>Ga0180436_10001263_pt1 | contig 24888 bp, 23 predicted proteins | sample SS_ome_2_FD_132434 | JGI IMG/M metagenome (GOLD analysis project Ga0180436, IMG submission 132434) | Hypersaline lake sediment archaeal communities from the Salton Sea, California, USA - SS_3_S_2 metaG | ecosystem: Environmental > Aquatic > Non-marine Saline and Alkaline > Hypersaline >... | reverse complement strand
TTTATCAAGTTTGCTTTGAGAAAATCCATTGATTTTCCCATTGTCAACTGCGCCGCAGCCATAACCCGCGACGGCGAAACGGTGACGGCGGCCAGGATTTGTCTGAATGCGGTGAGTGTTGTACCGAAACGGGTGAAACCGGCGGAAGACAGGCTGGTTGGGGAAACCATTAACGAAAAGCATGTGGGGGAAGCGGGGGCAGCCGCGGTGAGCGATGCGGAACCCCTGGAGAAAAATGCTTACATGGTGGAGCTCGCCAAGGCCATCGTCAAAAGAACAATTCTGGCATGTGGTGATACCGAAGGAGGCTGATGACATATGAAGTTTAAACTCCTGATGAGTATTTTGCCGCTCCTTATCAAGCTGAACGTGAAAACAAAAAAATACGTCCGTGATATGTTGAGCACCCAAAACTATAGATTTGTCATGGTCACAAAGGATGGCAAACAGGGAAAACGGTTTCTTTTCCAGAAAGGATTGTTTGCAACGGATACCGTTCTGACGGAATATGATGTGGCCTATGTCTGGCGGGACGGGAACACGGCATTTAAAGTGCTTACGGACAAGGACCCCACCGCCCTCTTCAAAGCGGAAGCCAACCGGGACCTTGAAATAAGGGGCGACAAAACCCTGAGTATTCCGTTAAATATTTTTCTTGCGTATGCAACGGGCAATTTCAAGAAAAAATAGCCGGCCGATCGGAGAGCGAATTGAGAATTTATGTCAAGTATCTGGGCTTTTCCAAATTGCCGGAAATCGAACGGGACCCGGTTGTGGATATCCCGGAGGGGAGCACGCTTTCCGACCTGTATCAGCGGCTCGGAATAAGCAAAGACGGCCGGAGATCCATACAGGCCTTTATCAACGACGATGCGTCCTGGAAAGCAACCAAGCTGAGGGACAATGACCGGGTTACCATTGTGTCGATAGTCACCGGTGGTTAGGGGTTATGAAAGATATTTATTCTGAAGCCGCGGCAGCCCTAAAATCAGGGGAGGACGTGGTCCTTGCAAAAATAATCAGCGACAAAGGGTCCACGCCCCGTTCTTCAGGCGCCATGATGGTCATTAAAAGGAACGGGGTCACCGTCGGAACCATCGGCGGCGGCCTGGTGGATGCCCATGCCCAAAAGACGGCGGAGGCTGCGTTTCATCAGTCGCTGTCAATAGTCTCGGACGTGGATATGTCCGCCGAAGATGCGGCCGGGACGGACATGATATGTGGCGGACGGATCGAGTTCCTGTGCGACTATGTATATCCCGATCCTCAAACCAGGGACATGTTTGAACGTTCGGTTGCTTTAACAAGAGAATCCCGGAAGCATATACTGTGCACGGAATTTGAGCGGGATGGAGCGTGTATTAAGGCTGTCCGGCGGTTTATTATTCAGAACGGACGTGCCGCCCGGGAGGTGGCCTCAGTGCCGGATACCCTGGACAAACTCTGGGAAAGAGGCAAGACCGCGACCGGATCCCGAATGGTGGATGTTGACGGCAGGGCATACTGTATTGATGTTAGAGAAAGCGGTGACACGCTGTTTATTTTTGGCGCGGGTCATGTTGGAAAAGAAGTTGCAACACTCGCCATGAATGTAGGCTTCAGAGTGGTTGTGTGCGACGACCGGCAGTCATTTGCAAATGAAACCCGCTTCCCTGAACCTTGCGAGATACTTGTCGTCGACTCCTTTGATGATTGCCTGAAAGGGCTCTCAATTAATGAAAGCAGTTATATCATCATCGTGACACGCGGGCACATGCATGATAAAACCCTATTGGAACAGGCCCTAAACACCGGTGCGGGATACATCGGCATGATCGGAAGCAAAAGAAAGCGGGACATAATTTACAATTCTCTTTTGTCGCAAGGCGTCGGCAAAGAAGATTTAAAACGAGTGGAAAGCCCCATCGGACTCCCTATAGATACCGATACTCCCGAGGAGATTGCCGTCAGTATCGTCGGGCAGCTGATACACCTGAGATCCAAGAAAAGAAAATGGCGATAACACCCGTCACAGCGGTAATCTTAGCGGCCGGACGTTCCACACGCATGGAACAATTCAAGCCATTGTTACCCATTGGGAATAAACCGGTTATAGAACGATGCCTGTCCATGTTCAAAAACGCCGGAATACGGGATATGCGTGTTGTTATCGGCCATCTTAAGGATCAAATGGAACCGGTCCTTAAAAAGGCCGGAGCAGGCATCATCGTCAACAGAAACGACAGCCCCGAGATGTTTTCCTCGGTATGCGCGGCCTTAAAAGACCTGGAGGCCGAAGTTCAATCGATTGCTCTTTTACCCGGAGATGTGCCCCTTGTTCGGCCGTGGACGGTGTATTATTTATTGAAAAAACACGCTGAGAATCCTCAGCATATACTGGTTCCCGGTTTCCAGGGAAAGCGCGGCCACCCTGTAATCATACCCGAAGCGTTTTTCGGCCTTATTCGATCATGGGACGGCCATGACGGTCTGAGGGGGGTTTTCAAGAGTCTTTCGGATCATATCATGGACATACCGGTGGGAGATGCGAACATACGCTTTGATATGGATTCCCCCGAGGACTACGAAGAAGCAAAAGAAAGGTGGCTGAAATTTTCTGTTCCGGGAAAAGATGAATGCCTGTCCATTCTGAGGGATGTGTTTAATGTTGACGAAACGATCATTTCTCATTGCGGTCTTGTCGCGGATATGGCCGGAAAGATATGTGACGCCCTCGTTCAAAACGGTTGCCGAATGGACGGAAATATCATCACCGCGGCCGGTTTTCTGCACGATATGGCAAAAGGAAGCAAAGATCATGAAAAAAAAGCGGCTGACCTTTTAAGGGAAATGGGTTTTCCCGGTGTTGCATCAATCGTGGCCGACCACACGGACCTTGACTGCTCCGACCGGTCTCCCATAAATCCATCCGAGGTGTTATATCTTGCGGATAAACTGGTTGATGGAACTAGGCGGGTGACCGTTGACGAACGGTTTCAGGGCGCAATGGATAAATTCGGTCATGATCCGGAAGTCAGAAAGAAAATTGAGCGCAGGATGAACCATGCACGCATCATAATGAAAAAAGTGAGACATTCCATAGGAGAGACCGCCGCTCAACATCTTTTTTCCTTTTAGGGCTCCGTAATGATTTATTTGAGCATCCTTTCAAAAAAGCCGAATACAATGGCGTCATACCCTTCGGGAACATAGCTCCATTTATCGCCGTAAACATGCAGTTGCTTTACAATTCCCGTGTTATTGCGAACTTGCCCCCCTTCCAACACCCAGGACAGGATGCCGCCTTTTAAATTGTATACATCCATACCCTGTTTTTGCATTTCCGCTGCGAATATTCCGCTTCTGTATCCTATGGTGCAGTAAGCAACAATGGTTTTATCGGAATATGACTCCTTTTGGCTTAAAAACTCGGATTTGGTGACGGCTCCGGGTATAATGGAGACGGCCATCTCCTTTTCATGTCTGACATCCACGAGCACCAGGTCTTCCGAGCCGGCGATGGCTAAGGCCTTTTTCGGACCCATTGTTTTGACCGAAGGAAACTCTTTGCTGTACTCGGCAAACATTTGGCTTACGATTCTTTTTTTGTCCGCAACAGTCAATTCGGCGGCATTAAGAATCGCCGGAACCGCCATAAGACTGATCACCACCAAAACAAACCGCCTGATATTTTCCGATCCTGTCAGCATGCCTTATCCTTGTTTCGTCCGTAGTAATAATTATACATGGATACCGTATCCGGAATCCCGAATATCCTCGTCCATAAATATAATGTGAATAAACGAATAATCAAGAAGGCGTTTCCAAAACCGGCGTCTTCCCATCTTCTTGAGGATATCAGGGGGCCTCCGAACAGATAGGTCGTCCTGCCGATTTTAGCGAGTCGGATGCTCAGTTCGATATCTTCCATTATGGGGATGTCAGGAAAAAGATCCCTTTCATGAACCTGCTGTCTGATAAAAAACTGTATCTGGTCACCGAAACTGATCCCTGAAAAAAACACCCTGACATCGTTCAGAAACTCGATGAGCTTGAGGCGGCAACTCGGGGGGGAAAAAACCCCGCCCACGGCTCCGCCCGCCAGTGCCGGATCATTGTTAAGACTGGAGAGAATAGTTGTGAATACGGGTGACGCAGCGAGAACATCAGCGTGGACAACTGCAACGACATCATTGGATGCCGCTGCAATGCCGGAACGGATTTGCCCTCCGCGGCCGCCGCCGTGTTCCGGAGGACGCTTGTTTTTCAATACAGTGGCCCCTGCCTTCTTTGCGATGTCAACGGTCTCGTCAGCTGACCCGCCGTCGACCACAATGACTTCTCCCACAGCACTATCTGACTGAACAGCGCGTATGCATGACTTGATTTTGCCTGCTTCATTTTTAGCCGGGACAACTACGGAAACAGATGCCAGGGGGCGGTGAGGAACCGGAACGGAAGCGCGGATAAAAAACAAATATATCTCCCGGCCCAAGAGAACATAGAACGGCAACCACTCCAGCACTTGCGCCCATAGGGGCATTTGCCAGACGCCGGTGTGATGGTAAATGCCGATGGTAATAAAATAAAGGGAGATGGTGAGGCACAGCACCATCCACGACCTGGACGGCTTCAGTGCAAGAAACGGAATAATCCAGGTCAGGTACCAGAAGTGGACCGTGGGCATGAAAAGAAAAATGGCGCCTATGGAAAAGAACATGCCGGGAACGGGGTTGCCCCTGAAACGACGGTTCAATTCAGGATGAAAACAGGCATATCCTCCTGCAAGAGCAAATGCCAGCAAAATTTTGCACATACCGGTGGCGATGGCCATGCTCCCAGACACCCCCCGGATAAGACCGTGGATGGAGCCGTTGAATGCATAAGTCTCTCCAAAGGTTATTATGCTGGTAAAAAAATGAGTTAAACCGGTTTTATAGAACATAAGATAGGGCAGGACGACGGCTATGACCGCCACAACAATATAGGGATAGTTTTTCCGGTTGATTAGAAAAGGGAGTGCCGCAACCGCAATATACTTTGTCTGGACGGCAAGACCGGCAAAGAGGAACATGAACCCCCACGACTTTTTGTCATAAGAAAGGAGGGCGGCGGCAAGACAACAGTTCTGGATAACGTCAAAGTGAGACCGGCCGGAGAAGGCATAAAGGATCACCGGATTGAATGCATATAAACATACCCATCTGACATCCAGCTGCCTGTTTGAAAGCAGACGAAGGATCAATGCAATTGTTCCAAGGTCAGCCAGCATCAATATGGTTTTGATGACATACGGACTGTAGGCTATTGATCCCAGCCATGAAAAAAACAACAATACCAGCGGCGGGTATGCCGCAGTTAAATGCGGATGATTGATAAACCTGTGAAAAGGATCATCCGCGGCAAGAGGCAGCAATTTGGGGTCACCGGGTGCGAATAAATAAGGACTGACGCCTTCTCTTATTAATTTCCCTTCCCATAAATACCGATTGACATCGTCGGACATCTCGTGGGGGACAAGGGCCAACCGGCAAAACAATGACAGTGCCAGGATGCAAAAATAAGCGGTGTTTTTAGGGGTGTTTTTGGGGAATAAAAGAAGCAGCAGGAGGCTCAGCATCCAGGTAAGCCAGAAGAGAACGATAAACTGCCCGCCCGGCAGGCCGGCGGCTCCCTGGTTGAATGGCCAAAAAGTGATGTTAAACGAGTCCTCCCCGACATGGCCCCACAAGCCGCCGGTCAGGCAAAGAAAAAGAAATAAAAAAGCGGTGATGGAAAAAATGATCCAGGACAGCCTGTCATGATGATGGAGCCGGTATGGACAGGGCGGGTTCATTCGGCCATGTCCAGTGCATGAACGAGGGTGAGAAGACCGGTCAGAAGAAAACCGGACGCATATATGGCAAGGAAGGGCCCCACCAGGAACTTCCCCGATGACAGATAGTAATAAAACGAGGATGTGCAGTAGATACCCATCACTATTTCGATGATGCCGACCCAGGGAAAGCCGGACCGGTACGCGACTATTTCCCTATCCCCCTTTTTGGGCGTCCGGATAAATTCGCTTTTGCGGTGCAGGAGAGCTTCAGCCACTGCCCGGGAATTTGAAACGGCGACCCCCACACCGAAGACCATTAGAAATGGAAGAAACAGGATTCTCTTTTTCCAGTCGGGATAAGCGGATTTCTGTCCCGCCAGATAAAGGATGTTCGGTGCAGACACCGACAGCAATAGTATGGGTGCAAGAAAACTGAACAGCAACTGCCCGTAGGAAAACCTCGCGGCAATAAGAACGGGTAGGGCAAGCACCGCCAGGATGAGCATCATGGGGTGGACCGCGTAATGGGTAAGATGAAAAAAGGCTTCCATTTTTTTAAACAGCCTGTTCTGTGAACGGAAAATTGAGGGCAGAAGCTTTATTGCGGTCTGTATGGACCCTTTGGCCCACCTGAACTGCTGGCTTTTAAACGCATTTATATCTTCGGGTATTTCCGCAGGGACAATGAGGTCCGGAAGAAACAGCGTTCCCCATCCATTGCTCTGCACACGGTAAGAGAGATCCATGTCTTCCGTCAGGGTGTCCCATTCCCAGCCGCCGCCGTCCGTAATGGCCTGTCTCCTCCAAATTCCGGCGGTTCCGTTAAAGTTCATAAACAGGCGTCCCCAGTTTCTTGCGGACTGCTCGATCATAAAGTGACCGTCAATCCCGATGGATTGGGCATGGGTTAATAACGATTTTTCATGATTCAGATGCCCCCAGCGGGCCTGAACAAACCCCAGGTGTTGGTCTGCCATGAAAAAAGGGACGGTCTTTAAAAGATAGTCTTCCGGGGGCACGAAATCCGCATCAAAGACGGCAATGAGGTCGCCTTTGGCGGCGGCAAGGCCGTTTGCCAGCGCGCCCGCTTTATAGCCGAGCCGGTTGGCTCTTCGAACAACCTGGATATCATGGCCCCGGGCCTTAAGTTCTTTCGCTTTTTGATCGATCAGCAATGACGTGTCATCGGTTGAGTCATCAAGGACCTGGATTTCATGAAAACCGGAAGGGTATTTCATTTGACATGCGGCATGCATGGCTCTTTCAACGACGTTGTACTCATTATAGACCGGTATCTGGGTTGTGACTGCCGGTGCCGCCTTTTTTACGAAGAGGGGTTGGCACTCATGTTCCACCTGCCGGATAAAGGCATTTGCTTTTTTTCTGCCTTTTTTATATAAAAACAGCATGATATAGCAGTTCAACCCGTAGATCATCAATGTCAGGGCGATGCTGAAATAAATAACGGTAACCATATTGGCACAGAACTCTAACATCAGCGATTTTTCTCCCGAAAAGCGGCGTCGGATGATGGAAGCTTAATTTACATACAGGATATGGTCAATATTTGTAAAGTACAATAGATGGAATAATAGAGGGCGCTATGACTTCCGCCGGTTCGATGCGGACAGAACAGGGGATGGCATGCTATTTGCTCAATTTTATACCTATATAACCTATAAAAACCATCATGTAGCCTAAAGATGGAAGAAAGGAGGCGCTATGAACAGCTGGAAATGTACCAACTGCGGGTATACCCTGGAACAGGAGGCTCCGCCAAGGGAATGCCCTTCGTGTAAAGCGACATGTGACTTTGTGGATAATTCATGCTATACACCGGACTGTCAACCTTCCGGGTCTGACCCGCGGATAGGCAACAAAAAAGCATGAATAACGGGTACATGCGTCACTAATGCCGGCGGTGTCATATCCGGTGGCGTTGCAGCGGGTGTGTCATATGATTTATTACTTGAGACAATGTTGTATCTCAACATACCATATGATGTATTTATGAAAACTCAATTGCAGCATCATTCGTACGTATGAAAGAGGAGGGGATCTTACCGTGAGGATATTTATTTCCGGGGGTACGGGTTTTGTGGGAGTCCACTTGGCTGATCATTTTCTGACAGGCGGTCACCGCGTGACGGCGGTGGGGACATCTGAACGCCATCCATTTCAAGGAAGAGACTCTTTTGAATTTATTTCCGGCGATACGGTACGCCCGGGCCCGTGGCAGAATGCGATCCAGGATGCTGAAGCGGTAGTCAATCTTGCCGGAAGAACCATTTTCAATTACTGGACAAAAAAGTATAAAGCACAGATGTATGACAGCCGTGTGATTACCACCCGAAACATTGTGGATGCCCTGCCGGAAGACCGGCATATCGTTTTCCTCAGTACATCCGCGGCCGGGTATTATGGAAACAGGGGCGACGAGACGCTGGATGAAAATTCGTCGCCCGGAAACGATTTTCTTTCAACACTCTGCCAGGATTGGGAAAGGGAGGCGTTGCGTGCCGAGGAAAAAGGCGCAAGGGTTGCGCTCATGCGCTTCGGGGTTGTATTAGGGAAAAATGGAGGCGCCCTTGCCAAGATGCTTCCCGCATTCAGGTGGTTTGTGGGAGGCCCCCTGGGTGACGGAATGCAGTGGTTCCCCTGGATTCATATGACGGACTTGATTTCTGCCGTTGATTTTTTAATTGAACACCGAAGTGTCGATGGGCCCGTTAATGTTTGTGCTCCCATGCCTGTCCGGCAAAAAGATTTTGCAAAGGCGTTAGGCAAAGCGGCTCACCGGCCGGCACTCTTTCGGGTGCCCAAGTTTGTTCTTAACCTGATTATGGGTGAACTTGGCGCGTCACTTTTGGCGAGCCAGCGGTCTGTTCCGGAACGACTTGAAAATAAGGGCTACGCATTCCATTTTCGTGGTATCGAAGCAGCGCTGGAGGATCTGGTTAATTGAAAAAAGCAAAGACACCCGCCGGTCAAAAAAAACTTAAACTTCGGGAACTGTATAAGGTTTTTAATGAGTCGGACAACGTTCTTATAATGATCAATGCCGACCCGGACTCCATGGCCAGCGCGCTTGCCATGAAAAGGCTTTTATGGCGGCGGGTTGCCTCCGTAGCTGTATCCAACATCAACGTCGTGTCCCGCCCGGATAATATGGCCATGATCCGCCTTCTGGGGATTCGCATGCGTCATGTTGAGGGCATAAGAACCGCGGATTATAATCGTTTCGTCATATTGGACTCTCAGCCCAACCATAATGATTGTTTCATGAATACGCGGTTTGACGTGGTGATCGATCATCATCCCGACACCGGATATCCTGCCGGGTATTCCGATATTCGACCGGAATATGGTGCGACGGCCAGCATTATGACCGAATACCTCAGGGCCGCGGGTATAAAACCTTCCACTAAACTGGCAACCGCCCTGTTCCACGCCATTAAAATAGATACAAATAATTTCGAAAGAAAAACAATAACAGACGATATGCGGGCATTCCAGTTTCTGTTTCGCCGCACCAACCTGCACCTTGCGCGAAAGATTGAGCAGGCGGAGGTCAGGTTGTCTGATCTCAAGTATTATGCGAAAGCGCTTGCCCGGAAAACCATGCGAAAAGGTAAGCTGTTTGCACACTTGGGAACGGTGGAGAACCCCGATATCTGTGTTCACATAGCGGACTTCTTTATGAGGATTGAGGCGGTTCAGTGGAGTATCGTGTCAGGCGTATATGATAACACCCTCATTGTCATCTTCAGAAATGACGGCATACGGAAAAATGCAGATAAGGTGTCGTCGGAAAGCTTTGGCGATATGGGCAGTGCCGGGGGGCACAAAAGTGCAGCCCGTGCTGAAATACCGATGGCCGGTGTGAAAAATGAAGTCAAACCGTTTAATGCGGCCAATTTAAGCAGATGGATCAAGAAAAGGGTAAATTGAATCCACCGTTTATGTGCATCAATTGTTTCAGCGATTGCCCCGGGAGCCGAGCAGCTGCCGAACAACATAAGGCAAAATCCCGCCATGCCGGTAATAGTCAACTTCCGCGAGGGAGTCGATCCGTGTGGTAAGCGTGAAAATGATAGTCTCTCCACCCGTTTTCCTTGCCTTGACGGAGACCTCCTGATTTGGGGCCATGGGCTGATCGAATCCTTCGATATCAATTACGTCCTCTCCATTTAACCCCAGGGTAACGGCATTCTGCCCTTTGTTAAACTGCAGCGGCAGAACGCCCATGGCAACAAGGTTGCTTCGATGAATTCTCTCAAAACTTTCGGCGATGACCGCCTTGACACCTAAAAGAAGGGTGCCTTTTGCCGCCCAGTCCCGGGAACTTCCGGTTCCGTATTCTTTGCCTGCCACCACGACAAGGGGTGTGTTATTGTTGCGATACTTTTCGGCCGCCTGGAAAATGGGAAGGGTCTCTCCGGAAGGAAGATAAACCGTCCACCCGCCTTCTTTTCCGGGGACCATCAGATTTTTCAATCGTACATTACCGAAGGTGCCCCTCATCATGACATCGTGGTTGCCTCTGCGGGATCCGTATGAATTAAAGTGCTCCTCCTCCACCCCCCGTGAAAGAAGATACTCACCTGCGGGGCTGTCTTCGGGGATGGCACCGGCCGGTGAAATATGATCCGTGGTGATGGAGTCTCCCAGCAGTGCCAGTATGCGAGCGGATTTAATGTCCGATGCTCCCGGTATATCCATGGTCATACCCTCTAGAAACGGGGGCCTTTTTATGTACGTGGAATCGTCCTCCCATGCATACCGGGTGCCCTCCTTGACGTCCAGGTGTTGCCAATTATCATCGCCGTTGAATACATCTTGGTATTGTTTTTTGAACATGGACGGGGAAAGTACATTCATCATCCGGTTTATTTCTTCTCTCGGCGGCCAGATGTCTTTAAGAAAAACGGGCCCGCTTTCAGGGGAATATCCGAGGGGCTCTGTTTCCATGTCTATATCCACTCTGCCGGCCAGGGCATAGGCAATCACCAGCATGGGGGAAGCCAGGTAATTTGCACGGGTTAACGGATTGATCCGACCCTCGAAATTACGGTTGCCGCTTAAAACAGATGCCACGATGAGGTCTCTTTTTTTTACAATATCCGCGATGCCTGCATCCAGCGGCCCGCTGTTCCCAATACACGTGGTGCAGCCATAAGCAACCGTATGGAAGCCCAGCTTCTTTAAATAAGGCATGAGTCCCGACTCACTGAGATACTCGGTAACAACTGTTGATCCCGGGGCGAGGCTGGTTTTCACCCATGGCTTGACTTCCAGCCCGTATTCAGCGGCTTTTTTTGCCATCAGCCCGGCCCCCAATAGAACGGATGGGTTGGATGTGTTTGTGCAGCTTGTAATAGCGGCAATCACCACGGAACCATGGCTCAGTTCATACTTGTCAGGGGGCGCGTGAGCGGCCGTTGTCGTTTCATCAATAGATGCAGATGGCGTTTCCGGAACCATCACGGCCGGGTCATCCAAAAATGACTGTTTAACCCGGTTCAATGAAATTCGATCCTGGGGTCGTTTCGGCCCGGCCAGGGATGGTTCCACCCGGCTGATATCCAGGCGGATAATATCCGAAAACAACGGGTTTCCGTTTGAGTCCGGGCGGAACATCGTCTGCTCTTTCAGATAATGACGGATGAGACCTATGTGTTCTTCCGGACGACCGGTAAACCTAAGGTAATTCAGCGTCTCATCGTCGACGGGGAAAAAACTCATGGTGGCGCCGAATTCCGGGGTCATGTTAGCTATTGTGGCCCTGTCGGGCAGGGACAGCGCATCTAATCCGTTTCCGAAAAATTCAATAAACGTTCCTACCACACCCCTTTCTCGCATGATCTGGGTAATGGACAAGACCAGATCCGTAGCAGTGGCGTCATCGGGAAGGCGGCCGGTTAGCTCAAACCCAATCACCCGGGGCGTCAGCATATAGTAAGGCTGGCCAAGCATGACGGCTTCCGCTTCGATGCCGCCGACACCCCACCCCATTACACCCAGACCATTTATCATGGTCGTGTGGGAATCCAGGCCCACCAGGGTGTCGGGGTAGACGATCCGCTGCCCATCCTCTTCCATATCAACAACGACGGAGGCCAGGTATTCCAGATTTACCTGGTGACAAATCCCGGTGGCGGGCGGCACCACCTTGAAATTTGTGAACTGGTTTTGCCCCCACTTGAGAAATGAGTAGCGCTCTGTGTTCCGCTGGAACTCTTTCTCGGTATTGATACCAAAGGATTTTTCCGACCCGAAACTGTCAACCTGAACAGAATGATCAATAACCAGGTGGGTGGGGATATTGGGATTGATCAACTCCGGATTGCCGCCTAAACCGGAGACCGCGTCACGCATGGCCGTAAGATCCGCAACTGCGGGAACCCCTGTAAAATCCTGCATCAGGACCCGTGCCGGCATGAATGGTATTTCTTTCTTTATTCCCGAATCCGGCGACCACCTGCCCAGCGACTTGATATGGTCGTCGGTGACGAGCTTTCCATCTTCGCTGCGCAGCATGTTTTCCAGGAGGATTTTAATGCTGACAGGGAGCTTTTGAAGGTCAACCTGAAGATGCTCAGCCAGTTTATTCAGGCTGTAATAGGTGTAGGTCCGGTTTCCAAGAGAGAATTCGGCTTTTGTCTGAAAGGTGTCAATGCGTTCCATAACCATCCTTTCTGTTGAGGTTTATCTTGTCTCGCCGTAAAGAATGTCCAGAAGCTGGTTTTCGGGCATGATGTTTTCAGCCAGGGCAACATCCTCTATGGAGCGATTTTCATCATATGCTTTGTGCGCAAGCTCTGCCGCCCGGTCATACCCTATGTGAGGAACAAGGTTGGTCACTATGGCCAGGCTTTCTTTAATATTCTGGCGACATTTTTTTTCATTTGCGGTAATGCCGGACACACATTTTTCAGCCATTAATGTGGCCGAGTTGGCCATCAACGTAATGGATTGAAGAAGATTATGCGCAATCAGGGGCAGCATGGTATTCAATTCGAAATATCCTCCTTGCCCGCCAAACGTGATGGCTGCGTCGTTTCCCATTATCTGACCGCAGGCCTGTATGACAGCCTCCGGAATTACGGGATTGATCTTTCCCGGCATAATGGAAGAGCCCGGTTGAAGGGGAGGAATGGTAATTTCTCTGAGGCCGCACCGTGGACCTGACGACAGAAGCCGGATATCATTTGATATTTTTGTCATGCTGACAGCTATGGTTTTAAGGATTCCGCTGGTTTCAACTGCCGTGTCGCAAGACGCCTGGGACTCAAAGTGGTTTGTCGATTCGATAAACGGTATTCCGGTGTCATCGGCAATCAGAGATATGACCTCCCGTGCAAAGTCGCTGTGGGCATTCAATCCGGTTCCGACTGCTGTTCCGCCGAGCGCAAGCATCAGCAGGCGCTCCAGGACCGAATCCACCCGCCGGATGCCCAGTTCAATTTGGCGGGCATAACCGGAGAATTCATTTCCCAGTGTCATGATGACGGCATCCTGAAGATGGGTTCTCCCGATTTTATACACACGGGAAAATTCGGTCGCTTTTTTGCCCAGTTCATCTTTAAGAAGATTCAAAGACGGTATCAGTTGATCCCGCAAAAGACGGGAGACGGCGATATGAATGGCCGTTGGGATAACATCATTGCTTGACTGGCAGAGGTTGACATGATCATTGGGGTGGATTTGACCTTTAACTTTAATCTCGCCGGTGAGCAGTTCATTGGCGCGGGCAGAGATGACCTCATTCATGTTCATGTTGGTGGATGTACCGGAACCCGTCTGAAAAATATCCAGTGGGAACTGGCCGTCATGATGTCCGCCGGCTACTTCATTCGCAGCGTTTGCTATGGCTTCCGCCTTTTTATTGTCAATGAGATCCAGCTTGGCATTCACCTTTGCCGAGCACTTTTTAATCAGCGCCAGCGAATGGATGAATACAGGGGGAAACGTCAGCCCGCTTATGGTGAAATTTTCGATGGCCCGTTGAGTTTGAGCGCCGAAATAGGAATGTTCGGGAACATGCACGTCACCCATGCTGTCCGTTTCTTTTCTGAATTTCATCTAAACCTTCCCATGGGTCTGTCGCGAATATGGTTGTCGGACGGATCCGTCCGGCTTGCGTCAGTAAAATAAACGAATAGGTACTTATACCATATAAAACCATATAAAAAACATGATTTTTTTCGGATTGTGTGGGTTTACCCTGAAAGGCTCTATGCTGGGGTTACGACCGGGAGATGCTCTTGATATTGCCTTTTTGTCAATAAATGCTTATGGTGATCAAAACGTTGACGATAGTGCGGATCCGGACGGCCGGGAAACGCTTCAACGAATTGCAAACGAGGAGCAGGCGCAAAAGGCCCGGCCGGGGAAGCTTATGGATGGAGTCTCCAATGTCTAAACATCTTGTCCTTGTGGGCGGCGGCCATGCCCATATGGTGACGCTGGCCAATTTACACAGGTTTGTTGAAAAAGGGCACAGCGTCACCGTAATCGGCCCTTCGGAATATCATTATTACTCCGGCATGGGGCCGGGGATGCTCGGCGGAACGTATTCACCGGACGATATCCGTTTCGCAACACGGCATGTTGTAGAAAAGAAGGGGGGCCGCTTCCTTAAGGCTAAGGTCGAGCGCATTGATCCCGCATCCCGGACCGTTTATACGGATTCCAATGACACCGTATCCTATGATGTACTCTCCTTCAATGCAGGGAGTCATGTTTCGTCCCCTCCCGTTACAGGCGATGAGACGGATATATTTCCGGTAAAGCCCATCGAGCGACTGATGGCGGCTCAGGAGAGGCTTCTTCAGCTCATGTCGGAAAGGACCATCATGGTCGGTATCGTGGGCGGCGGCCCTTCGTCTGCGGAAATAGCCGGCAATGTATGGGCACTGGCGACAGACCGCGGGGTGAATCCACCGGCAATTCATATTTTTTCAGGCCGCGCATTCATGTCCCGTTTTCCGGAAGGGGTGCGGCGAAGGGTCCTGCGCTCACTGACCCGTCGGAATGTAAAAATACACGGTGACGCCTATGTTGAAAAGGTTGAAAACAAAAGGATCACAACCGCATCCGGTGATCGGTATGAAGCCGATTTTCTTTTTCTTGCATCAGGCGTCATTCCATCTGCAATTTTTAATGCATCGGGTCTGCCCACGGGTCCGGACGGCGGTCTTCTGGTGAATAAATACCTCCAGAGCACGCAATACCCTGACCTTTTCGGCGGGGGGGACTGTATCTATTTCAAGGATCAGCCCCTGGATAAAGTGGGAGTTTATGCGGTAAGGGAAAATCCTGTTCTGTACCATAATCTCATGGCACACCTTGACGGTGAACCGTTAATGCCGTTTGATCCGGGTGGAGATTATCTTCTCATTTTCAATCTTGGTGGGGGAGAGGGTGTTTTAAAAAAGCGCCGGCTGACGTTTGGCGGCCGGCCGGCGTTTGTCATAAAAGATTATATTGATATGAAGTTTATGAAAAAGTTTCAGTCCATAGAATGAACTCAAGTACATTCCAAAAGAAAAGCAGGATAAACGCTCCGGTGGAGGATGCCTTCAAGTGGCATGCACGGCCGGGTGCCATTGAAAGGCTGAGCCCTCCGTGGGATCCCCTGAACGTGTTGTCCCGGACAGGAGGTATTGAAGAGGGCGCGGAAGTAACCCTGAGGATGAAAGCCGGGCCATTCCCCTACAGGTGGTATGCAACACATACGGAATACAGAGAAAATGAAGTTTTTCAGGATCGACAGGTCAGCGGCCCTTTTGCCATGTGGACCCATACGCACCGGTTTGAGCGGGAAGGGGAGGCGGCATGCAGCCTTGAGGACAGGATTGAATACAAACTGCCGTTCCACTTTTTTTCAAAACATGTCGCCCGGTCCGCCATCGAAAAGAAACTTGAAAAAATATTCCGTTACCGCCACAGCATAACCGCCCGTGATGTTCGGCTGCATTATGAAAACAGCACGATAAAGCCCATGACCATCCTGGTATCCGGGGCAAGCGGTGTGCTGGGTTCCGCGCTTATTCCATTTTTAACAACCGGGGGGCATCGCGTCATCCGGCTTGTCAGGCGGCCGGTAATCAACCCGGTGGAAGAAATATTCTGGGATCCGGTTTCCGGAAAACTGGCCTTGGAGGGCGTGGAACGGATTGATGCGGTGCTGCATCTCGCAGGAGAAAATCTCGGAAGTGGGCGTTGGACGGAGGCAAGGAAGAGAACGTTTATCGAGAGCCGGGTAAAAGGTACCCGGCTGGTTGCAGAAGCTATTGCCTCTTGCGGCCATGAGAGCAGTGTTATGCTCTGTGCCTCGGCAATCGGGTATTATGGAGACAGGGGAGATAGGGTTCTTACTGAACGGGATGGGCTGGGAGATGACTTTATTTCCACGCTGTGCAGGGAATGGGAAGAGGCGGCGCACCCTGCCAGACAAAAGGGCATACGGACGGTTTTCCTGAGGATAGGTGTCGTGCTCTCGCCCACCGGCGGCGCCTTGCAGCGCATGCTGTTGCCGTTCAATTTAGGCCTTGGCGGAAGAATAGGTTCGGGAAGGCAGTACATCAGCTGGATAGACATGGAAGATGTTATCGGCTCAGTGTATCATGTCCTGACAAGGAAAGAAATTACAGGGCCGGTCAATATTGTGTCGCCCGATCCGGTGACCAATAGGCAGTTTACAACATCCCTCGGCCGGGTGCTGTCCCGTCCGACGCCGCTGCCCCTGCCGGAAGCCCTTATTAACTCTGTTTTTGGCCAGATGGGAAAAGAAATTTTGCTCTCAAGCACCCGTGTCATGCCCGAGGTTCTGATAGAGAGCGGTTACCGTTTCAGAAACCCCGAACTTTTTATGTCATTGAGACAGATGCTTGGAAAGAGTTGATTATGAGTAATGGTTTTAAAATTGTCATTGCAGGCTTGATGTCCGTTGCCTTGTTTTTCGGTTTTCTTCATTTGTTCTGTCCGGATGTCGAATACAACTTTGAGAGGCTGCATGTTTTTCTGTTCAATCTCTGTTGCGGCGGCACCATTATTTTGTATTATACGGAGGGCGGGAAGACGCTCTCGGGCAAATCGAGGCTGTTCCTTGTTCTTGCAATTATTTATGCAATTTTTGCCTTTTTAAAATTGTATATACCGGCAATACTGATCTCTTTAATTCTTGCCGGAATAGTGGAGAGTGTTCGAATAAAGAAATACTCTGTTTTCCCTATTGGCTTTTTTAGAAAAGATGATGTCAGTCAGAAATTTCAACAGGCATCCTTATTGTGCCTTTCCATTGGCCTTGTCGTTTCATCTCTCGTGATCGTCAACAATGAATATCTCAAACTGATATCCATGAGAAAACTTGAACTGGACACTTTCTTTCTCGGGTTTTCATTCCCCGTATCCCTGATCACGATGTCGGTAATGTTTGGCTTGATGAACAAGAGTGATGAAAAACAGGTTGGCTGGATCAAAGAAATCGGCTTCTGGAACGTAAATTTGGGCGTCATCATTTTTTTTGTTTTTATAATTTTTGAACAGCTGATGCCGCAGGTGTTCATTACATCTGTTTTGTTTTTCACTGTCATTATGATATTTGTTTTATACAGAAAACTGGGAAAAAGGATTCAACAGAAGAACTTCTTGACATCAGGGATGACATTTCTTTTGGTGACGGCTGTCACCGGTATCGCCTATATCTTTTTTGAGCTGACGTCGGATTATACGCCCGATAAGTATGAATGGCTGCTTAAACTTCATGCGTTTGCATCTTTATACGGATGGAACCTTTGCGGGCTTGCCATAATTTGCAGGTATGATGATTTTCCCATTCGCCTTCATTCAAAAAGTATTATCATCATGCACTGGATTATTGTAATTTTCCTGGCTCCCTTCGGCAACTACAATCCCATCCTTGCTATTACGGCAACCGTCAGCTATGCAGTCATGCTCTATTTCGTTCTTTTTTCAAGAGGGGTAAAAGCGGACAATCTATTTGAAGCACTATAACATTTTTAAAACATGAAAGGGGAAGATATGGGACGGATAGGATTGATGGTGTTGGTCGGGGTTTTCATGACAGGGTGTGCCGGATCGCCGCCTTTCCATCTGGGATTAAAAAACGGAAGGTTCGCTCCATGTCCGGACAGAGACAATTGTGTAAGCAGCCAAAGCAGGGACGAGAAACACCGTGTCGCCCCCCTGGCTTACAATGAAAGCCGGGAAAGCGCGCTGAAGCATTTAAAAGAGGTTGTTCAATCCATGAAACGAACCCGGATTGTGGACGAATCAAACGACTATCTTAGGGTGGAATTTACGTCGGCGGTCATGGGGTTTGTTGACGACGTAGAATTCTATTTTCCCCATGAGCCGATCATCCATATTAAGTCAGCCTCCCGTATCGGGTATTCCGATTTTGGCGTCAACCGGAAACGGGTAGAAAAGATACGCGAACTTTTTCTCAAAAGATAACTTTCTGAATGGTGGAATAAATATAATTATACCAATGAAACCGTTTCGTGTGAAAGCCGTTCTTTTCGACTTCGATGGGACATTGACCCGGCCCGGAGCGCTGAACTTTGTCGAGTTGCGGGAGAGCATCGGATGCCCTCAGGAAAAGGCGATATTGGAATACATTGATGCCATTGAAAATGAAAAGGAAAAAAACAGGATCCTTTCACTGCTGGAAGAGTTCGAGATGAAAGGAGCTGAAACATCCTTGCCCGGCTGCGGCGTTGACGATTTGATTCGATACATTCGAGCAGGAGGGCTCGGTTTGGGCATTCTTACCCGGAACGGGCTGAATCCTGTGCTACGCGCACTTGAAAATTTTCCCGGGATCAGCAAGCGTGATTTTGATGTCATCATCACCCGGAATGATTCCGTAAAACCAAAGCCCAGTCCGGAAGGGGTTCGCCTGGCTGCGGAGAGAATGGATGTCCATCCCTCGGAAATGGTTATGGTGGGGGATTATCTCTTTGATATCCAGGCGGGAAAGCATGCCGGCAGTATCACCATTTATTTGCAGCACCCCGAAGTCATCCATCGCCTGACGCCTGATGCGGACTTTACGGTGTCACATCTCCACGAGATTCCATCGATAATACATCCGGGGCAGGCGCAAAAAAGAAGGGATAAGGCAAACTGATTTATGTTTCAGGAGGGGAAATGGATGTGATCGATGCAATTAAAAAAAGAAAAAGCATTCGAAGGTTCAAGCCCGATCATGTGCCAAAGGATGTTATCGAGAAAATAATAGGGGCGGCGGTAAGGGCGCCTTCCGCAGAAAATACCCAACCCTGGGAGTTTGTGGTGCTTACCGGGGAGGTTCTTGAAACCATCAAGACTGCCTGCACGGAAAAAGTGAGGAGTCAGACCTTCCCGCCGAAAGAGATGGAGCGACTGCTGGTTGAAAGGCCGAAGGGCAGCATATACCGGGATCGGCAGATTGAAATCGCCAAGCAGCTGTTTCGCCTGATGGAGATTGAACGGGAGGATAAAAAAAAGAGGGCGGCGTGGCTGGAGAGAGGGTTCAGGTATTTTGATGCACCGGTCGCCGTCATCATTACAGCGGATCAATCCCTTCCTGTTCCGGGCACCTTTTTTGATATCGGTGCGGTCACGCAGACCTTTTGCCTTGCGGCGTTGAAATTCGGCCTGCACACCTGCATCGAGAATCAGGGGGTGACCTACTCAGATGTGATCCGGGAGGCCGCCGGCATACCGATGTCAAAACAGTTGATTATTTCAATTGCAGTCGGCTACCCGGACTGGGATTTTCCGGCCAACCAGGTCCAAAGTGCCAGGGAGTCCATTGAGAATACTGTCACATGGCACGGCTTCTAATCGCCACCTTAATTTTGATAATTTCGTAGAAGATCTATTCGGGATGGCAAAGAAAAACATTCAAATTCAGGCTTCAGCGTAACCCGGAAGTTGAACGTTTTAGGACGCCGTCAGTCTTTGAATACGAGTTTCCCCCCAAGATGCCCTGCAATTCCCGTCGCAGCAAGCATGACCAGGTTCAACAGCAGGAAGAGCCCTCTGTGCGGCGAGGTTGGTCCGGTTACGTCGGGATTAATCATATACCATATAACGATTGCGGCGGCAGTTATGCTGACGATAAACCCGCAAACGACTTTAGTGATGAACAGACTTGTCTTGTGCCCACCGTATTTTCGCTGCCACTCATTGTAGCCGGAGAAGAGAACCATCGGCATTGATAGCAGCACAACCAAGAGGTTATAGAAGGCGGCCTGGGCGAGACTCATAAAGTTGAACATGACCGCAATAACCAGGAACGCGACACTGATGGGCACCACACCATTCGGAAAATGTACGGAAATGGGGTGGGCGTGGTGTTTCACCATGAGGTCCAGTAACTTGTTGTCTGAAACCGCCGATGGCGGCGCTTCCACTTCCGGGGCCTGGGTCGTGTCTTCTTTTTCTTCTGTCTTGGCTTCTTCCGCCTCGGGCGGCACTTCTACGAATTTATCTCTACCGGCGCCACAGACAGGGCACTTCTCGGGAGGTTCATCTCCATCATGAATATAACCACATACCGTGCATTTCCACTTTTTCATAGTATCCTCCTAAATTCATTGATTAAAGGAACCTGTATCACAACAGCGTCATATTTTTCAATATTCAAAAGACCGATTACCGTTTTTGCACCATTTTTTTATGAGACAATTGTGTATCATCTCAGGATTCATACCGACGGGAATTGGATGACGTGCTTGGTTCTTGGCAGCCAAAATCGCCGCAGCGTTGGTTTAGGCGGACAATTATAGTATGGTTCTCTATTGGCACGAAACTTGATAACTTGAATGGGATGACTTCCTAATCGACGTTTCTACAGGTGAGAGGTGCGAAAAATGCAGGGAAAGTTGACTAAACTAGTGATCTTCGCATTCATCGTGGCAATCATGTATGCATTTTATGCCTATGATCTGGGTCAATATCTGACCCTTGGTTATTTGAAATCACAACAGCAGGCGTTTTCGGAATTCTACGCTGCGAATCAGCTTCTTACCCCTGCAATTTATATGGCAATCTATATTGTCGTCACCGCTCTCTCACTTCCGGGTGCCGCGGTGATGTCACTTGCCGGCGGGGCGCTGTTTGGTTTTTGGACGGGAACCATCCTGGTTTCGTTTGCCAGCTCCATTGGTGCCACTCTGGCATTTCTTGTGTCGCGATTTTTACTCCGCGACTATGTGCAGGAAAAATTCGGAGACAAACTGTCAGCCGTGAACCGGGGTATTGAAAAAGACGGGTCTTTTTATCTGTTCACGCTAAGGCTGGTGCCCATTTTTCCCTTTTTCGTCATCAACCTTGTCATGGGGCTCACGCCCATAAAAACACTCAGTTTTTATATAGTCAGTCAAGTGGGGATGCTTGCCGGCACCTTTGTTTATATCAATGCAGGCACGCAGCTTGGAAAAATTGAGTCGCTAAAAGGAATACTTTCGCCGGAGTTGCTGTTTTCGTTTGCCCTCCTGGGAGTGTTTCCGCTGATTGCAAAAAAAGCGGTGAACGCGGTGAAGGAAAAGAGAGTGATGGGTCGGTTTCAGCGGCCGACATCATTTGATTACAACCTGGTGGTCATCGGCGCCGGGTCTGCCGGATTGGTCACGTCCTATATTGCAGCGGCGGTAAACGCCAAAGTCGCCCTCATCGAGCGGAATAAAATGGGCGGTGACTGCCTCAATACAGGATGCGTTCCCAGTAAAGCGCTGATCCGGTCGGCAAAAATGCTGTCCTATGCCGCCCGGGCCAAGGACTTCGGCTTTCATTCAGCCCGATTTGACTTTGATTTTAAGGAGGTCATGGAGCGGGTTCAACGTGTCATTGAAAAGGTCGAACCCCATGACTCCGTGGAGCGCTATACCGGGTTGGGCGTTGACGTGATCGAGGGCGATGCCCGCGTTCGATCCCCCTACGAGATTGAAGTGAACGGCAGGACAATAACAACGAGAAATGTGGTCATCGCAACCGGGGCCGTGCCGTTTGTTCCTCCCATAAAGGGACTGAGCGATGTGAACTACCTGACGTCGGACAGTATTTGGGACATCAGAAAACTGCCTGAGAAGCTGGTGGTTCTGGGAGGCGGTCCCATCGGCTGCGAATTGTCCCAGGTATTTGCACGTTTCGGATCCACGGTTACGCAGGTGGAACAGAACTCGGCTATAATGGGCCGCGAGGATCCGGAAATATCCGAAATGGTCAGAAAAAAATTCGAGTCCGAAGGCATCAATGTCCTGACGGAGCACAGCGCTGTGGAAGTGATTGTTGAGGGCGATGAAAAGATACTGGTATGCGATCACAAGGGGGAGAAGGTTCAGGTTGAGTTCGATGAGATCCTGGTGGCGGTTGGCCGGGTGGCCAATACCAGGGGATTTGGTCTCGAAGACATCGGAGTGGAGATTTCAAAAAGAGGAACCATTGAAAAAGATGAGTTTTTACGGACCACCGTCCCCAACATTTTCTGTGCAGGCGATGTGGCAGGACCGTATCAGTTTACCCATACCGCTGCCCACCAGGCGTGGTATGCGTCGGTGAATTCTCTTTTTGGAAAATTGAAGATGTTCAAGACAGACTACCGGGTTATTCCGTGGGCCACATTTACGGATCCCGAGGTCGCAAGGGTGGGACTGAACGAAACAGATGCAAGGGAAAAGGGAATCAAGTACGACGTAACCACCTACGGAATAGATGATCTGGATCGTGCCATTGCCGACTCCGAAGATCATGGAATTGTGAAGGTGCTGACGGTGCCGGGAAAGGATAAAATACTGGGTGTCACCATCGTCGGATCCCATGCCGGTGATATTATTGCCGAGTATATTCTGGCCATGAAGCACGGGCTGGGACTCAATAAAATTTTGGGGACGATTCACATCTATCCGTCAATGGCGGAAGCAAATAAGTTTGCCGCCGGCGAGTGGAAGAAGGCCCATGCGCCCGAGACCATCCTGAACTGGATCGGCCGGTATCACCAATGGATGCGGAGGTAAAACCAATGAAATCGACAATCATCGTTCTTATATCAGCCGTCATAATGACACACCCCCTGTCACACGCATCCGCCGTGGATGACAACGTGAATGCGGTGGATCACAAGCTGTTTGACGAGCTTCTCAAGAAGCATGTGGCCTATGGGGTTGTGGACTATGGAGGCTTCAAAAAGGAAGAAGCGGTGCTGGATGACTATCTCCGGATGATGGAAACTGTTGAGGTGGACGATTTGTCACGAAATGAGCAGTATGCCTTTTACATTAACCTGTATAACGCCTGGACCATCCAGCTGATTCTGACGGGATACCCGGGTGTCGAGTCCATAAAAGACATGGGCAGCCTGTTCAGGAAACCATGGGACAAAAAAATCGTTCGATTAAAAAAAGGAATAGTGACATTGGATTATGTGGAGCACGAGGTGCTGCGGCCCGTTTTCAAAGACCCACGGGTTCATTTTGCCATAAATTGTGCCGCGAAATCATGTCCGCCGCTGCGTTCGGAAGCCTACCGCGGCGATATACTGGAAGAGCAGCTGGACGACTCGACAATTTCCTTTTTGAATGATCCCCGGGAAAACTTTCTTAAAGGAGAAACGCTGTATATCAGTAAGATCTTTGACTGGTTTGAAGAGGACTTTAATGGCGTTAAAAACTTTTTTCTAAAGTATGCCCGGGGCGATCTCAAAAGGCAACTGGAGAGCCTTGGGGACAGACTGGAGACAGATCATCTTAAATACGACTGGAGCCTTAACGGGAGGTAAGCAACAGGAGGAACAGCCATGAACACGAATGCACTTCTTAAACCGTTTCACATAAATGAACTGACGATACCGACACGAATTGTGATGGCGCCCATGACAAGAAATTTTTCAAAGAACAACATTCCCGGACCGGATGTCGCGGCATATTACAAAAGACGGGCGGAAAACCATGTGGGACTGATTATAACCGAAGGCACGGTGGTGGAGCCACGCACCGGCCACGGATACCCGGATGTTCCCGACTTCGCGGGCGAAGAGGCGCTGAACGGCTGGAAGGCCGTGGTCGACAGTGTCCATGAGGCCGGCGGCACGATATTTCCCCAGCTGTGGCATGCCGGCAGCGTCCGGCGAAAAGGCATGCCGCCCGATACAACCGTTCCGGGATATGGACCGTCCGCCGTCACTCATCCGTTCTATACGGACAACGGGGAAACCCCGGAAGAAATGAGTGTGGAGGATATAAAACGCGTGGTAGATGCGTTCGCCGAAGCCGCCGAACAAGCGGAAGCCATTGGATTTGACGGCATTGAACTGCATGGTGCCCATGGCTACCTGATTGACCAGTTTTTCTGGGACGCCACCAATAAAAGAGGCGATGCCTATGGCGGCCCGGCGCTTGACGACCGCATGCGCTTCGCAGTTGAAATCGTTAACGCGGTGAGGGGGCGTGTGAGCGGCAGCTTTCCGGTGTGCTTCCGGTTCTCACAATGGAAAATGGGGGATTTTAAGGCAAGAATAGCGCCCGACCCTTCTGACCTGGAACAATTCCTTACAACTCTTGTGGAGGCCGGGGTGGATATGTTCCATTGCAGCACGCGGCGGTTTTATGAACCCGAATTTCCCGGGTCAGACTTGAACCTGGCCGGGTGGGCGCGGAAGTTGACCGGCAAGCCGGCGATCACGGTGGGCAGCATCGGTCTGGACCAGGATTTCGTGAGCGATATCATGGGTAAGGGCGCGTCCGGGCTTTCAGAGAACTCCGTAGAGCAGTTGGTAGCGCGTTTTGAAAAAAATGAATTCGATCTTGTTGCCGTGGGCAGGGCCCTCCTGGCCGACCATGAATGGGTTACCAAAGTCATGGACGGGCGTTTTGAAGATATCAACCTGTTTACAAAGGATGCGTTGAAGACACTTTACTAGTTTGCATGATGGAGGCGATTGACATGGAAACCTATTATGACCCCAAAGATCTTTCAAACTTTGCGAACATCGGTGAAGAGGCGCCCGAGCTGGCGGCCAAATTTTTTGACTATTACAACAGTGTTTTTGCGGAAGGCGAACTGACGGAAAGGGAAAAAGC
>Ga0180436_10001262_pt1 | contig 24891 bp, 19 predicted proteins | sample SS_ome_2_FD_132434 | JGI IMG/M metagenome (GOLD analysis project Ga0180436, IMG submission 132434) | Hypersaline lake sediment archaeal communities from the Salton Sea, California, USA - SS_3_S_2 metaG | ecosystem: Environmental > Aquatic > Non-marine Saline and Alkaline > Hypersaline >... | reverse complement strand
TTCGTCACGGACACGGGCAACAAGCGCGTGCAGGTCTTCAGCAGCGACGGGACCTTCCTGCGTGAATTCGGCGGGTGGGGCACCGGACCGGGCAAGCTCGACGAGCCCGTAGGCATCAGTGTGAGTGAGGATGGCCTGGTCGCCGTGGCCGACACGTGGAACCGCCGTGTTCAGGTATTCGACGCCTACGGGAACAGCCTGGCCCTATGGGAAGTTCCCGGCTGGAGTGGGAACAACGTCGAGGAGAAGCCCTTCCTGGCCTGGGGAGCCGGCACGCTCTATGTGGCAGATCCCAGTCGCCAGCGGGTGCTGGCCTTCTCGGCAGAGGGTGAGTACGCGTGGTCGATGAGCGCCGCGGCCGGCGCGAACCTCTCATTCCCGTTGGGCCTGGCGGCCGATGGCGACGTGCTCTACGTCTCGGACGTCCACACCAGCAACGTCACCGCCTACCAGCTGCCGTAGCTGCGGCCGCACCTCCCGTCCACAGAGGGGCCGGGCGGCGCGGACTAGGTCCCGGGCCGGTTGGGATAGCCCGTTGTCTCACGGATGGCCTCGTACAGCGGCTTGAGACTCCGGTACATCCGCTTGTAGACCCCGTGATAGAGACCATCGTAGATGTCGCGCGTCTCGGGATCCGGCTCGAAGAGGCGCCCGATGCGCGTCATCTCTGCGATCGCCGTGTCGAAGTCGGGGTGCAGCCCCAGCCCTACCGCCGCGTCGATGGCCGCACCCAGCCCCGAGGTCTCGTAGGTGTGGGGACGGGCGGCGGGCATCCCGAAGATGTCGGCCGTCAGCTGCATAGCAGCGTTGGACTGTGACCCCCCGCCCGAGACACGGAGCTCGGTGACTGCAGTGTGTGTGCGGCGATCGATGCGCTCCTTTGCCTCGCGCAGCGCATAGGCCAGTCCCTCCAGGATGGCGCGGTAGAGGTGGGCCCGCGTATGGACGTCGCCGAACCCGATGATGGCACCCTTGGCCTCGGGCCCGGGCACCCGCAGGCCCGGCGACCAGTAGGGCTGCAACGTCAGCCCCATCGACCCCGGCGGGGCTGCGTTCACCAGGTCCTCGAAGAGCGTCTCGGGTTCCACGCCCTGCTCGTCAGCCAACAGGCGCTCCACGTGGCCGAACTCCTCTTTGAACCAACTCACCATCCAGTACCCGCGGTAGATGCCGATCTCGACGCTGTAGTGGTCAGGTACGGCGGAGGGGTAGGGGGGGATGAGAGGGATCACCTCGTGGTACTTCCTGTGCGTGGTGTTGATGGTCGCCGTGGTGCCGTAGCTGAGGCAGCCTACATGGGGTTGGAGAGCGCCGGCACCGATGACCTCGCAGGCCTTGTCCGCCGCGGCCGCGATCAGCGGGAGACCCTCGGGGATACCCGTGGCCTCCGCGGCCCTTCGGGTGATGGTACCGATCTGCCCCGCGGGGGGGACCAGCTCCGGCAGCACGGCGGGATCCACGGGCACGGCCTGCCACTTCCAGTCCCAGGACTTGGACCAGGTGAGGGCCTTGTAGTCGAAGGGGATGTAGCCGACCTGAGAGCCCACCGAGTCCGCGCAACGACCCGTGAGCCGGTGGATCAGAAATCCGGAGAGGAAGAGGTACTTGTGGGTGGCAGCCCATATGTCGGGCTGGTGACGGCGAAGCCAGTTGGCCTCGGCGTCGGCCTGCAGATGGGCCACCGTGCCCGACATGCCGGCGATCCTGAAGAGCAGTCCCCACAGCCCGCCGACCGGCGGCTCGCCGGTGACCCGGCGCTGGTCCAGCCAGACGATGGCGGGCCGCAGCGGCTCTCCGGCGGCGTCGAGATTGATGACAGTCGATCGCTGGGTGGTGACAGTCACGCCGGCGATGCTGTCTCTGGGCACGTCGCAGGTGTGCCACAGTGTCCGGGTGGCCTCACACAGCTTATCCCAATAGTAGGCGGGGTCCTGCTCGGCCCACCCAGGGTGTGGCGACACGTAAGGGACCAGCGGCACCTTGGCTTTGGCGACGATATTGCCACGCACGTCGAAGACGAGCGCGCGCACGCTCTGCGTGCCAAGGTCGATGGCCAACACGTGATTGGGCATGCGGACGCTTTCCTTTTCGGACGGGATCGAGGTGCTAGCTGAGGCCGTAGACGGGAAGGTGCACCCCGTGCAGGTCGGCGGCGGCATCGGAGGCCAGGAAGAGGAACACGCCCGCGACGGACGCCGCTGAGACCCAGCGAGTGTGGTTGGCCGATGGCATCGCCTGCCGGTTCTGAGGGGTGTCGATCGTGCCCGGCAGGACGCAGTTGACGTTGATCCCCGATCGCTTCACTTCGGCGGCTAGCGATTGGGTCAGCGATAGGACGCCGGCCTTCGCGGCGGCATAGGCGGCGGCGTTGCGTGCGCCGCCGACTGCGGCCCGCGAGGCGGTGTGGATGATCCGCCCGCTGCCGCGGGTCACCATCTGTGGGATCACGGCCTTGCTCATCAGCAGGGCGGTTCGAAGGTTCAGGGCGAGCATAGCATCCCAGTCGGCAAGCGACGCGTCGGCGACCGAGGCGCCACCGCGGTATCCTCCGACTGTGTTGGCCAGGACATCGATCCGGCCAAACCGCGCGATGGTCCACGCGATCGCAGCGGCAACAGCGGCCTCGTCGGTGAGGTCGGTCGACGGCGCGACGGCGACGCGTTCGGTGTCGATCAGGTCCGGAACAGCCGCCAGGACGCGGGCGTGGCTGCGTCCCAGCAGGACCAGCCTTGCGTTGCTCTCCACGAAGGCACGCGCCACGGCGCTGCCCAGATTCCCGTTCGCGCCGGTAACGAGCACAATCGAGCCGTCGAAGTCGTACGTGAGAGTGACCATCGAATCCCCCATACCCCATACCGGTCTGCCGCGAGTATAGGCCCCGACCGATCAGGGTCAATGTCCGCGCGCCGTGGAGCTTGAGGACCTTGGGTGCGGCATCCGCCAGCGTGCGCACGCCGTGTTCCGTGCTAAGATGGCTGTGTGCAATCTAGCCCTCAGGAGGCTCCGATGGACTTCACGTATCCGGACATCGCGAAGATGATTGATCACTCGCTGCTCAACCCCACGCTGGACCAAGACACCCTGGAGGCCGGCATCCAGGTGGGCCTGGCCTACGACGTGGGCAGTATCTGCATTCTGCCGTACTACCTCAAGCGGTGCGCCGGGCTCCTAGCAGGCAGCACCGTCAAGGCCAGCACGACCATCGGCTTCCCGCACGGTGGTCACGCCACCGCGATCAAGCTGGCAGAGGCCAAGCGTGCGCTGGCGGACGGTTGTGAGGAGCTGGACATGGTCGTCAACATCAGCAAGGTGCTGAGCAAGGACTGGGACTACGTCCACGCCGACATCAAGGCGGTCGTGGATGCGGCTCACGCCGAAGGCCAGAGGGTCAAGGTGATCTTCGAGAACTGCTATCTCGAGGACGAGCACAAGATCAAGCTTTGCGAAATCTGCGGCGACATCGGCGCAGACTGGGTCAAGACCTCGACCGGCTACGGCACGGGCGGCGCCACAGATGCGGACCTGATCCTGATGCGCAAGCACGCGCCGCCGGAGGTGCAGGTGAAGGCCGCGGGCGGCGTGCGTTCACTGGATCGACTCCTGGAGGTCCGCGCGCTCGGGGTCACGCGTGTGGGTGCCTCGCGTACCGTCTCGATGATGAACGAGACGCGGGAGAGACTGGGACTGCCGCCCATCGGGTGACGCGTCGGCTCAGCCTCGGTCTGGTAGTCATGCAACAACCAGAGGCAGGCGCCACTTGGCGCCTGCCTCTGGTCTTGTCAGTGAGGACTTTGCGCTTCGTCAGTCGGCGGCAGGCGCAACGTCGAGGTTCGGCGCGATGGTGTTTGTGTTCTCCCTGTCCCCAGTGAGGCTGATGGGGGTCTCGTGGGGTGGAAGCGCCACGCCGGCTTGGCGCTCGGCGCGTGACAGGACGCTGCCGCTGGTAGCAACCGCAAGGGCGCTGCAGGCCAGGAAGAGGAGGACAAGGAGAATGATGGATTGACCGTACCAGGCTTTGCGTGCCACCGGGCCGCCTCCGGTTCTACGCAGCAGCTCTGTCGCCTTGGCGCGAGCTGCCGGTTGGGTGCTGCGTGGCAGTCGGACTCTCTAACCTCAGTATAGGGGAGGCACTTCACACGGGGTCAACAGAACTAGGTCGCTACCTAACGGGAACCTAACGGCTTGCTGACGGAGATCTAGAGGTATCGGAGGACGGGGGGCCACCGGGGGTGATGTCTGAGGCGGGCGTATAGCAGACATGGACCGAACTGGACCAGCAGGCCAACCAGCCACAGTCCGGCCATCGTGCCAAGGTCGGTCCCCTTGGGTGTCAGCAGGTGGCCCATCGCGGCGTAGACGAAGAGATGGGTCACGTAGAAGAAGAGGGGCACACGGCCGTACGTCTCCAGGAACCGCAGGGCGTGCGGACGCCAGTCCGAGACCCGCGCGAGGCCGCCGAGCAGAAGCAGATCCAGGCCCAGTGTCAGGAGCAGGTAGGTGATCGACGGTGGGTATTTGACGACGTTGAGCCAGTCGATCCATGTGGTGCCGGCGCGGGGACGCAGGTTGCCGAAGCCGTCCAGAGCTCTCAGGACGACAAATGCCGCGAGGAAGCCCAAGCCGACGGCAACGGCTCGATGGAACGCGCGAGCTCTGTCCTCGTGCAGCCAGCGACCAAAGGCCATGCCCAGGAGGGCGACACTGAGCCAAGGGAGCATCGGGTAGTTGGCCCACAGTGTCCGGGTGCCACCCGGTATCAGGAGCGGTCGCACGACGATGCTGTAGCTCTGTCCCCACTGGGCCGGCGCCGGCATCGCTAGGTCAGTGGCCACTGCGATCGCGATGCTGAGCGTCACCAGGACCCCAGGCGCCAGCCGCGTGAGGAGGCCGCAGACCGCCATCGCCAGGCCCAGCGCCGTGAGCACGCCCACGTAGAGCTGCGTGGACCATCCACCGGGCGATAGGCGCCAGCCCGGGTTGACAACCAGCAGCTCCAGAGCGACGAGCGCGCCGCCGCGCAGGCAGAAGTGGCGGGCCAGCTCGCGCCACCCCCAACCGCGCGGGGCGCGGGCCTGTGCGAAGAGCGAGATACCGGCGCCCATCAGGAGGAAGAAGCCTGGGGCACAGAGGTGGGTGATCCAGCGGATCAGGAAGGGCAGCGCGGCATCGTAGGTCGGAAACGGCCCACCCCAATACTCGCCGGACGATTGCTGCTGGCCGACGAAGTGGCTGGCGTGATCGAGCGCCATCAGCACCATCAGCAGGCCGCGCAGCGCGTCCAGCGACGCCAGCCGTGATGTGCTCTTCTCGCTCATCGTGCCCCCGATCGCGCGCGGATTCGTGACACGCCCACTATACTCGTGAACCTTTCCCCCTCAAGGTGCATGTGACTGTCAGATGGATGGGACAACCACCATCATCACCCACAGCACTCAGGAGGAGAGCGATGGAGACCCGGCTACGGACCTCAGGCTTGGCGCTATGCGCTATCGCGGTGTTGGCCAGTGGCTGTGCTATGGCGTTACCGCCGGCTGCCACCAAGGAACCCAGGATGGAGGTCCTGGAGATGACGCGGGAGACGGAGTGGCGCCCTTCGCCCACACCTGCCCCGCTGCCCACCGCCACGGTGGCCGGCACCCCGTTTGGCGCGTCGACCGGCGGGACCGACGAACCGAATGACCAGCCGTATGGCGACGTCTTCTTCGACAACTACGGCGTCAATCCTCGGATCGACACCGAGGACGACCGCTACTCGACCTTCGCGGTCGACGTGGACACGGCCTCGTACACGGTGATGCGCCGCGTCATTGGCGATGGCTATCTGCCCGACAGGGACTCGGTCCGGGTCGAGGAGTACGTGAACTTCTTCGATCAGGCCTACGCGCCGCCCAGTCGCAACGCCTTCGCGATCCACATCGACGGCTCTCGATCGCCCTACGCGGACAACTACCATCTGGTCCGTGTGGGTCTGCAGGGTTATGTGGTCCCCGATGAGGAGCGGTCCGATGTCGTGCTCACTTTCGTCATCGACGTCTCGGGCTCGATGGACATGGAGAACCGGCTTGAACTCGTCAAGGAGAGTCTGGCGCTGCTGGTCGACGAGCTGCGTCCCACAGACAAGGTGGGCATCGTCGTCTATGGCTCTGGCGCACGCGTGGTACTAGACCATACACCGGTGCGTGAGGGCCGAACGATAAGGCGCGCGATCCGCAGCCTGCAACCCGAGGGCGCGACCAACGCCGAGGCCGGTCTGGTGAAGGCCTATCGCCTGGCAAGTCGCGCGTTCGACCCCGGCGCGGTCAATCGCGTAATCCTCTGCTCCGATGGCGTGGCCAACGTCGGTCGGACCGGACCGGAGTCCATCCTCGAGCGGATCAGGGAGTACGCCGATGATGACATCTACCTGACCACGGTCGGGTTCGGGATGGGCAACTACAACGATGTCCTGATGGAGCAGCTGGCGGACAACGGCGATGGCTTCTACGCCTACGTAGATGACATCAAGGAGGCCGAGCGGATCTTCGTGCACGACCTGACATCGTCGCTGCAGGTGATCGCCCGCGATGCCAAGGTTCAGGTTGAGTTCAACCCCGAGGTGGTCAGTCGGTACCGGCTGATCGGCTACGAGAACCGAGACGTCGCCGACGAGGACTTCCGCAACGACGAGGTGGACGCGGGCGAGATCGGCCCGGGCCACAGCGTGACCGCGCTCTACGAGGTCAAGTTCCAAGCCGATGCCGACCCCGAGGTGACGGCGATGACCGTTTACATGCGCTGGCAGGATCCTGACTTCGATGACGTCATCGAGTTGAATCGCAGCGTGGCTCAGGCCGACCTGATGGGCGAGTTCGACGAGAGCGATCCGCGGTTCCGGCTGGCGGTGGTGGTGGCGCAGTACGCCGAGGTATTGCGCGACAGCTATTGGGCCAAGGACGCAGACGCGACGCTCGAGGACGTGGCCCTGGACGTACGGACGGTGGCGCGCGCGTTGCCGGATGATGCTGAGGTGCAGGAGTTCGCACACCTTGCCTGGGATGCCGTGGATCTCTCGCCGACGCAGTAGACCTGCCGCTGTCACAGAAGACCCTCAGGGTTTTCCGAAACCCTAAGGGTCTCAGTCGTCGCGATGCCGCCTCCTGCGGCTCGGGTCAGCCGCAGACGGTTGGGAGACGCCGGACGGAGCGAGGAAGGGGCTGAGGCGAGCAGAGGGCCCGGTCGGCGCAACGTGAACCACCCCCGATCACCTTGATCGGGGGTGGCCTACAGTCTGGGTTCCTCTGGCTGGAAGCTACTTGATCCTGAGGCTGCCTGAGCCCTGGTCGACGAACAGCTCGACCTGGTAGTCGGCGTTGTCGTAGCCGTCGGTCTCCCAGACGGAATCGTCATCCAGATCTCCGGAGACGAGGCGCAAGCGGTCACCGGGATGGAAGCTGCCGCTGCCGTCCTCCAGATCGATCCGCAGGCCCACGCCCTCGGGGACATCGATGGTCATTGAGCCGGACCCACCGTCGATCTCACCTGAGAAGCTGCTGGTCTGGGGCAGGGCCAGGTCGATACCGCCGGACCCGGCGTCAATAATGAGCTCGCTCAGGGCAAGCTCCGCGAGCCGGAAGTCGCACCGGCCTGAGCCGGCATCCAGGTCCAGCGCCAGTTCGACATCCGGGCTCACCGCCACGTCCCATCGGGCATCCTCGCCGGAGATGGGACCGGGCCCGTACGAGAGGCCGGTGTAGTATGAGTCCAGCGTCACGTTCGCGTGCTCTCCCGTCACCTGAGTGCTGAAGGTCAGATCGCCATAGTAGGCCACGTAGCCCTCGATCAGGTTGCCGGAGTCGCTGAGCGCGTCCAGTTCACACGGCATGCTGGTGTAGTCGATGAAGATGTCGGCGCTCTCGATGCCGTCGCGCGATGTCGCTACGTGCTCAGTCTTCAGTCCGGGAGCCTTGGCCAGGTCGACCAGGACCGGTATCTGCTCGGCGAAGACGACCACGCCGATGGCGGTTCCGATCAGAACGAGGATCAGCACGCCGCTGGCGATGGCGGCGGCGACGGATCGGCGTCCAATGAGCACGTCCAGGCCCAGGGCGATCAGACCGATGGGCCAGAGTCGCCACAGGACGGCCCAGCCGGTTGCCGGGATCAGCCCCATGTTCGAGAGCAGCAGGACCACGCCGAGCCCGATCAATGCGATGGGCCAGAAGAGCGATGGCGCGTGGCGATGGGGCCGTGGTGGCCTGGGCGGAGATGGCGGGCTGCCGGGCAGGATGATCTCGACTTCGTGTTCGGATTCTGGGTTCTCTGACATCGTGTCCTCCGTGTCTCTGCAGCACTCGCTGCGGCGGGCGCTGCAGGTGTATCTCGGTTTCGTACTACTGGTACGGAGTCCACCGGGGAAGGTTGCAGTTCGACGTCGAGATCGGCGGATGAGCCGGCCCGGTGGCCCACGAGCGCCAGGGCGGGACCCACGCGGGGATGGAGTCCCCGCTCCTGCAGACCGGGGTTCGCGCTACACGGTTGCCACCCCGTGAACGTGCTTCGCTGACCACGATCGGTGTCTGATGCCCGTTGACAGGGCCCGGGCGGGCCCCTCCCACAGAGTTGGCGGACGGCGACTACAGGACCTCAGGAAGCTCGCAAGTCAGCTCGACGCCGTCGGGATGCATTGCCAGGAAGATCTTCTCCGCTGACAGTGGCAGATCGGTGAAGCGGATGCCGGTGGCGTTGTAGAGCGCGTTGGCGATCGCCGGCGCGGTCTGGACCATCACGTGCTCGCCCACGCCACGGGCGCCCCAGGGGCCGTCCTCCAGCGGCGTTTCGACGATGTCGCCGTGGATCTCCCTTGGCGCGTCCAGTGACGTGGCGATCTTGTAGTCGACAAAGCTGCCGTTGATGGGGCGCCCTTTCTCATCGAAGCGCAAGCCCTCGAAGGCTGAGCTCATCCCGTGCACGGCGCCGCCCTCGATCTGCGTCAACACCAGATCCGGGTTGATGGCCTTGCCCACATCGTAGGCGCTGGCGATCTTGAGGATCTCGATAGCGCCCGTGTCCTCGTCGACCTCCAGATCGACCGCCTGGGCTCCCACCGTGTAGTGCACCACGGCGCGCGTGCCCTGGCCCGTCTCCGGGTCCAGCCCGGTCACGTACGTGGGCATGAACTTGCCGGAGCCGACCACGGGGCCACCCTGCCATCCCTCGAAGTTCTCGTTGGGCAACCCGTAGATCACCATCTTCTTGAGCGGCTGCTCGCGCTCGGACTTGTACGAGACGACGACGCCGTTCTTGATGTCTAGGTCGTCAAGGTCCTCGTCCCAGTAGGCGGCGACCGTTTCCAGGATCTTCTCCCGGGCATCCTCGGCGGCGGCCTTCACGGCGTTGCCCATCGACCAGGTGAGGCGGCTGGCCACGGTCTGCCACTCGTACGGACTGTACTTGGTGTCCACCGGGTTGGCCGAGACCTTGACCCACTCGTAGGGCACGCCCAGGGCCTCGGCGGCCATCTGTGCGGCTACGGTGAAGGCGCCCTGGCCGATTTCCTGTCCACCCACATAGACATTGACCGAGGCATCCTCGTTGAAGCGCACGATGGACGAGCTGCCCGGGTTGGGTGGCATGGCGGGCGCCTTCCACATGATCGCGATGCCCTTGCCCCGGTGCTTGCCCGGCGCTGACGGCCTGGCCTCGCGATCCCAGCCTATAGCGTCAGCGACCTTGTCGATGCACGCCGGCAGGTTCACGTTGGGCATGGTCATCCCGGTCAGGATGATGTCATTGTGGCGGACGCAGTTGCGGCGGCGGAACTCGGCGGGGTCCATCCCAATATGGGCGGCGAGCTGGTCCATGATCTGCTCGATGCCCCAGTGGATCTCGGGCATGCCGAAGCCGCGCATCGCGCTGCCGATGGGGTGGTTGGTGTAGACGCAGTACGAGTCGCCCTTGACGTTGGCCACGTCATAGGGGCCCGTGCACGAGTAGCCGGCGGCGCGGGCGATGTTGACGCCGTAGTCGTTGTACGCGCCCCCGCCGAAGTAGTAGGCCACCTCCATCGCCAGCAGGTTGCCGTCGGCGTCACAGCCGATCTTGTAGTTCGCGATCAGGCTCTGCCGCACGTTGGTGGTGATGAACTCCTCCTCGCGCGTCATCCGCACCTTGACCGGACGGCCCTGGACGGCCTTGGCCATCAGGGCCACGTTGGCCTCGATGGAGATGCCGGCCTTGCCGCCAAACCCGCCGCCGATATAGGGCGAGATCACGCGGACGTTGCCGTGGGGCACGCCCAGGCTCTGCGCCAGCAGGTCGCGCTGCGCAAAGGGTGACTGCGACGCGGCCCAGACTGTGAGCTCGCCGCTGGGGTCCCAGCGAGCCACGGCGATGTGCGTCTCGATGGGCGCGTGCTGGATCTGAGGGAGGGTGTAGGTGCCCTCGACGATGGCCTCGCACCGGGCCCAGGCAGCCTCGACGTTGCCTTTGCGCAACCTGAAGTGCTCCGATTTGTTGGTGCCCGGCTCGGGGAAGATGAAGTTGGCGACTTCATAGCTGCCCAGGTCGGGGTGGATCAGCGGTGCGTCGGGCTGTGCGCCCGCCAACGGATCGAAAACCGTCGGCAGTTCCTCATACTCGACGCGGACCAGTTCGGCCCCATGCTCCGCTATCTCCTCGCTGATCGCCACGACGCCGGCGACGGTCTCGCCCACGTAGCGCACGCGGTCGTAGGCGAAGATGTAGCGGTCCTTGAGGTAGAGGCCCAACCTCGTGGGGTTGTCCTGGCCCGTAACGACGGCCTTCACCCCGGGCAGCGCCAGCGCCTCACTCACGTCGATGGACTTGATCAGCCCGTGGGCGATGGGGCTGAGCACAAGCCTGCCGTAGAGCAGGCCCGGCCCAAAAGCCATATCGTCCACGTACTTGGCGGCGCCGGTGACCTTCTCATAGCCGTCCACGCGTGGGACGGACTTGCCGACGGGGCTAGGGGTGTTTGTCGCCATGGTCAGCTCTCCTTTGCCACGTCCTGGACAGCGTCGACGATGCGCACGTAGCCCGTGCACCGGCAGAGATTGCCCACCAACGCGTGGCGAATCTCATCCTCGGAGGGGTGGGGAGTCCGGTCGAGCAGCGCCTTGGAGGACATCAACATCCCCGGCGTGCAGAAGCCGCACTGGATAGCGTTGTGGTCGAGGAAGGCCTGCTGAAGTGGATGCAGATCGCCCTCTTCGGCAAGACCCTCCGCCGTCTCGATATTGGCGCCGTCGGCCTCTGCCGCCAGTACCATGCAACTGCTTACAGGCAGACCATCCATGATGACGGTGCAGGCGCCGCACTCGCCGTTTTCACACCCGCGTTTCGGGCTGGTGATGCCCAGCTGCTCACGCAGGACCTGCAATAGCGTGTGGTGCGACCGCACGGCGACTACATAGGGGTCCCCGTTCACGGTCAACGTGATCTCGTGGAGCATCTGGTTCCTCCCTAAGCCTGTGGCAATCGGTTGACGACCGACTGCACCGATCTGCGCACGAGGTTGACGATCATCGCCTGGCGATACTCGACCCCGGAGCGGATATCCGCGATGGGCCGGCTGCAACCGTAGGCCGCGGCAGCCGCCAGGTCGATGTGCTCAGCGTCGTGGCCCTTCGCCAAGGCCGCCTCTGCCTGTGGGGCTCGCACCGGCGTGGGGGCGACCGCGCCCAGCGCTACCCGCCAGTCCACGTGCCCGTCCGACGGTAGTGCCAGCACGGCCACGCTGACGATGGACAGGTCGCCGGCCTTGCGCCGACTCAGCTTCTCGTGGTGTCCGATCGCGCCGGCGGGCAACCGTGGGACAAGCAGCCCGGCGATGATCTCCCCGCGCTTGAGCGCGTGCCGCCTCGGCCCGATGAAGAACCGGTCGATGGGAATGGAGCGATCCCCGCTCAGTCCCTTGACGAGGACGCACGCCTCGAGCACGTAGAGCGCGGGCGCGGAGTCCGCGGCAGGCGAGGCGGTCCCAATGTTGCCGCCGATGGTGGCCCGGTTGCGAATCTGTTCGTTGCCCATCGCGGCGGCTGCGTCGGCGAGGATCGGCCAGCTCCCCTGGACCACGTCGGAGCGGGCGAGTTCGTTCATCGTGACGGCGGCGCCCACGTAGAGGCACTCACCGGTCCCGGGGCCGCAGCAGGGCTCGATGCTGTTGAGGCCGAGGTCCCGCATGCCCGGTAGGCCCTTGATATCGACCACGAGGTCGGGCTGCAGGTGTCGATCACGGGTCAGCGGGATCACATCGGTGCCTCCCGCGATCGCCACCGCTGTCTTGTCGGGGTCCGACAGCAGCCCGAAGGCCTGCTTATAGCCATCGGGACGGTAGTAGTCGAAAGGCTGCATCGCGGGCACCTCCTGGACTCAGCCAACATGGTCACTCTGTGGCCGGAACTCGTGGCGCCTCAGGGCTCTGCGCCCTGCGGCGCCACGAACCTCAGTCACCTACCGTGAGAAGATCGGAGGCCAGGCGTGCTCGCCCGGCCTCCGTGAATCGGCCTACTCCGCGTCCGGGATCACGATCCCGAACTTCTCGATGGGCACCCAGAGGAAGATAAGGTTGAGCAGGATGCCGGCGACTGCCCCGGTGGCGATACAGGGGAGGCCATCCGGGAAGATCCCAGGCACCGGGATCGGGATGTAGCCGCCCATGATCTGGCCGCCGATGGCGATGGTGGTCACGACCGCGCCGACCGCTAGCTGCCGCGGGTCGAAGAGATTGACCTTTTCCGACTGAATCAGCGCGATACCCTGCATACCGATGACGCCGAAGAGATAGATGGCCAGGCCGCCGGTGACCGCGAGAGGCACCGAGGCCACCAGGGCCGACAGCGTCCCCACGAAACCAAGGAGGATCGCGATCACGGCTGCGGTCAAGAGCACCGGACCTGAGTAGTTCCGGGTGATGGCCATCAGCGAGTTGTTCTCACCGTAATTGGTGCCGGCGACCCCGCCTAGTAGACCGTTGATGAGGTCTCCCAGGCCGTCGAGCACCAGGTTTTTGCCGATGTGCTGGCTGAGTTCATAGCGCTTCTTACCCATATCGTCGGCCAGCTTGTCCACGTAGAGGCTGATCTGGTAGAGGTGCGCCGTCGACTCGGGGATGGTGGCGATGGCGATGATGGCGATGGCAGCCACCGATTCCCACGCCTTGGGGTTGCCGAAGGCGGGCAGCGTCAGTTTGGGGGCCTGCAGGAAGCTAGCAGACCCAATCCCGCTGAGGTCGACAAGGCCGAAGGGGATGGCCACGATGTAGCCGACGATCGCTCCCAGCAGGATCGGGAGGAGACCTACGAACCCCTTGCCCTGCAGGTAGACCGACAGCACGACGGTCACGACGAGGGTGATGATCGCTACGAACCAGTTGGCGGAGGCCATGTCCAGCGCCGCGCCGCCCAGGGTCACGCCGATCACCAAGGCGACCGATCCCGTGAGGACCGGCGGCAGGATTTTGTCGAGGAAGTCCTTGCCGGCGCGTGTGATGATGAAGCCCACGATGATGTTGAGGATGCCCGTGGCCACAATGCCGACCTGAGCGAGGCGCACGGCGTCACCTGCGTAGACACCGTATTCCGCGCCGGTCAGGGTCAGCGTTGCCGCGATGTAGCTGAATGAGGAGCCGTAGTAGAGCGGGATGAAGCTGCCGATCCAGATCTTCGATAGGATCAGGGCGACGAGGGTTGCCAGGCCCGAGACGGTCAGCACGGCGCCGACGTCGAAGCCGACGAGCAGAGCGACCAGGACGGTTGCCGGGAACATGGTCAACACGTGCTGGAAGCCTAGCAGGACCATCTGACCAAAGGGCGGGGCCTCATTGGGAAGATAGCCGAATACCTTGGGTTTGTCTGCCATTGATTGCTTACCTCCTGAGTGACAAGGCTGGGCGCAGATGATTCATGGACGTTGTCAGTGTGGCACTTCTTGTCGGCTACCACCTCCTCCCTGAACGCAATGACCAGGCGGGCGACGTCTCTACACCGGCTCGTACTTCAGGCCGAGGACCGGCTCTCCGTACTGCACGCGGACGGGCTCCCAACTGGGCTTCAGCTTCATCCCGGTTGCGATACCGTCCAGCGAGTCGGCCTTGATCTGTCCCATCGCCTTGATCCCGTTCTCAAACATACCTACACCGATGATGAGAAATCGCTCATCAAATCCCCAGGGCAGATTGAATATCTGCGTGTAGGCCAGCAACGTGGCGTCCCCCTCGGGCGCCAACGGCTCGAAGTCGCGCCCCTTGCACGAGAGACACTGCTCGTGTTGGGGATAGTGCACGCGACCGCACTCCGTGCACTTGTAGCCCGTGATCTTGATCTCACTCACTTTGCACCTCGCCTAGGCCCGCTTCATGATGAAGGACAGGACGTTGTTGCCGAAGCCGCCGAAGTTGACGGTCAGCCCATAGGTGGCGTTCTCGACCTGCCGGCCCTTGGGCAGCTCGTGCCGCAGCTGCCAGGTGATGTCGACGATCTGGGCGACGCCTGTGGCGCCCACCGGATGCCCTCTGGCCTTCAACCCGCCCGAGACGTTGATGGGAATCTTGCCGCCGAGCTTGGTCTCGCCGGCCAGCGCGGCCTTGCCGCCCTCACCCTTCTCGAAGAAGCCCACGTGCTCGCTCTCGGCCACCTCCAGGATGGTGAAGGCATCGTGGAGCTCGGCGACATCGATGTCCTTCGGTTCGATGCCCGCCCTCTTGTAGGCCTGCTGCGATGCCAGTGTCACCGACTTGAGATCGGTAGGGTCCTCGCGCTCCTGCAGCGTGTGCGTGTCGGTGGCCTGGCCGAAGCCGGCGACGACCACGGGCACATGCTCCGTGAGCTTCTTGGCCTGGTCCAGCGGGCACAGCAGGACCGCAGCTGCACCGTCGCTGACTGGGCAGGCGTCGTAGAGGTGTAGCGGGTCAGCGACCGTCGGATTGTTGACCACGCTGTGCGGACTGTCAAGGATGCCCTCTTTGGTGATGTTCATCTCGACGTGTGCGTAGGGGTTCAGCGCGCCCATCGCCTGGTTCTTGATGGCGATGGCGACCAGCATCTCACGTGTGAGCCCATAGGTCTCCATATAGAGCCGCGTGAACATCCCCGCCATGCCCGGCAATGTGATACCGTAATGGTATTCGACCTCGGGGTGTGTGAGGGTTGCGACGAAGTCGGTGGCTCGCCAGCCGGTGACCTCACGCATCTTCTCTCCGCCGGCTACCAGGACAGCGTCGTAGTAGCCCGATGCGACCGCGAGCACGCCGTTCTTCATCGCGCTTCCGCCCGAGGCCGGGCCGTTCTCCACGGTGTCCGCGGCGGCGGGCAGCAGGCTCAGTCGGTCCACCAGCGCGCTGGCAATGGCCGTTTGGTGTTGCAGGATGCCGCCGCCCATATTGCCGACGTAGACCGCATCCACGGCCTTTTCACCCAGCTTTGCGTCATCCAGCGCCTTGAGCGAAGCATAGGCAAGCATATCGACCAGGGTGTCCTGGTCCCGACGGCCGAAGGGGATCATCCCCACGCCGATGATGGCGACGTCTCTCATGGCTACCTCCCCTTCAGTCCGGCGATCTTCTCGCGAATCATCGCCTCGTTCGCGACGATGATCTCCTTCTCGGCCAGAGCCATCAGATCGTCCGGCACCGGGCGGTCGCCGACAACCAGACGTGACTTGGTGGCGAAGTAGAGATCGCGAGTCAGGCGGAACGAGGGCGCGCCGCCCAGTTCGTGCGGGATCGTGGTGGGTATCAGTCCGTACTCGATCATCCACCGACGAAAGCCGATGGGGCTCTCAGCGACGATCAACACCTCATCCTGTCCCAGGTACTCGATGTGGTGCTCCATCTTGGCGGCGAAGAGGTGCGCGCCGACGCGCAGCCCCCGGTCGATGGCCAGGGTGTGCAGGCTCATGCCGGTCTCGGCGGTGTACATCCGGCTATTGACCATACCGACCATGATGCCGTCGATCTGGCCCACTAGGCAGAACTCGTTCTGCACACGATAGTACTGCCAGGCCAGCAGCTCGGCGTAGATCCGCGCACCCACGACGTTGTAGTAGTCCTTGTCGATGAAGAGCGTCGGGTGGACGGCCTTCAGGAGGGTCGGCACGTCGTCGCGGGTGACCTCGCGCACGGTCATGTGCTTGCCGTTCGCCAGGGTGATCACCTTGGGCGGATAGGAAGCTTGTGGGTATTCGGGGGGCCGCAGGACGGCCTCGAGTTCCATGTCCACTGCCATCGTCGTCTCCTTGTTCAGTACGTCCGATCCCTCGCCTTGAGGGCATCCAGGCTCTCCACGTGGGCGGAGTCGTAGGCGTCGCCGAACTTGGTCTTCGGCATCTCCGCCTTTTTCGCCATCAGCTCATCGTACTCGTCGTCCTCCACGAAGGCCACGCACCGCCCGATACAGGATTCGCCATCCACGAAGCGCCACGGGAAGAAGCCAATCTGCACCCGCCGGTTGACCAGCAGGTCGATGTCGCCGCCGATGCACTCCGCGTGGATGATGCCATGGGGGAACATCTCGATGTGCATCAGCTGGTACTTGGTGTCATCGAAGATATCCGCCAGGGAGCCGCCGTACTTGTTCTGGAAGTGGACCTCGGCTTGCTTGGCCTGGCGCGGCATCCAGTCGCGGACGATGGTGTTCATCGGGTGATCTGCGCTGCCGCAGTCGACGCCGATCCAGCGCAGCTTCTTTGCCTTGGCCCATTCCGCGAACTCGCGGTCGGGGCCGGGGTGCTGGACCATATAGCGAATCTCGTGCGCCGTGGGCATATCCCACCCGAAGTGGTGGAAGCCGGTGTGGATGATGAGGATGTCGCCCTCCTTCACCTCGACGCGGTCCTCCACCATCTGAGAGGTGTAGATGTCGTAGTCCGAGGCGACGTCCGAGAGGTCCACCACCACGCCCTCGTGGACGAGGAAGTCCAGCTCCAGCTCGGCGATGTCCTTGCCGGCGGTGTAGAAGTGGATTTCGCCGTCGAGGTGTGTGCCAAGGTGATTGGAGTGCGTCAGCACTTGCCCGTTGGCGCCGTTGGGCGCCAGCCGTTTGAAGTACTTGAGCTGCAGCGGTTCGTAGGTGGGCCACGGCGGGGTGCCGACGCCCAGTGGGATGGTCAGATCAATCAGTTTCATCGAGATGCCTCCTATGCCTACTTGCAGATTCCCCTTAGAGCCCTGAATGCCTGTTCGAAGCATGCCTGCGGCGCCCGGACCAGCCCGGCGCCAACCATACCGATGCCCGGTTCCTTGTGCGCAATACCCGTGTTGATGAAGGGCAGGATACCCGTGGCCATGACCTTGCGCACGTCGATGCCCAGCGGCGTACCACGGAAGTTGAGCCCCGGCACGGTGAAGAACTCGTGCTCGCCCTCGGTGATCTCATACATCTCGCGCGTCACCTGCGCGGCAAGGTCGGACGTGCCGCCGACAAAGCGTACGATGGCTGGGGCCGCCGCCATCGCGAAGCCGCCCACGCCGCAGGTCTCCGTGATGCTTGAATCGCCGATGTCGGGGTTGGCGTCTGCCGCGGTGTAGCCGGGCAGCCAGAGCCCGTCGACAATGGGTGCCGGGGCGGTGAACCATTGTCCCGGCAAGCCGGCGACGCGGATGCCGAAGTCGGTGCCGTTGCGCGCCATAACGGTGACCAGCGAGCTTCCCTCGACCTCCTCCGCCGGCTCGATCATCGCCTTGACGGCGGCCATCGAGAGGTTGAGGAAGAAGTGATCGTTGCTGTCGATGAAGCGCAGAATCTCCTGCGCCCGGGCCTTGGTCGTCGCCGCGATCAGCTCCGGCGCGACCTGGCGCACGAAGAGCGAGGTGGCGGCGCGGTTGCGGTTGTGCACCTCGTCGCCCATGTGGAGCGCCTGCGCGATGATGCTGCGCAGGTCGATGGGGCCCGTGCGGTGGATCGTGCGCCGCAGCGCCGGGTAGAGATCCGTCTCCATCCATTTGAGATGAGCCAGCACGTCGTCGCCGTAGGCCCCGTAACGCAACACGCGCCCCAGCCCCTCGTTCTGCGTGCCGAAGGTCGTGTTGCCGAAGGTCTCGTTCTCGACGGCGAAGACCGGCATGGACGGTGAGACGATGCCGGCCATAGGCCCGACGGTGTGGTGGTGGTGGCAGGGATCGAACGCTACGGCGCCCGAGGCGGCGAGCCCCGCTGCCTCTTCGTAGCCCGGTGCCCAGCCCTCATAGACGATGGCGCCCATCACCGCGCCGCGCGTCGGGCCGCACATACGATCCCACGTGACCGGCGGCCCGGCATGGAGGATCATGCGATCGCCCATCCCGGGGATCAGGTCACGGGCGATGCCCATCCCGACGAGCCGGGGTCTTCCGGTGCGGATGCGCTGTAGCGCCTCGGCGTTGGCGGCGTCGATGTCGACGCCGGACGCTGTCGTCGAGAGTGTCGTGTAGCCCGCGAGTGGGGGACGCCAGTCGACGCTGACGGTCTCCGCGCCCTGATCGCGCAGGCTCTCGGCAAAGCTCTCGAGGCCGACGTTGACCGCTCGAAGGGGCTGCCCGAAGAAACTCTGGATTGCCATACTATGCGCTCCTCTGCTTCAGGATGTAGCCGGCCAGGCGGGCGGCTGCCGCGTTGGAGTCCATCACGATCACGCCGGCCTGCCGCAGGATGTCCACCTGGCGTGACGCATCCTGGGGGTCGGTGTTGGTTCCACAGACGTGCGCGAGGAAGAGTACCTCCCGTTTCTTCTTGAGGCGGTCCCGCGCCTCGTAGACCGCCTCGACGGCGGCGCCCGCGGGGTTGGGGTGGACGCCGTATCCCAGGACGACGTCGATGTAGACGATGGCGGTGTTGGGATCGCGGGCCTCGTGGACGAGTCGGCGGTTGCGCAGGGCCGGATCGATCATCGGGTGCAGCCGCCCCTGGGTGAACTCGTCCTCGCCCAGGTCCACCACCGTATGCCCCTCGCTGACGTTCGAGCTGGCCAGAAGGAGCCCCTTGGCGAGCGGGGCGTTGGACTTGACCTTGCCCTTGCCCAGCATCTTGGCAAGGATCAGTTGGGTCTCGTAGCAGAAGGTGCCACCGCTGAAGAGCCCGCGATAGTACCGCTGATTCTTGTTGAGTTTGGCCCGGAGCTCACGGGCCTGGTTCTTGAGTGTGCGGTTGCGCCTGCGGACCGCGGCGAGGGCATCGTCGGGGTCCCGGCCGGTGGCCAGCGCACCGGCGATCAGTGCGGCCCGCTCCAGCGTCGTGGCGGGGATGCCGCCGGCTGCCTCAATGGGGTCTTTCTTGCCACCGAGGAAGCAGACGACCGCGGGCTTGTCGCACGCCCTCACCGTCTCCAGCACGGCCTCGGCGACTTCGGGAGCCGGTGGCTTGGAAACAAGGAGCAGCACGCGCGTGGCGGGGTCGGCCGCCAGCGCCTTGACGGCTTCGACCATCATGATGCCGCCTACCTGGGCCGACAGGTCGCGTCCGCCCGTGCCGATGGCCTGGGTGATGCCGACCCCGTGTTGGGCCAGGCTGGTCGAGACTGCCTGCAGCCCTGTCCCGCTGGCAGCCACAATGCCGACGCCGCCCTCGGCGGGCGGCGTCGTGAGGATGGCGTTAGCGAATCCCAGGGCCTTGCCGTTGACGATGGCCGTGCCCGCGTCCGGCCCCATCACCAGGAGCCCTCGCTCGCGCCCCATCGTCTTGAGCTCGATCTCGTCCTCGACGGACACGTTGTCGCTGAAAAGGAAGACGTGTAGGTCCCGCAGCAGCGCCTCTCGAGCGACATCGGCTGCATATTGCCCTGCCACCGAGACGAGAGCCAGATTGGCGTCCTCAAGCTGCCTGGTGGCGGCGGCGATCGTCCTTGGCCTGGGTGCGTCCGAGGGCCCCGCCTCGGGCGCGGCCCTCTCTGACAGCACTTCCTCCGCGTGGGCGATGGCCCCGAGGGCTGACTCCTCCGATGTGGCCCGCACCGCGATCACCAGGTCGTCGGCGGAGGCGGCAGCAGCCTGCTCCGTGAGGAGATCCGCGTTCTCGAGGATGCCCCGGTTAGCCGGCGTGCCCATCACCACGGCGGCGTCCTCGACACCATCGAGCGCCAGCAGGGCCTGTGCGGCCTGCAACAGCGTGACCGAGTCGTAGTACTGCCCAGCCTTGACCAGTGTTTGGATGACCAAGTGAGCCTCCTTGCGCTACACCCGTGCGCCGACGGCGGCGCAGGCGTCCAGCCCCATCGCGAAGCCCATCAATGTGTCGGTGCCTGAGGTGGCACCGAAGTCCCGAATCCTGCCCGCCGCACGTCGTACGGCCGCGCGGGCCTGGGCCGTGGGCGTGGCCAGCGCCCTGAGCAGGTCGTGCCACTTCTCGTCGCATCCGCCCTGTGCCGCAGCGGCCAGGTATGCTCCGGCCAGTTTGGTTGTACGTTCACACGTGCCGGACCAGATGGCGTGGCACAGGCTTTCCCGCATGGGGTGGTCGCCGGCCCATAGCGCCAGCATCAGCCCCGCGAGGAAGTCGTCTCCTGCGGGTGTGAGTCCGGGGCCCAATCCGCTAAGGGCGGACGCTGCCGCTCGGACCGCGGCGAGGTCCTGGGACAGGATATCCTCGCTCAGTTCACGGCTGTGATGGGCCAATCTGCGCTGCGTGCTGTGCTGAGACGCGCTGCCGGCGGCCCACTGCGGCCTACCTATGGCTCTGTTTGCGCTGAGAAGGTGCCGCCGGCTGGACTTTCTGGGCCGCAGCAAGTCCCAGCGCGGTCGCGGGTCCCAGACAGTGAACGACGGCGCGAGGTCCAGCGCCCAACTGCCGATGTGCAGGCATCCCGCCTCAAGCCGGACACGGTGAAGGTCACCGATGAGTGGCGGAGGTAAGGGGTCCACGATGAGGTGGAAGGGACCGTTCCCCAGTGACGGCGTCACGAGCGCGACGATGTCCTCTCCCACGACCAGGTTCACGGCCCGGTTGAAGCGGGCCAGCTCGCGAACCGGGCTCTCCTCGGGAGATGCGCCCGCGGCGAGGAGTAGGTCATAGGTCGGGTGGCTTGCACTGTGCAACTGCACGCGATGCATGGATGGCCACCTACACGACTGCGGTTGGTAGATATCGGAGCTACAGAGCCATTCTACTGCATACCTTCTTTTGGTGTCAAGGAAGGTCGGCCTGTGGGACGGGTGAGCATCGGCCACTCCGAGGGTGGGTAGGTAATTTGAAAGATTTGTGTATTAATAAATACAATGATATAATAAAATACCTGTTGGATGGATAAGGGAGCTGAGATGACAGAGCTGCGAAGCAGCAAGGTGGCCGACCTGCGGGCCGGGTTCCGTGGTGAAGTACTGGTGCCCGGCGATGCCGGCTACGATGACGCCCGGGAAATCTGGAATGGGATGTTCGACCGCAGACCGGCTGCGATCGCACGCTGCGTCGGGACGAGTGACGTTATGCGGGCGGTCGACTTTGGCGGGGAGCAGGGCCTGGAGATCTCAGTCAAAGGGGGAGGGCATAACTCCGCAGGAACCGCGGTCTGCGAGGGCGGGCTGATGATCGACCTGTCTCTGATGCGTAGTGCTTACGTGGATCCACGACGGAGGACAGTGCGGGTAGATGGCGGTGCCCTGCTTGGCGACCTGGACTTCGAAACTCAGGTCCACGGACTGGCTGTGTCAGGAGGCGGCATCATCTCACATACCGGCGTTGGTGGATTGACGCTGGGGGGAGGGTTCGGCTGGATCAGCCGCAAGCACGGGTTGGCGGTCGACAATCTCATCTCAGCCGAGGTGGTCAAGGCAGACGGGAAGCTAATGCATGCCAGTGAGACAGAGAACACGGACCTCTTCTGGGCGATCCGCGGTGGTGGGGGCAACTTCGGCATCGTGACGTCTTTCGAATTCCGTTGTGTGGATATCGGCACCAAGGTCTACTCGGGCCTCATCGTCAAGCGGTTCGAGGATGCTAAGGAGTATATGAGGTTCCACCGCGACTACGCGCGGACGATGCCCGACGAGATGACTGCCTGGATGTTGGTGCGCCACGCGCCGCCGCTGCCCTTCTTGCCCTCCGACGTGCACGGAAAACTGGTGATGATCGTGCCTTTCGTCTACCTGGGCGATGAGGCCAAGGGGGCTGAGGCGATCAGGCCTTTTAGGGAGGCTACGCCATCGCACGGCGAGGGGATCGGGATGAACCCGTGGGTTGGTTGGCAAGCGGGCTTCGACCCGCTGGTCGATCACGGTGCCCGCAACTACTGGAAGTCGCATCACCTCCGGGAACTGTCGGATGGTGCCATAGACGCAATCCTCCACTTTGCGCAGGAGATGCCGACCGACGAGTCTGAGGTGTTCGTTCCCCATATGGAGGGGGCGCCCAGCCGAGTACCGGAGGACGCCACGGCCTACTCCCATCGGACGACACCATTCCTGCTGAATCTGCACACACGATGGCGCGACGCGGTCGATGATGCTCGGTGTGTGCGCTGGGCGCGCGAGTTCCACGAGGCTACGCAGCCATACGCTGAGGGTGTCTACGTCAATTTCCTGAGTGATGAGGGCGCGGGCCGCGTCAAGGCAGCCTACAAGCCGGCGGTCTGGGATCGGCTGGTGGAAGTAAAGAAGCGATATGACCCTGGCAACCTGTTCCACATGAATCAGAACATCAAGCCCGACTGACGTCGGCAGGGCCATAGAGCAGGCAGCCCACTCTGTGGGCTGCCTGCTGTCGCGTCTCGGCGCTTCCTTGACGACGTGCATTCGGTTCGGACCTCGCGGACGGGGCGGGAAGGTCGAGCCCGCGCGGGGGCTGCTCGCTCAGCACCTTGCGCGATGGTTGCCATCCGGACACGACAACCTATGATGACGAGCAAGGCAAACGACACGAGTTGGGAGGATATACGTGACAGAAGACGACTTCGAGATGCCTGACCTGGAAGGTCTTGCGGAGCAGATGGAGGACGCGCTGGCAGAGGCGCAGAAGGCGATGGCCGATCTTCCGACAGATATGGGGGACTTGGGAGGTCTGATGGGATCCCTGTCGAGCCTGGTGGGCGGCTTGCCAGCCGATCTGGGCGAGTTGAGCGGCGCCATCTCGGGGTTCGAGGCACAGCACGAGGCCAACGTCGCCTCAGCGAGGGGGGAACCGGACTGGGGGGTCGAGGCCGATATTCGGGCAGGAACCAAGCTGCACGTGGTGATCGGCACGGAGATGGACCTGGCGGCCGCCGCCGCAGCCTACGAGAGCACGCAGGGCGAGGGCTTCGAGTCGCTGGTCGGCGGCATCCTGGCCGGTGTCGCGGGCGTCATGGGTGATGGCGTTGTCGACCAGGTGATGGGGCAGCTCAAGAAGGGCCGAACGATGGCCGCAGTGACCGGCGTCGAGGTCCTTGCCTGTCGGTTCCGGGGGGCGCCCTCGAACGCCGCCGAGGAGCTCGTCCTCTCGCCGGAGGCGGGCATCCTGCTGTCGGTGGATGGTGAGGGCATTGGGTTCGAGTTGGCTCCGCTGTTGACGGTCAAAAATCGATGGGAGCACGCCGACATCCCCACGTTCACGCCGATGGGCGAATCCGTCGTCGTCCCCCTGGATGCGTTTGACGCCGGATCGGGCTTCGAGCGTCGCTTTGTGCCTGACGGACAGGACGAGGACCTCTCCGTCACCCTTCGCTTCTCGCCGCTGAACGCGTAGTCCGAACCTTCGTGCTCGGCCGCGCACGCAGTTCCCTTGCGGGGCACGGCCAGTGCGCGGCGCACGCTGCGCCCCCGGCTGGGTGCCCTGTGATCGCGCGACTTGGCCAGGAATCCGAAACTCACCGTTCTTGGCTCCTGATTGGCGCACCGCGCGGAGGCGTGCCATAATGTGGTCACAGAGTCGTGACGTGGTTCACTCATCACCAGGAGGGATCGCATGGTCAAGCGCTTTGTGGGTCTTCTGACTGCCGGCGGTGATTGTCCTGGGTTGAACGCGGCCATCCGTGGTGTCGGGAAGGCGGCGCTGTCGCTCGATATCCAGGTCATCGGCTACTTGGATGGTTTCCATGGCCTGGTGGAGAATCGCTACATCCGACTGGATTCGACGCGGCTCTCCGGCATCCTCTCTCTGGGTGGCACGATCCTGGGCACCAGCCGCGACAAGCCTCACAAGATGCCTGCCGGGGAGTTGGGTACTGTGGATATGCGCCCATTCGCCGTCGCCAACTACGAGAAGCAGCATCTGGACTGCCTGGTCTGCCTGGGTGGCGGCGGGACGCACAAGAACGCGCTCCGGCTGGCCAATGAGGGTCTCAATATCGTCACCCTCCCCAAGACCATCGACAACGATGTCTGGGGCACCGACGTGACCTTCGGCTTCGACACGGCGATGGCCATCGCCACCGAGGCCATCGATCGTCTCCACAGCACGGCGGAGAGCCATCACAGGGTCATCGTCGTCGAGATCATGGGCCACAATGCCGGCTGGTTGGCGTTGGGCTCCGGCGTGGCCGGCGGCGCCGACGTCATCCTGATCCCTGAGATACCGTACGATGTGGCGAAGGTGGCCGAGGCCGTGCTCCATCGCAGCTACGCCGGCAAGCGCTTCAGCATCATCGCGATGTCGGAGGGCGCGATCACTCAGGAGGAGGCGGCCTGCAGCGACTCCGACCACGATGATGATGATGACGACGAGATTCCGGAGGGTCAGATCCAGGAGAGTGTCAGCCTGCGACTTGCTCGACGCCTGGAGGAGTTGACCGGCCTGGAGTCCCGCGTGACATCGCTGGGGCACCTGCAGCGAGGTGGAGGGCCTTCGCCCACTGACCGACTTCTGGCCACACAGCTGGGGACGACGTGTGCCCGCTACATCTCCGAGGGGCGCTACGGCGTGATGGTGGGATCCCAGGGTGGGCAGTGCGTGCCCGTGTCTATTGAGGAAGTAGCCGGCAACCGAAAGGTGGTCCCGCTGGATCACGCTTGGATTCAGA
>Ga0180436_10001261_pt1 | contig 24929 bp, 25 predicted proteins | sample SS_ome_2_FD_132434 | JGI IMG/M metagenome (GOLD analysis project Ga0180436, IMG submission 132434) | Hypersaline lake sediment archaeal communities from the Salton Sea, California, USA - SS_3_S_2 metaG | ecosystem: Environmental > Aquatic > Non-marine Saline and Alkaline > Hypersaline >... | reverse complement strand
TACTGTCCCATCGTCTTTCATGAAATAGGCAGTAGCTACCACCGTCTGACTGGTAGAAGGGTTCATCAAAAGTATAAAAGTCTCAAAGCCTGAACCAGTATATCCTTCAGGCAGGTACCATAGTGTGGATATGTCATTGAAGACAGTCACTGTATCTGAAGTCTGCAGGTCTCCAAAGTCTTCTCCGTCTGAAGGTCTCACTGTAAAATACCACTCTTCATCCGGGGATGTCTCAGATGCTGGTATCACAGTGACATCATCATATCCATTCTGGACAGCATCATCTTTATACCACCTTATCTCGGTTCCGGATTCCGGGTCTCCGTCTCCATCAAAATAATCCCAGCTGGCAGTAAGGTCCTCATCGCTTGTGGGGGTAGAGGGGGTTATAAGCAGGTTGGAGGCTCCTGGCGGATTGTTGGCAAAACCAGCCAGAGAATTATCTACATCTATCAGGCCGTTTCCATAATAGTTATCAAATCCCGGATCACCAAGGTCCTCGCAGTTACTCAGTATTAAGCTCTCTACTTCATCATAAGTAAGTGTCGGGTCTTCCGACAATATCAGGGCTGCCAGTGCAGCAACATGGGGAGTTGCCATAGATGTACCTGTTCCATAAAAGAAAGAGGTATCATAGCTTCCTCCACCGATTATAGTCTCCTGCAATATATTTACTCCAGGAGCAACACAGTCGATCTCAGGACCATAATTTGAGTCTACGTACCTTGTTTTTGTACTATCTACATTACCTACTGCTATAGATTCCGAATAAGCAGCAGGATAGACTACAGGCCCATTATCATTCCCGGTTGCGCATATAACCAGGACATCATTAGCTTTTGCATACTGGACAGCCGCATGTTCCTCAGATTTGTATGTAGGCTCCCCAGTATCCCCAAGACTGAGATTTATTACATTAGCTCCATTATCTACGGCCCAGTATATGGCTGCTATAACATCACTGGACCACCCACCGCCATATTCATCCAGGACTTTTATGGGCATAATGCTGACATTAAAGGCCAGTCCGGCACAGCCAAATGCATTATTTGTCGTCTGGGCTACTGTACCGCATACATGGGTTCCGTGATTATAATCATCATTAGGGTGATCATCGGTGTTAACAAAATCATATCCGGGGACAAAAGCTGAGGCTGCAAGATCATCAGCTTTGTAATACTGCTCTCCTTTTACAGGGTCATAGTAGTCCTCATAGGCTACCCCGCTGTCTATTATAGCAACTACTATGGAAGGATCCCCGCCAAATGAGATATCCCAACCCTCCTCCGCATCTATTAACCTCATATTATACTGGTCAGAATCATAAAATGTATCATTGGGCACAAAAAGAGCTTTTACTTTCTCATCCTCTTCAACACTTGCAATATCATCCCTCTGATTATATTCTTCAAAAGCTGTCGTCATGGCACTACTGGATGGCAGGTCAATTATAAGTAGACCTCTATCAATAAGAATCTTTTCTTTTAATGAAAGTTTTTCATAATCCTGAAGAATCTGTGCTAGCGCTGGAGAATCTTCTCTGTATCTGATTATTAACCTGTTTTCTGAATCAAGGTCTTTTTGTTCGAATAGTTCTATCTCTGAATATTCGTATACAGGGTCATTATCATTTTCAGGCTGATCATCTGAAAATCCATAGTTGAATACGGGGAAAAATGACAGTACAAACACTGCAATAAGAAAGATAACGATCTTGATCTTTTTCATTTTAAATTACACTAAAAATATTGTATTAATACTATTATTTATATTAATATTAAATAAGATAATAATAGATTATTAAAGTTTTTTCAATTTTTCATAAAATACATAAAGTTATCTGTAAAAGAAGTATAATTCATTATAATCTAAAAATCGGATTGCAGTAAGCAAATGAAGATAATTTATAACTTAAAAAAAAGTGAGTTCCATAGGAAGTTACGGGAAATAGACTTGTGTGCCTTGGATCTGGATAACTGTATCTTGTCCGGGAACAGTAGAATTATATTCTTAGTAAAAATAATGGAATCCTTATTAAAGAGACCCACAGCCTTAAATATAATGCTGATTGTAAAAATCATTTATAGATTATTATTATACTCAATTAAATTGGTGTACGTCAGGCTTTGCCAAAGATCCTCCAAAGGAACGGGCGACCTTTTTATAAAAATATTTAAAGATTTTCCAGAAAAAAACATGGTCTCAACAATAAAAAATATTGACTTCTACTATACTTTTGACAAACATGCCTCCAATACCCTAAAATTGCTTTCAAAAAAAGTGGTCACAGGCATACTCACAGTTACAGCTTTAATGTGATACTTGAGGAAATCAAAAAACAGGTCTTTTTAAAAGATGAGACTATCCTGGACTTTTACCACTCAAATTCCATCAAATTCTATAAAAATACTAATACCTCTTATTGTAAAGGTGAGTTAGAAAAAACCCTATTGACTCCACTTGATAAGCTTTCTTACCTGAGGAAAGAAATGAAAAAAAATAATAAAACCAGGGCCCTTGTCATAGGCCATAGTTCAGATGAGATGGCAATGGTGAATTATATTAAAGGTACTGACGGCCTGTCCATAGGAATCAATCCACAAAAAAACATATGAGATCTTTTGATGCCAGCATATATTCAGATAGCTGGTCTACTTTAGCCACCTTGCTAAAAGAAATCAAGGAGCAGTAAAGCAGTCTGGCTATTTTTCAACCGGATAACCTTTTTCAATCCATTCATCTATACCGCCGCCATCAATATCAAACACATCTTTGAATCCGGATCCGATAAGGATTTCAGCTGCGGAATCGCTTCTCCCACAACTTGAACCATTGCAATATGCGATAATCTTTTTGTCCTTTGGCACTTCATCTAACCTGTCACTAATATCATATACTGGAATATGCAAGGCTCCTTTTATGTGTCCGCTTTCATATTCTTCCTTAGACCTGACGTCTAAAAATAAATAATCGTCATTTCCATATAATTCAAATGCTTCATCCACATCTAAGGCCGTATATTCACTTGTTTCCTCTATTTCATCAGCCTGTGCAAGGTCTTCATCCATATCATCAATGACTACCGGGTAGCCCTGCTCCTGCCAGTCAATAATGCCACCCATATCATATATTTGGGGAAAGCCGTTATTTTGTAAAATTTCTGCTGCATTCCTGCTTCTCGCCCCACTCCTGCAATAGACAATTACAGGTATATTGAACGGTACCTCATCCAGTTTATCAGCCAATTCCTGAACAGGGATTAGATGGGCTCCTTCAAGATGGCCTTGGTCATATTCTTCCTGAGTCCTTACATCCAGAATGAAATACATCTCGCTACCCATGATGATATCATAGACTTCCTGGGGTGTGATATCATTTATCTCATATTGTGTTTGTTCTGTATTATTATTAGTTTCATCCTGCTCATTAGGAGCCGTTTCGATATTTTCCTCACTTGATTCTATGGAGATATCCATATCTTCTATATTCTCATTTATATCTGTTTGGGTTTCAGTGACTTTACATCCCGGGAAAATACTTAAAAATAAAAAAATAACGGAGGTCAATATCGAAGCAATCATGATCTTGTTTTTTCTTTTCACAATCTCTTCTCCTTGTGATTATTTTGTATTTTTCTCAAAACTAAATTAAAATTAACCATATTTACCTATTAATAATATTATTATCACAATTTAAAAAAAAGGCAAAATAGAACTTCTATGAGAAATAATATAATAAGATATGCCGGTATAGCTCTTCTAGTGATCGGTGTAGGTATTTTGTCATACCATTTTATCAATAATTATATAGTTGCCAGAAATGAGACAAAAATCCTCACTGCCTGGGAATCAGTGGTTGTCGAGTCTATTCCTACTGCTGATACCGGTGAAACTACAGAAGAAATTATTGAAGAGGAAAATAATATAGATGGTACAGAAGAAATACCTAAAGTTATCGACCCCGAGAAGAAGCTCCCATTTAGAATTACTATTCCTAAAATTGATGTAGATTGGATTGTAGATGAGGGTACTGATTTTGCTACCCTTAGAGAAGGTCCAGGTTTTTATATAAGTTCAACACTGCCTGGAGAAATAGGTTCAACCGTTATATGCGGGCACAGGACTACTTACGGAGCTCCCTTCAACAGGCTGGATGAGCTTGAAGCCGGTGATGAGATAATACTAGAGACAAAAGGGAATGAAATATTTGTCTACCTTGTCACCGAACAGATCGAGGTACAGCCAACAGATATGAGCGTATTAGAAAATACTGATTATCCTTCGCTTGTCCTATCTACCTGTACTCCAAAGTTTTTTTCCACCAGGAGATTGATCATTTTTGCCAGATTGGAAGAATAACTTCGTAAAAGTTAAAAAAGATCAGCCTTATCTAAAAGGCTGATCTTTTTGGCTTCTACCAAGTATCTAAAGTAATATTTCCTGACTTACTTCTTGTCTTTCAAAATGTGCTTCCAGTTTCTTTTCCTGTTTATCATCCTAGCCACCAAAGACCAGATGAATAATCCCAAACCGCTAAGCAGAGTGGATATCCCAGCAATAGGGTATACCGTAGACATCCCAGTAAAAGGAAGCTCTGTAAGACCCTCCACTTCTATTTCCTCTTCAGGGGTATCAGGTTCTTCCGGCTCTTCAGGTTCTTCAGGATCCTCTGGATCCTCAGGATCTTCAGGAGGGGTCTTCTTGTTTGTCACAATAAACGGGATACTTCCTTCTCCCTCGCCACTTGATACGGTCACACCATGTCCGCTTATAAATATCTCGAATAAGGTGTTCTTCTTATCATAACCGGTAGGAGCAGACAGCTCTTTCATATAATAAGTATTGCCATTACCTTCCCACACAAGTCCATCAGTTGTAATAATTCCCTCTTCATCAGAATTAACAGTCTCTATAGGATCCCCGGAAGTATTCGCATTATTATATATTCCAAATACTGCACCCTCAAGACCTTCTTCAGCTTCATTTATCTTGATGGCTATAGTACCGTAATAGATCGGGTCGTCATTATGTGGCTCATTATATGCTATTGTGGAGAACCTCTGCTTTGTTACATCTCTGTCCGACTGCTCATCAGATCCGGGAAGTATGGTCAAGGGATCCTCTTCTTCTTCAGCAGTAAGGTCGTCGTGACCTAAAACCACTTTTCCACCCTCTATCTTGTGAATATCCATCTGCTTTGTATCAAAAGGTTCAGTCTCAACATTTCCATCTATATCAGTCTTTACTTGATGGGTACCGTTACCGTCATCTTCGGTCTGGACTATCTGGTGGTTTTCCTGGAAATCACCAACCACATCACCATCGGGATCTTCTCCATCGGCAGCTTTTTCAGGATCCACATCTACTATATCAAATAATCCATCTTCATCTACATCTACCCAGGCATACAGGTTAATACCCATAGTGCCTTCAGGATATTCATCAAGCCCCCAGTGAAAATAGTAATAATCTATAGTAGCAATTCCGTAATGGTCCCCTACACCTTCGCCATCTCCGTCAAAATCAGCTGCTGTATCTACTTCATCATTCATTTCTGTAGGATTTGTACCAGCTGCTGGAATTGCTGAGCTTGTTTCTGTAACCAGTTCATCAGGAGAAAAACTCATATTAAAAGCACCACCCAGTATATAACAGTAAACATCTTTTCCATTGTCTGTTATTCCCGGTACCAGGGGATTCTCCATAGTTGCAATTGCTGTACCCGGATTGGGATTACTCTCATCAAATATGGTGCTGTCCTGTTCTACAATTACATCAATCTCATTTATTTCTTTTTCAGCCAGGAACTCATCCAGGGTTATATCATTATCCAGGTCAGAATCCTGGTTTACAGCAAGATCCAGAAATTCTGTTGCCAGGGCTTCTGCTGCTTCAGTTATGGCAGTTTTATTTGCTGCATTACCTCTATTATGTATATTATCACCGGTCTCCAGCCATACGGATTCCTGGTCCTCCACTGATGTGGCTCCAGTTGCTTCCTTAGAAAGAATCTCTATAGCTTCAGCTTCTACTGGATCTATCACTCCATCTTCCTGAAATTCATCTACAGATCCTATGGAACCATCATTCTTAAAACTTGTCCCATCTTCATCATCATCGTCCAGGGGTGCACTCTCTCCCAGCAGCTCATCAGATACGTCTATGTCAGTAAGCGTATATTCATCCCTACCGGTATCCCAGGCAGTGTCACCGTCAATGCAATATACCTCCGTGTCTCCATCACCTGTAGATCCATCTTCGCTGCTATTATTTACTTCTGCAGTACTATTATCATTTATAGTATCATTAGGCTGATCTGTGTCGGCGTCCTTATCGCCAAGTATATACTGGCCAGCCTGGTTTTCCTGTTCCCTGACACCAATAGTTGAGTTGGCATCGCCTTCCTCGGCAAAAAGGATAGCTGGGAAAGCCAACATCACCACCAGTGCTGTTACTGCTGTTAAAAATATTACTTTTTTCATTTTATTACCTTTCTTATATATTCAATCAATCTTTGCATAAAAAAACCGACTAAATTAGTCGGTTACGCTATTAGCTCCATTTCCCTCAAGCGTCCAAATTTGAGAAAAACTTCATAGCCCCTAATAAAAATATTCAGTTTTATGGTTAAATTCTATTATTTATGGAGGTAAATGTCAATAAATAAATTAGGAATTAATAAAGTTTAATATTTTTATTAAATCACAAAAAAAATACATTTCTAAGATGATATTATTTGTTATAATATTATAATACTTTTATTAATATTTTAAAAATTAAAAACGGGACAGGTTATCAAAGTTTTGGACGCCTAGATTAACCTATCCCGATTATTATTGTAACACAAAATTATTTTTCTTCAATCCAGATATTATAACTTCCTGAAAAAATTATAATAAAACTCTCACTCTTATCTACTAATAATTAATATAAAATAATTATCTTATTATTCTCCGGTATTTAGCTTTCTTCCCCTAATCCAGGTAGGAGTGCGCATACAGTATCTTATTGTTAACTATATCAAATGTCTTTACAGCAGCCATCAGCTCCTTATCCAGGGGATCTACTATAGCGCTGTCCAGTCCATTGGATAGAAGTACCAGGAGCATAGTCCTGTTTAGCAGGCTCTTAAGCTCTACCGGTGAAGACTGTGACACATTTGAAAGGCCTACAGTGGTCATAGGTTGGGAGTCAAGACCCATGAGTTCCTGGAGCTGCTTGAATACTTTTAGAGCCTTGATGCAGTTATGCACCTGTTCCTGAAGTACTGCAACCGGAAGTACTATGGGATCGAGATAAAGGTCTTCCATGGGAAGTCCGTGCTCCATAGCAGAACTTACAATAGTCATGGCAATTTCCAGCCTGCTGTCCACATCAGGAGGAACTCCTTTATCAGTAAGTGCTATGCCAACTATTTTGGCATCATATTTCTTTGCCATTGGCATAAGTATATCCAGTTTGTCCTGGTCGCCGGTAACAGAATTTATCATTGCTTTGCCCTTGTGTACCTGGAGACCTGCTTCAATGGCACTCATATTCTTGGTATCAAGCGCCAGGGGACGGTCTACTTCTGCCTGGATACTTTTGACGATCCACTGCATCAGGTCTTCGCCATTCTTGGTGGCCGGGCCGATATTTACATCAATATAGTTAGCCCCTGCATCGGCCTGGGCTTTTGCCAGGTCAACTATTGGCTTGGCATTTCTTTCCTTAACCGCATCGCCTATTGCTGTGGCTGTGACACTGATGTTTTCACCGATTACTAGCATATAACCCCCGATCGTTATATAAAATTATCATAATTACTAACCAAGTATTATATCACTGTTAGAGGGAAAAATAATAGGAAATCAGGCCTAAACTGCACTATTTTTTGCAGGCCTGGAAAGCCTGTCTCTAAGGAAGCAAAAACCAGCTGTCGTAGATCTCCTGGTAGGTACCGTCCTGGACCATATCATCCAGTATACTGTCGACCTCATCCTTAAGCGGACTGCCCTTATGGAATACTATATTGAAAAAATTTTGCGATTTTACTGTTTCCAAAATCCTATAAAGTCCGGTATTTTCCTCCAGGATACTTTTTCCTACCGGGATACATTTTAATACTGCATCTATATTGCCCTTTCTCAGGTCATCCATCATCACCAGGACTTCCTTGTATTCCTCAACAGTGAAATCCTTCAGGTATTCAGGGTCGATATCCTTTACCCTGATATCTATCATCCCTACAGCCTTGCCCTTGAGGTCTTCCTTTATGGTAAGCCTTGCATCGGAAAGTACTATAAGGGTATATTCCATATTATAATAAGGCTGGGAAAAATCGACAAATTCTTCTTTACCGGGATCAGCAGAAACGGCAGATATTATCATATCCAGCCTGGTATCCTCGGGGATCTTGTATGTGAAGTCCCAGGTTATAGGGACTATCTCTATCTCCCTGTCCAGCCTCGAGGCGATCTCGGCTGCAATATCTATATCAAAACCTTTTATAATGCCATCCTCGGTAAATTCGAAGGGCGGGTAAGAGGCATCGGTACCCACTAGAAGCCTATTGCTAAAATAGGTGACCTGGCCTTCCTTTAATGCCTGCATGCCGCTGGAAGCCTTTCCGCATCCCGGCACTATGCCTGCGTACATTATCACCATTATCAGTAATATGGTTAAAACTGCTGCTGTGCCGATTATTTTTTTGGTCAGGTCTTTCAATTTTAAAACTTTGGCTTAATCTATATTCCTCATTTCTAACAAAATTAAGGAAAATTGTATTAGAAAATAAAAAAATTACAAGAGGGTATTTACATCTTTGCTTATTTTACCAAATATATAAGTAATAATATATTATAATAATATACTTTACTGATATATTATATTTTAGATCTGTTTCTTTCGGGCACCTGGCGGGCCTGCCTGTCAGATTATCTGGGCTGGTTCGGGAAACTGCATGCTGGTAACGAAATGATCGCTGAAGCTGGGGTATACGGTAAGTTCCAAATAATCAGTCTTTTCAGCTATGTCCTCGGCTTTTTTCCTCTGGGCCATGGAGATGAGCACCATCTTGGCCCCTACACTGGCAGCATTTCCCACCTGCGAGATCTTATCCAGGCTAACCATGGGAAACATTCCTATATTTACCACATTGCGGGGATCGATATATGAGCCGAAGGCTCCGGCTATTATTATCCCGTCCAATTCCTCAAAGCCTATGCCGGCATTTTCCAGGAGTATTTCTATGCCTGTCCTCATCGCCCCCTTGGCAAGCTGGATCTCAACAATATCTTTCTGGTTAACCGATATGTCCTTTTCACCGCAGGGAAGGTGCATCATATCGCTGGTATTATTATTCATATCCTCAGTAGCCTTATCTTCCCCATCCTTATCATTTCTTTCAGAACGGGCCAGGACAAACTGGTGCTGGTCTTTATCATCCTTGCAAAGGTATGAATTACCGGCATTGAATTTTCCCCTCTTATCAATAGCTCCAGTCCTTAATAGCTCAGCCACTGCATCCAGTATCCCGGACCCGCAAATGCCTGTTGGCGGCTTATCTTTAATGGTCTGTATCCTCGGGATAAAGGTGTCTTTTTCTATCACTACTCTCTCAATTGCTCCCGGGGCAGCCCTCATTCCATGCTTTATATGAGCTCCCTCAAAAGCCGGTCCTGAAGCAGTGGATACGCTTGTAAGCCTGCCGCCTGCCGAAAGGGCTATTTCCGTATTGGTCCCGATATCCACTCCCAGGTAATTTCCCTTAAGGTCCTCGATTCCGGTAGCCAGTACCATAGCCAGGTGATCAGAGCCTACAAAACCGGCAATGGGAGGCGGCATATAGATATATGCTCCGGGCGCCAGTTTGATGCCTATATCCCGGGCTTTGATCTCCAGGGAGTTTTCTGTAAGAGGCACAAATGGAGACAGGGCCAGCTGCTTTACAGGAAGTCCTAAAAAGAGGTGGTGCATGGCAGTATTGCCCACCACGGTCATCTCAAGGAGGCCTGATACATCAATATCATTGCGGGCGCATAATTCCCCGATGGCCTCATCCATCCTCTTTATGACTATGTTTTTTATATTCTCCAGATTTGCCGGTTTCTCCAGGGCATAGTTAAGCCGGCTCATCACATCCTCGCCAAAGCTTATCTGGGGATTCATTATCCCCTGGCTGTCTACAGTCTCTCCGCTTATTAGGTCTACCAGGAGAAGCGCTATCTTGGTTGTACCCAGGTCAACTGCAATGCCGTAGGAGGCTTTTGTGGTGTCGCCAGCCTCTATATTTATTACTTCGCCATCCCTTAATGAGACGGTTATATCCCAGGAATTTGACCTGATTACCTGCGGCATAAGTTTTAAAACTTCAAAGTCTATCTTGTCTGCCGCAGCATTATATCGGCTTTTTAAGCCGTCATGTATCCTCTTAAAATCCGAATCAAGGTCATCCAGGGCAGCAGCCTTCAGCTCTAAATGAAATTTTAAGACAGGGGGTTCTACATCCACTTCTACTTCCTCTCCCCTTACCTGGAGCTTTTGCTCTTCGCTGAGGGAAGAAGCTGGTATATAGATCTTAAGGTCCCGGTCGAATACCTGCTGGCAGGCCAGTCGCACCCCGGTATCGATCTCGTCTTTTGCAAGGATCTTTTCCTCCTGGCTGGTCGGGGCAGTCTTTTCCTTATCCATTATAAGGATACGGCATTTTCCGCAGGTCCCTTTGCCAGCACAAACTGATTTTATGCCTATACCTGCAGAACGTATGGCATCAAGTCCATTGGCAGGCTTTTCCAGGAGGATCCTCCTGCCAATAGGTTCAATGCTTATCTTAATCTTCTTTTGCGTGTTTTTTGGATTCATCTTCTATGAATTTTTCGAAATCGGGACCTGTCTTCATCAGGTTTCCTACTTCACCATCAAGGTCTGACGGCTTTATTTTAGCTATCCAGCCTTCATCATATGGGGATTCATTAATAAGCTCAGGAGAATCCTCCAGCTCTTCATTAGTCTCTACTATCTCGCCTGAGAAGGGAGCAAATACCTTGCCGACCCATTTCCCGCTTTCCAGCGAAGAAAAAGATTTGCTCTGCTCAACCCTGGTGCCCTCCATGGGAAGCTCTATGAATACTATTTCCCCGGCCAGCTGCTGGAAGAAGTCCGTAGCGCCGATTATCACATTGCCGCTGCCGTCTTCTTTAGCCCAGAAATGATTTTTTTCATAATAAAGATCTTCAGGAAATTCATAATCTCCTATGTTCATGTCCTATACCTCCAATATTGGCTTTGTCTTATTATATTTAATCTGCCTTGATACTTGCAAGTACAAGTTCGGCAATATCATATACTTTTATTTTTCTCTTAGCCTCTTTCTTGAGTTTCTTAAGCGCAGCCCCCAGGGTCCTCTCGCACTGCTGGCAGGCTGAGACCAGTATGTCCACATCCGCATCCAGGATCTCCCGGGCACGGGATTCGGCTATCCTTGCTGAAAGGCCGGAATCCAGTGATTCCAAATTTCCGCCGCCGCCGCAGCAGTTGGCCAGGTTCTTATTTGCCGAAAGCTCCACAAATTCCACTCCGGGAATACTTTCTATGACCTTGCGGGGCTCATCATAAACCTCTGAGTTCCTTCCCAGGTCACAGGGATCATGATATGCCACCCTCTTCTCAAATTTCTTAAGATTGATCTTGCCGTCTTCAATAAGCTTTAACATATACTGGGAAACATGCATAATCTCAAAATCTATCTTTTCAGAAGAGATCCTGGGGTATTCATGCTTCCAGGTATGGTAACAGGACGGGCATGATGTTATAAGGGTCTTTGCCCCTCTTTTCATGATCTCGGCTATATTGTGGTCAGCCAGCTTTTTAGCTTCCGGCTTCATCCCGGAAGATAGAAGGGGGAATCCGCAGCACCATTCCTCATCGCCCAGCAGTCCGAAATCTACTCTAGCTTCCCTGAATACCTGTACTATGGACCTGGGTATTTTAAAAGTCCTGGGAGAAAATGATGATACGCATCCCACAAAATAAATTACCTCCGCCTTTTCCTTCAGGAAGTCTTCAGGCTGGCTGTCGGGGATCTGTTTTGTCCAGTCTATCCTTCCCTCATTGGTATCGAAAGTGACATTATATGCTTCATCAAGCCTTCTTTTTAAGAAATCCAGCGCCTGTGGATATTTTTCCTCATCTATAAGGTCCTGCCTCATCTCTTCGAAAAGCTCGCTCACCTTGACACCGCTGGGGCATTCGCTATCGCAGTAATTGCACATGGTGCAGGTATAGATCTTGTCTGAGACCTTGTCAGTAAAATCTAGCTTATCCTGGCTTATGGCCTCAATAAGGCTGAGCTTGCCCCGGGGAGAAACCCCCTCATCATTGGTATTCTTATATACGGGGCAGAATGACATGCATGTACCGCAGCGGGAACAGTTAAAAAGGTCATCATATCTTTTAAAAACCCTTGCTTTATCTTTAGTCTTTGTCTTTTTATTCTTTTCAGTCATTTTCCTTCATCTCTTTATATAATGGTCTTTTGCATTTACCAGCGCTTCTAAAGGTCTGTAAACATCTTTCCCGGATTAAGGATATTATCAGGATCAAATGCCTTCTTTACTCTCTTCATTATCTCATAGCTTTCATGGCTTATCTCCATCTTCAGGTACCTGGCTTTTGATATCCCTATCCCATGCTCTCCAGAAAGGGTCCCTCCCATATCCACGGCCGCCTTGAATATATCTTCTATGGCACCTTCCACCTTTTTCTCCTCTTCAGGATCCCTGAGGTCTGTAAGTATGGTAGGATGCAGATTGCCGTCTCCTGCATGCCCGAAGGTCCCGATCTTTAGGTCAAATTTTTTGGCTATCCCGTTTACAGCCTGCACCATATCTACGATCCTGGATCTGGGTATGGTGGCATCTTCTAGTATGGTCGAAGGCTCGACCCTGGCCAGCGATGAAAGAGCTGCCCTCCTGGCAGCCCAGATCTCGTCCCTTTCTTTTTCCGATGCTGCCTTCTTGCATGATGCGGCATTATTTAAATTGCAGACCTTCATGACTATCTCTGCCTCCGCATCAACTGCTCCCTGCTGTCCGTCAACCTCTATAAGGAGCATAGCCCCGATATTCCTGTCAAGGCCCAGTCCCAGGTAATCCTCGATGGCATTTATAGTTACCTGGTCTATCAGCTCCAGGGTAGAAGTAATAACTCCCTCAGACACTATGTCCCTGACCGTTTTGGCGGCATCTTCAATAGTATTAAAAAGCGCCAGCAGGCTTGCTTTTGCCGGGGGCATTGGAAGAAGGGAGAGCGTTGCCTTGGTGATCACCGCCAGCGTACCCTCTGAACCTGACATAAGGTCCACCATATTATAGCCGGTCACGCCCTTTACGGTACGGGTACCGAAATTTACTATATCCCCATTGGGAAGCACTGCTTCCAGGGCATTCACATAGTCCTTGGTAACGCCATATTTCAGCCCTCTCAGGCCTCCGGCATTCTCGGCAATATTGCCTCCGATGGTCGAAGTCTTTACCGTTCCCGGATCCGGGGGATAGAAGAGCCCATATTTCTGGGCTTCCAGGTCTACCTTCTGGGTTATTATGCCCGCCTCTACATCTATAAGGAGGTCTACCGGGTTTACATCCAGTATCTTATCCATGCCTACCATTAGAAGCAGTATTCCCCCATTTACGGCAAGACAGCCTCCGCTAAGCCCGGTGGCTGCGCCCCTGGGAGTCACCGGTATCTTTTCCTGGGAGGCGAATTGAAAGATATTGCTTATCTCTTCTACCGTGGAAGCCTTCACAACTACATCAGGCATATATTCCAGCCTGGTAGAATCATATGAGTAGCAATATCTTTCCTCCTCTGAGGTGATCACATTTTCTTCACCTACTATTTCTTTTATGATATTTAGCTCTTTTGTTTTCATATAATATATCTCCTGTTTTCCATATCCGGTATATTATAATAATTTTTTGGGGTTTTAGAAAGTAACAACTTTGCAACTATGCGCGTATCCAGTAGGATGTCTGGGGTCCCGGTTACTTTTTTTACGGTTTTGCCAGATATCAGCAACTTTCCCGGGAACCATTCCCCGGCCCTTAGAAAGAATATCACTTTTTAAGTACGGGTATTGTATACGGCCCCTCGGGTATCACCGAAATTGCGGCATTGGACCCATATTTTTCCAAACCTATATTTATGGCTTCCTCTATGGAATCAATTCTTACCAGGGTACTCTGGGGAATGCTGTAATCGCATTTACCCAGGCAGTCGCTGTAAAGGTATATCTCTGCCTTCTTCCTGGCTTTTACCAGCATCTCCAGCTCCCACTGGTCTATTATAAAAAATCCCGGATCGCTTATCTTTTTCATGAAGCTGTCCAGGTCTTCCTCTCCGGTTATCAGCTCCACAAATTCTTCGCTTCCTATCTCCTCCACGCATTTGGCGGCAATTATTATCATCCCCCCATCCCTTACAGCAGGCATAGCTCCCACCATGCCTTTAACAGACTGGTAAAGATTACAGTCCAGGGGATATCCGCCGGCTGAAGTTATTACTATATCCGCTTCCCTGTCTATATCATAGATGCTGTTCTTTCCGCAGAAATCGGCTCCGGCATAAAATGCCTTCTCCAGGTCCCCGCAGAATATCCCAGTCACCTGTTTATTCTTATTTATGGTTACATTTACTATAAAATCCACTCCTGCCATTTTAGCTATCTCGGTTGATTCTTCATGGAATGGATTTCCCTTAAGTACTGCATTGGCCGACATGGGTGATTCCAGTATTGCCGGTCCATGGAAATGCTTGAACATATCCATATAGCTGATCCCGGGGCATATGGCTTTCCGACCCCCGGAGAAACCGGCCATAAAATGAGGTTCGATAAGCCCGGTAAGTATCCTGAAGTCTGACTCAGTGTATACCCTGTCGATTATTATAGGGGTGCCCCTCTTAGTCTTACCGATATGTTCGCAGGAGCTCCTGTCCCTGGCATCATGATTTATGATACGGTAATTTTTAACAATATCTGCGCCCACCATCCTTTTTAGCTCATCTTCGGTATTAGGCCGGTGAAGGCCCGTAGCTACCAGGATGGTTATGGCATCCCTTTTGATACCGTAACTTTCTATCTCTTTTAGAAGCTGTCCCAGTATTATATCTGTGGGCACTGCCCTGGTGCTGTCTGAGATAATAATACAGATCTTTTTCTTTCCCGAAATAAGTTCCTTGAGGGGCGGACTTCCTATGGGCTTTTTAAATCCGCTTAAAAACCTCTTCTCTAAATCATCAAGTACTGGTACGGGGTCTTTTTCCAGAAGGTGGATGATATTTTTCTCATCCACATCGACCTTGAGGTCGCCTTCTCCGTAGTCAAGCCTGATCTCCATTTAATAGATCGCCTTTCTTTTATAATATGGCCCTGTAAAGATCTTCATGGGGTGATGGTATTACCTGCCAGTCTACCAGGAATCCCTTCTTCTGGGCATACTGGATGCCGGCCCTGACAGACTCTGTAACAGAAGACACATCCCCGGTAAGCACACATATATTCTTGCCGCCCAGGGCCCGGGCTATCCTTATTTCGACAAGTTCCACATCCGTGGCTTTTATGGCAGAATCTGCAGCAATAAGCACTGATGGTGATGTTAAGGTCTCTATCACGCCTATTGCTCCCGGATCCTTTATTTCAGATGTCTGGCTTATAGCATAGAACATCTCAGGATAGACATTGGACAGCTCACCGATGTCTATTATGAAATCGGAAAATTCCTCACCCACTGCCTGGGCAGCGCTTTTTACGGCACTTACGCTTCCGGCAAAGATTATATAATATTTTCCGGGACAGATAGTCCTGGCATCAAGTATCCTGACATCTGAGGTCTTAACGATCGTATCTACAGCCCCGATGCCCATGGCAATACTTCGAAATTCAACTATTCCGATCGATCTTTCCATAAGTCAAACTCTTTAATTATTACTCTTTTTTAGCTTTCTTATTATTATTTCCGGACGGTGTTATCGTCCTTTTGCCTTCTCTTACATATTTTTTTGTATTGAACTTATCAAGTTCTTCATGGGGTCTGGGGATGATATGTACTGACACTACTTCCCCGATCCTTTTTGCAGCAGCAGCTCCTGCATCAACAGCAGCCTTTACTGCGCCTACATCTCCTCTTACTTCTACTTCTACCATACCGCTTCCGGCATAGTTTTTAGAAGTAAGCTTGACATTAGCGGCTTTTACCATGGCATCGGCAGCCTCCAGGGCTGCAACGAATCCCCTGGTCTCGATAAGTCCCAATGCTTCGCCGTTCATCTAATATTCCTCCTGGTATTTACTGTAAAATCTTTATTTAACAAAATTCATGGCACCTGAGACATACATGACCCTTTGCCTGGTATATGACCTGGGGGTAGTATTTCCTTCGCCTGTAGCTCCGGCTATTGTCCAGGCAGTACCGCCCTTTTCATTGCTGGCAGCCATAGCCTGGCTCCTGGCATTTACTATATAATTGGTGGTACCTATCAGCTGTCCGAACCTGGTTATCCTGTCTATATCCTTGGAATGGATCATTGCCGTATGGCCGAATCCATGCTCGCATCTTAATGCAACAGCCATTGCTTCCTCGAAATTATCGACTAAAAATATAGGAAGCACAGGCATGAGCTGTTCATGCTGGATCATAGGATGGTCTTCAGTGTCTGCTACAAATACAGCCAGCCTTATTGAAGGATCGCAGTCAATGCCTGCATCCTTTAAGATCTTCGCTGCATCTTTTCCTATATAGTCCTTGTTTATCTCGCCACCCTTTACCACCAGGCCCACGACTTTATCGGCCTGTTCCCTGGACAGCACCATGGCATTACTTGCCGAGAATGCTGAAAGAAGCTTGTCAGATATGCTTCTTATGCATATGCAGACTTTCTCTTCATTGCACAGTATATTATTATCGAAGCTGGCACCATTGGTTATCTCTACTGCAGCCCTTCCGATATCGGCAGTCTCATCTACTATAACGGGTGGGTTTCCCGGTCCTGCGCCAATAACCTTTTTACCGCTTTTCATGGAAAGCCTGACAATGCCGGGGCCTCCTGTAGCAGTTATCATATCCACCTTATCGCTTTTAAAAGCTGTGGATACATTTTCTACCCTGGAATCCGCTGCGGCGGTAATAAGGTTTGCCGGCCCTCCAGCTTCCACTATGGCAGCATGGATGACTTTTATGGCTTCCAGGCTGCATTTATGGGCTGCCGGGTGGGGCAAAAACATTATGCTGTTGCCGGCAGAGATCATGATAATAGCATTGTTTATAATGCCGGGTGTTGGATTGGTCATAGGTGTTATTGCTGCAATAAGACCGTAAGGGGACCTGTCTATGGTAATAGTGCTGGTCTCATCTGAAAATGTCTTTACATCCAGGTCTTCCGGACCCGGTGAAAAGTTCACAGCAACCTGGTTCTTTATGACTTTGTCTTCATATCTTCCTATGGCTGTCTCATCTGCCGTCATCCTGGCAAACTTCTCTGCATTTTCCAGGCATCTTTTCCTGATATTTGCTATTATCCTGTACCTTTTTTCCCTGCCCAGGGCTACCAGCGCTGGCTGGGCCGCCTTGGCAGCATCAATGGCATCGCTTACCTTTTCAAATATACCGTTTGACGAAGAGGCGCCTGGGGCTGCTTTAAATGCAGAGGTGCCTGGTGTAGTCACTAGATTATTTACCACACCTCTAACTATCTCTTCAATCTGTTTTTCATCTATAGCCACATTTTACCTCCTCTATTGTCTGTAGCTGATCTTGATTCCTCTTTGAAGGGCTTCATCCCTGGCCAGTGGACTTAAGATTACATCTTCTGTCACTTCAATACCTGTAGATGCATAATCATCCAGGTCGGCAGTAGTGATAACTGTCTTTTTGTTATCCCCTGGCGCAGCACTGGCATCCTCCCGGGATCCGGCTGCAGGGACTTCTACTACCTGGTTCATGCTCTTTAAGATATTGCTGTCTGTGATCTCGCCCGTAAAGCTGCTGTCCGGTATCTCAGGCGGCCTTTTATCCCCATTTGCCATCTGCAGCGAAATGGGAGACACGCATGATGCATCCACGATCTCAGCCATGGTGCCGTTTACAATATCTGCCGCATTACCATCATCGGTATCCACATGCATCTCAGACTTGAAGTCGGGAGAGACTCTTACCTGGACATTATTGAAGGTCAGGCCCTTGGGGCCGGAGATCCTTACATCCACCAGTTCATTGTCTTTTACACCAAAATAGTCTGCATCTTCCGAAGACAGGTGCATATGCCTGTTTGCCCTTATAACGCCGTCCTTTAGATATACGGCACCCCTGGGACCGATTACTACGGCAGAAGCAGTCCCCTCCAGCTGTCCTGAAGGTTTTACTGGTGCATCAACACCTAATGTGATGCAGTCAGTCTTGGCCAGTTCTACCTGGGTCTTATCCCTTAGAGGCCCCAGCACCCTTATATTCTGGATAGCATTAAGCTTGGGCCCCACTACAGTAACTGTTTCTTTATAGGCATATGTCCCGGGCTGGTATAATTCCTTTAATACCTGCATCTTATAATCCTTGCCAAAAAGCACTTCTACATGTTCCGGGCAAAGATGTACATGCCTTACCGAGACACCACACACTACTTTCTTAGGTCCCTTCTGGCTTCCGGCTGCGCTAGCAGGAGTTCCACTGGCAGCAGCAGGTCCGTCAGGACCTATCCTGGACATCACATTGGCCACGATATCCCTTACTAATTTTTCGGTATCCACTTAAAATACCTTTCTACTTTTATTCTTTTGGTAAGATAGAATCCAGATCAGTATGAGGCCTCGGGATCACGTGGACTGAGATGAGTTCCCCTACTCTTTTTGCTGCTGCTGCGCCTGCATCTACTGCTGCCTTTACTGCACCTACATCACCTTTTACTATGACTGTTACCAGTCCTCCGCCGATCCTTTCCTGTCCGACCAGCTTTACATTTGCAGCCTTTACCATTGCGTCAGCTGCCTCTACTCCGCCTACCAGTCCTCTGGTTTCTATTAAACCGATTGCTTCTCCTGCCATTTTTTTCTCCTTTTCTCTTTTTACATTTTGCTTTATCAATAAAGACATCCAACAGCAGAAAGGATGCCCCTATTTACATATTCACTTCTTGCCCATAATATTTGCCACGATCTTTGCGATCATATCCACAAGCTCGCTTTTCTTTAGAGTTATGGTGTCATTTCCATCATCACAGTCGCCCTGGCTGCCATTGCTGCCGTACCTCGCCGCTATATCATCAGTATCGGTTATAAACTTGTCTCCTATCCTGCAGCCGGCATAGCCGTCATCATCCTTTATAAAATTGCTCCTGAGCTCTATTATCTTCCTGACATTATCCTCGCTGATATTATTCACATTACCCAGGGTCTTTGCCAGGAGGCTTATCTTGGCAAAAAGCTCCATACTCTCCATCCTGTAATATGCCTGGTACACATCTGCGCCTATGGCAAATGCCCCGTGGTTCTCCATAAGGAAAGCATTATGGTCCTGGAGGTGCTTCCTTATATTTTCAGGTATCTCCTGGGTAGAGGGCGTGCCGTATGCTGTCAGGGGTATGGAACCCAGCGATACTATTATCTCCGGGATCACGCACTGGTCCAGGGGGATGCCGGCCACCGCATATGCGGTGGAGTACGGCGGATGGGCATGCACGGCTGAATTTATTCCTTCTTTATGCTTGTACACATCAAGGTGTATCTTGACCTCTGAAGATGCTTCCAGTGCGCCTTCCAGCTTATTGCCGTCCATGTCTACCTTTACCAGCTGGTCGGGAGTAAGATAGCCTTTGCTCATGCCAGTTGGAGTGCACAGGACTTCATTGGGGCTTATCCTGATGGATATATTGCCGTCATTGGAGGCAACCCAGCCATTGGAATGGACCCTTTTGCAGATCTCTATAATATCGCTCCTGTACTGGCTCTCTGTCCTGTATGATTCCATTTTTTCCTTTTTTACTTCCTATTTAAATATATATTATTATTCATTTTTTTTATACAGGTTTCCCAGGAAACTAACAGCTGCAAAGGGAACTTTTCATCCATCTTAATACCTGCCTGTCCGGCCCCGGCACTATCCTGTATGCCAGAAGCGATCCCCTGGCCTTTAGATACCGGGCTGCATTGTCTGCAGCTTCAGTGAGTGCGGAGAGTTCCCCTGTCATAATATAGAAACTGGCTACTCCGCATCCCCTGGCCAGCCTGTATTCGATAAATTCCACCGGAGCGCTGTCAACTGCAATATCGGAAGAACTTACCAGGTCCGCCATCTGGGGTCCTTCAATAATTCCCATGGCACCGCTGCCGGGATCAATAAGCTTTCCAGCTATGGCCCCTGTTACCTTTTCATCAATATTGCTGATAAGTGCGCTGGAAAAAAGATGCCTTCCGCCCTCAGATCCGGCGATATTTTCAGCACTATTAAGGTCACTTATCTCGCCCTCAGCAATGGTCAAATACTTTCCGGGGCATAATGTGCTTGCCTGGAGGATATTTATTTTAGCAGACTTGGCCATGCTGTCTGTCACCTGTATACCCCGGGATATACTTTTAAACTCTGCTATTAAAATATTAGACTTCCTGTTTTCTTCCATTCTAAAGTCCTATTTCTTAATTACTACCTGGTCAGCCTTTACTTTTATTACTACACCGTCTATAGAGCTGTGGATCCTGGCTCCCAGTTTTCCTTCTGGTATATTTGCAATAATATCGCCCCTGCTCACAGTATCTCCTTCTTTTACAGCCGGCACTGAAGGCGCGCCCACATGCTGTGAAAGATAAAGCTTTACCTCATCTACCTGCATGTCAAAAGAGGCCATCGGGGTAGGGCTGTCATATCTATCTATTTCCAGCCTTTTCTTGAGCCTGGAAACAGGCACTTTCCTGAACTCCCTGAACTCATTGCTTTCAAGATCAGTACGGTTATGGGGATTCTTTACACCCAGCCGGGCAAGTTCGCCTTTAAGGTAATTGAATACCGACCTGGCTGAAAGGTCTACCACGCATGCATAAAGCTCGCACAGCCCGCAGTCACAGCAGAGATAGGCATAGTCAAAATTCTTTATCTCTTCATCAGAAAGGTTTCCCTTATAAAGCCTTTTCATCAGCTCATCCGGATACAGGTCATGGCCCAGCAAATACCTGGGACACAGGTCAGTACACAACCTGCAGGAAAGGCAAATGGCCTGGGCTCTTTTCAGGTCTGCTTTTATCTCTCTTTTCCAGTTCTGGGCCATGATGCTGTCATCCTTAAATGCCACTATGGATTTAGTGGTCTTCTTTACGGCATAACTTTCGATATCTATAAGCTTTCCCATCATGGGGCCGCCGTCGACTATTACAGTATCTTCTGATTTTAACCCGCCGCAATAATCTATAAGGAGTTTGGCCGGGGTACCTACCGGCACTTTAAATGTCATAGGGTTATTTACTTCCCCGTTTACTGTTATATATTTACCTGTGACTTTTTCTCCTTCAACTGCCTTGGCCACATTTATAAGTGTCTCCACATTTATTACTACCACACCCACCATAAGGGGGATGCCGCCCTCGGGTACTATCTTTTTCGTTATCTCATTTACCAGGACCTGCTCGTCTCCGGCAGGATAAAAATCGCCAAGCTTTTCCAGCTCAAAATCAAAACCGTCAGCACTGAATGCTTCAATGGCCTCTATCGCCTTTTTATTCTTTTCCTTTACGGCCAGTACTGTCCTTTTAGCTCCCACCAGGCCGGCCGCTATCTCCATGCCTTTATAAACCTGGCTAAACTCATGCTCCAGGAGCTGCTTGTCTACATTTATAAGAGGCTCGCACTCGGCACCATTTATGATAAGCGTATCCACACTGGCATCAAGCTTTACATGCGTGGGAAAACCGGCACCTCCTGCCCCTACTACTCCAGCATCCTTTATGAGCTCTATTTCTTTTGCTGCCATTATTTCTCCAGGTTTATCTTATCTACTTTTGCCACTATGGTTGCATCTATATTCTTACCCTTTGTCGCCTGGGTCTGCTTAGCTGTACTTCCTGTGACTATAAGGGCCAGTTCGCCTTCCCCCACACCCACAGTATCTGCAGCCACAAAATAGTCTCCTGTCTCTTTACCGTCAGTACCCACTGTGCTTACCATGAGGAGCTTAAATCCCCTGAGGGTCTCATCTTTTATGGTTGAAGTCACGCTTCCTATTACTTTTACCAGTTTCATTATATTAACCTTCGATTACTTTGTCTTTTAGATCGATCTTATCTATCTGCCCTACTATGGCTCCCCTCAGGGGAATGCTTTTTACATCCATCCATTTGCATATGGTAGTGCCGTCCTCTATCCAGAACACCAGGCTTCCGGAAGCAGTATTAAGGTAATCAGCAACTATTATGGGCTTGGAGAGCTTTTTCCCATCCGGGTCTATAGGCCTTATTATAAGGAGCTTTATCCCTTCCAGCCTTTCATGTTTTGAAACGGAAACTGCATTCCCGATTACCTTTGCCAGTCTCATAATTATCCTGTCAGTATAATACCTTTATATCATTTTCCTTAAAGAACCTGTAGTACTGGTCATTGGGCTTATTGTCCGTTATTATTATATCCAGGTCCTCAAGATCGCAAATACGGTTAAGGGCTACCTCATCGAATTTGCTGCTGTCTATTAGGAGTATCTTCTGCAGGGAGTTCTCCAGCATTATCTTCTTGATGAAGGCTTGCTGGGGATTTGGTTCGGTAAGCCCTGCTTTTATGGATATTGAAGAAGTGGATATAAATGCCTTATCGGAATTTAGCTCTTTCAGGAAGTTCTCTGTATTGCGTCCCACGAAGTTCATGGTTACCTTGTCAAGCACTCCCCCGGGGCTTATGACCTCTATGCCATCCATGGAGCTCAGCTCATTCAATATATCCAGTCCGATTGATACTACCTTTAGACTGTCAAATGCTTCCAGCCTTTTTGCCAGGGCATGTGTAGTGGTGGAACCGTCCAGGAACAGATTATCCCCGTCATGGATAAGCTGTGCCGCCATAGAGGCTATCTTATTCTTCTCGGTGATCCTTATCTTTTCCCTTACCACATTTGGTGTCTCTTTGGAGAGGCTTTTGGAAGAAACTGCTCCTCCATATACCCTTGTAAGTATTCCCTGCTTTTCCAGGGTTGCCAGGTCGCGGAGCACAGTCATCTCTGATACATTGAAAAGGTCGGAAAGTTCGGAAGTCCTGATACCTCCGTTTTTGTCTATTATTTCTGCGATCTTTAATTTTCTCTCTGCAGATAGCATAATCACAAAATGTTGTATTTTGTTATTTGTTATTAGTTTATGTTAATTTCCGTTATTTGTCAAATCTAATATTCTTTAGAAATTTTCCGGTTCATTCCCAGGCCAGCCTGAAAGCCAGGCCAGCTTTAGAGACTATAATTTCTGCTTGCCAGGCTGGGATACAGTGCGGAAACATAGCCCTTAAGGCTATGTTTTCAGGAAGTGATTATTATTTGTTTTTTTTAAAAAATTATTTTAGAATGATAATATAATCTATTTATATTAAATTGTAATATTTATATTTTTCCGCCCCCTGTAGATTTTATTATTTTGACATATTGTTATACAATATCAATAGAGGGTCGATTTGATTTTTACTAATTAATAGTATAGAGTATCTCGGGATATTTTTGATATCCATAGATATTATTAACCAAGGCAGGTGATAGAGATGGCAAAAACACCGGGAAAGAAAAAGTCTGAAGAGATCGGGATCAATGGGCTAAACAGTATAAGCAATCTTGAAGCTGAGATAATGAAAATAGTGTGGGATAAGGGCAAAGTAACCGTGAGGGAAGTCCATGAGACTATGCTCAAGCAGGAGATAGAGAAAAAAGAGCATGACTTCATACCCTATACAACAGTTATGTCTACCATGACCACGCTGGCTGAGAAAAAGCTTCTTAAGCAGGATAAGACTGCCAAGACCTATATTTATTCGGCAGCAGTTGATAATAAAGAGCTTTCAAAGAGCATCATAAGATCAGTCTCGGAGAAGCTTCTTGAGAATAGTACCAGCGGTATGATCTCTAAATTCTTATCAGACACGAAAAATCTTACCAGAAGCGGCATAGAAAAATTAATGGACGAAATAGACAAATCATAATAATGGTTTGTCTATTTCCCTTTAAACCAGCCAATATTCTTATTCTTTTTATATAGTTTTAGTTTTTTAATAAAATACTAATAAAAAGTTTATTATTCTTCCCATATATAATAGAATAGCCTCAAATACAAAAATTCAAACAAGAGGTTTTTTTGTTAGCAGTACTTATAGATTATATAATACCTGTAATATATAACAGCTTTATAACCCTTATTTTTGTTTTACTGATCCTTTTTGTCTTCCGCATCAAGGATTCCGGTGTTAGGATACTATTTATCTTTCTTCCCCTCATAAAGCCTTTCCTGGTGGTAGCTGAGCGGATCAGATACAGCCCGGCAATCTCAGATGAAAAGGCGATAAATTTTGGATTGAGGATGCCAGACCCCAACAATCTTTTCCAATGGTTTGATTCTTATGACCCAAATCCTAATATATTTGTAACTGAGATAAACTATATAATAATTTTTGCGGTATCTTTTGCTATAGTGCTCTTGCTTATAATCAGGTGGCTTAATCTATACCTTCTCTACAGGAGGCTGGCCTATGAAGAAAAGGTCTCCAGGGATGAGATACCCCTGGTATACAGGATAATAGATAGTTTTGCCCGGAGGCTTTCTATAAAGCCTCCCGATGTCTCCCTTACCCACCGCCGCTATCTTTCGCCATTTGTTGTGGGCATAAGGTACTGCACCATAGTAATATATCCAAATATTCTTGAAGTCCTGGAACAGGAAGAAAAAGAAGTCCTTTT
>Ga0180436_10001258_pt1 | contig 24953 bp, 21 predicted proteins | sample SS_ome_2_FD_132434 | JGI IMG/M metagenome (GOLD analysis project Ga0180436, IMG submission 132434) | Hypersaline lake sediment archaeal communities from the Salton Sea, California, USA - SS_3_S_2 metaG | ecosystem: Environmental > Aquatic > Non-marine Saline and Alkaline > Hypersaline >... | reverse complement strand
GATACTGCAACTCTTGATATTATAGTGAATGCTGTAAATGATGTACCTGTTACCAACCCTGATATAAACAGTACAGACGAAGATACACAACTTGTAGTTGCTGCTGCAGCTGGGGTACTCAGCAATGATACAGATGCCGACGGAGATACACCTACGGTGACAGAGTATAATGTAGGAGGAAATAGTGCAACAGTAGGGAACCCTTTGGTTCTCACAGAGGGTAATCTTACTATAGCTGCAGATGGTTCATATATCTTTGATCCGGCACCTAACTTTAACGGTCCTGTACCAACAGTGACTTATGATATCACTGATAATAATGGTGGAACAGCAAGTTCAACACTTACAATTATTGTAGATCCGGTCAATGATGCACCTGTAGCAGAAGATGACAGTCAGTCAACACCGATGAATACTCCTGTGGCAGTACCTGTACTGAATAATGACCATGACCCGGAAGATGATACTTTGATCATCTTAGATGTCAATACAACGGGTACGGATGGTACAGTGCTTTGGGATGAAAATGGTACAGTGATCTTTACACCAGATACAGACTTTATCGGGACAACAACGTTCACATATACAGTAGATGATGGAAATGGAGGAACAGACACTGCTACTGTGACGATCACTGTTACAGATCCGACTGATCCATCCAATAATGCTGTAACAGCAGTAGCTGACAGTGCAAGTACACCACTTGATACAGATGTGGACATTCCTGTACTGATCAATGATTATGATCCGGAAAATGATGATTTCAGCCTTACAAGTGTTGTCACGCAACCGCTCAATGGTACGACTACACTCAATGATAACGGTACAGCAGGTGACCCAAGTGATGATTATATCACTTATGAGCCGGATACAGGTTTCGTTGGAAACGATACATTTGAGTATGAGATCACAGATGAAAATGGAAACAGAGATATTGCAATCGTTACTGTTACAGTAGTAGATCCAGCTGCCGATGCTGTCCCTAATGCTGTTGCAGATGCTGCGATCACAGATCAGGATACGCCAGTTACAATAGATGTATTGGACAATGATACACATCCAAATAACGGAGAAGAGCTCAATATTACAGCATTCACTCAACCAGCGAACGGTCTGGTCACACTTGATGATGGAGGAACACCAGGTGATCCAAGTGATGATCAATTTGTCTATACACCAAATCCAGGATTCTATGGACATGACACATTTATGTACACGATCACTGACAGTAATGGTGATACGGCTCTAGCCGCTGTAACGGTAACCGTGGTAGAAAAAGGAACCGTGACAGGTATTGTCTATGAAGATATTAATGGAGATGGTACGCAAAATAACGGTGAACCGGGTCTGGCAGATGCAAATATAACGATCACAGACAGTAAAGGAAATATATATAACCTTACAACTGATGTAAATGGTTCATACAGCCAGATAGTTCCGGAAGGAAATGTGACGATAGTTATCGATGAATCTCCATATGAAGCGATTATCCAAACAGAAGGTACAAACCCTACTACACTTTTTGTTCCTGCCGGAGGAACTGAGAATGATGTTGACGGATACAGAGCACCATTGGGTACCATTACAGTCGGTTCACCTCGTCCTCCTTCAGTAGATGATGATAGTGTTGAAGGTATCTCAGGTGTGGCGACTATCATTGATGTGATAGGCAATGACAGCCCAGGTACTTATCCACTGGATCCAACCACTGTGATGATCATTGATCCGGTAAATGGTGAAGTTTCAAGTATGACCGTTCCAGGAGAAGGTGTATGGAGTGTAGATCCTGCAAGTGGTGAGATCACATTTACACCGGAAACTGGTTTCATTGGTGATCCGACACCGGTTGAGTATACAGTACTTGATACTTCAGGAGCGAGTGCTGAAGGAACAGTGACCATCAACTATCCTCCAGTGGCTAATGACGACAGTAACCTTAGTTTGGAAGAGGGTGAAACTGCGATCTTGGATGTCTTGTCAAATGACGAGAATACTTCTTTCCCGCTTGATCCTGAGAGTGTAAGTCTTGTTGCACCTTTAAACGCAACAGATATTGTAAGTGATCTTGATGGAGACATTATAGGCTTTAGTGTACCAGGTGAAGGAGAGTGGATCGTAGATGAAACGACTGGTGTAGTGAGTTTTGTACCAGAAGCTGGAATTGCTGAGGATCCAACACCAGTAAATTATACTGTAAGAGAGACCAGTGGTGATGAGAGTAATGAAGCAGTGTTGACAGTCTCTTATAAGCGTCTTATCTTGACATTGAATGCATTCTGTGAAAATGATGTACCATATATTAACTATGATATACAGGCCGTAGGGTTTGATGCGACAGGTGAGACAGCTACATTGACATGGACAAGTGCTGATGGTCTATCAACAGTTGTAGAAAGTGATCTGTCGCTTAGTAATACGCACCATCTTTGGGTAGGTGCTCAAGTTGATGGCAGTGGCAATGGAATTGTATGGCCGGGTTGGAATGAACTTCCTGATGGAACATGGGAGATCATTTACAGTGACTGGCGCAGATGGAATGCAGACCAGAGTGATGCGACATTAACTGTGACACTCGCTGTGAATCCTACATCGAGTGTGACGGTACAGTATCCACCTGCAACATCAGTTTGTCAGGCAAACCCTATTCCGATAGATAGTGCAAACCTTCCAGCAGTATCTTATACAGGGTTACCGTATGCAACAGATAACTTAAATATACCAATAACAAGTTACAGTCCAACAGTGATAGATGTACTTGTAAATGGTGATGCGTGGGGAGTTAATGGTCCTGGAAATGTTGCTATCAGCTTTACACAACCAACATATGGTACTGTGGGAATAGATGATGGAGGTACACCGAATGATCCACTGGATGATGTGTTACTCTATACACCAAAAGCAGATGTGAATGAGGTAACAGATAGCTTTACATATACAATTACAGATGCAGCTGGAAATACCGCAACAGCAAGAGTGACATTGGATGTAGATTGTGCAAGTTCACAAACTTCTGATGGAGGTGATGCATTGAGTTTGGTAAGTATGTTAATGTTAGCTATAATGACACTCATGACAGGGTTATATTTTGTAAGAAAAGAAGAAGAGAGAGGTAATATATAATGAAGAGACTTATTTTAGCTTCACTGGTCGGTCTGATAACAATCAGTACACAAACTCTTGCCGGAGGGAAAGCTGTATCTGCAGCAGCTACTCCGGTCATTCCTATAGAACCTGTTGATCCTTCTCCTTGGTACCTTGGAGCAGGTATCGTATGGGCTAAGCTTAGTGGATGTGATCTGCAGCCGGGTTGTACTTATGAAGATACTACTTATGGAGCCATGGTCAGAGGCGGATATGACTATAATGAATATGTAGGTATCGAAGCAAGGTATATACGTACTTTCCTGGATGAAGGCCCTGAAGGGGGTACTCCTTTAGCACATGTTGGTCTTTTCCTGAAGCCGCAATACCCGGTAAGTGAAAGAGTTAATCTCTATGGACTGCTTGGATATGGTTATACTGAAAACTTAGGAAATGGTGCAAGATTGGATTATTTTGATAGTGACTGGGGATTCTCAGCAGGGGTTGGTATAGAGTATGATCTTTCAGATAGACAGGAAGACTATGATGCGCACAAAACCGATCAAAATCCAAATCCTGCTTTTGAGCGAGATTTTGACGGATATGCAGACCAAGGTAAAGGGTGGAGTATTTTCCTGGATTATCAGCGTTTGCTTATTGACTCTAATGTACCTGATATGGATGCTGTCTCTTTAGGTTTAAGATATGACTTTTAAAATGGACTAGGTCTCTCCTAGTCTTCTGTTTTCTCTCCAATATTAACCTTCAATTAACCTCACAAAAGTATACTTTCTTCATAAAAATGTAGGAGAGTAACTTGAGTCAAATCATAGAAAATATCAAAACAGAGATTTCTAAAGTTCTTGTGGGACAGGATAAAATGGTCGAAGGACTTTTGGCAGGTTTACTTTGTCGTGGGCATATACTTTTAGAGGGTGTTCCAGGTCTTGCAAAAACCACTGCGGTCAATGCTTTGGCAAAAACACTAGGGTTGGATTTTAAACGTGTACAATTCACGCCTGACCTACTTCCTTCTGATATCATAGGTACTGAGATTTATGATCCTTCCAACAATACATTCAAGATCAAACAGGGACCAGTATTTACCAACCTTCTACTTGCAGATGAGATCAACCGTGCCCCTGCTAAGGTACAGTCAGCACTGCTTGAAGTGATGCAAGAGAGACAAGTGACCATAGGTGATGAGTCATTCAAGATCGATCTTCCGTTCCTGGTCATGGCGACACAAAACCCGGTTGAACAAGAGGGTGCCTATGAGCTTCCTGAAGCACAGCTTGACAGATTTATGATGAAAGTAGTTGTAGGTTATAACACTAAAGAAGAAGAGTTAGAGATAGCAAGACGCGCAGCCAATAACAGTTTTGGAGATATCAAACAGGTAGCTACCATTGATGATCTTAATAAGATTAGAGAAGAGGCACTTCAAGTGCATATGGATGAAGAGATAGAAGCCTATATCATTGAACTGGTAGCTGCGACACGTGATCCTAAAGCATATGGTCTTGAAGAGCTTGAAACCTATATCGAGTTCGGCGCAAGTCCGCGTGCGAGTATCGATATGTATAAAGCAGCACGTGCGATCGCTTATTTAAAAGGGCAGGATTATGTCTCTCCTATAGAGATAGCTTACATTGCCAAAGAGATCCTTCGCCACCGTATTATACTCTCCTATGAGGCACAGGCAGAAGATATCACACAAGATGAGATCATAGAGAAGATATTGGCGGCCGTTCCGATTCCATAAAAGAATAATTATAATAGTGTCGCTGTGAACGACCTTGTAAGCGTAGCGATTCGAGAACAGCGACGATTTATTGCTTCGTTTTTTTAAAAAAATGAAGAGGGAAGCACGACACGGTTAAAATGAATGGAAATTAGATAGACAAGAGAAAGGATAAAATTGAACAAAGCCATTAAAAAAATTATCCTTAAAACAAAAAAACAAGTATACGGCGACATGCTTGGGAACAATGCATCATTGTTCCAAGGTGAAGGTTTTGAATTTACAGAACTCCGCGAATATGTTTATGGTGATGACGTACGTAAGATAGACTGGAAGACGACCGCTAAACTGAACAAACCTTTTGTAAAGATCTACAAAGAGGAGCGTGAACTCAATGTGGTGGTCGTCTCTATGCTTGGTGGTTCTGTCTATTTTGGAACCGTTAAACAAAAATCTGACATCATGGCTGAAGTTGTTGCTACACTTGGGTTTTCTGCTGTGAAAAATGCAGACCTTTTTACTCATATGATATTTGCAGATAGAATGTATGAAGTGAGTAAAGCAAGTAAGAAAATATATTCTGTACATAAAGCGGTAGAAAATGTCATGGAGTTCAACCCGATAGGAAAAGAGGGTGACTTTAGTGCTCTGGTCGAGACGCTGCATCACCGTTTGAAAAAAAAGTCTTTACTTTTTATCGTCTCTGATTTTGTGGGTGAGATAGACTTGAAGCTGCTGAGTAAAAAACATGATGTTTTTGCCGTGATAGTACGTGACAAGTTTGAAGAGGATCCCTCAGAATTGGGTTATCTTAGATTGATCGATATGGAGACGAAACAGAGCTTTGAAGGTGATGTGGATGGCGGTACATTGAAGAACTACAAAAAAGCTCTGCATGATAATGATGAGAAACTCTATAGACAGTTTAAAAAGCAGGGTATACGTTTTTCCAAGATCTATACGCATGAAGAACCGGCACTGAAGTTAATGAAAAATATGAGGTCAAAGTAATGGACGTAAATCAAACAGCACAAATCAATGAACAGCTTAGAGACATTAAACCTTTACTCGAGATACCCGATAGCTCTTATTATATCTATTGGGGCTTGATCATTTTTGCCATACTTTTAGGTTTGGGAATTTTATTTTTTGTAGCTAAAAAACTATGGGAGAACAGAAAAGTCAATCTTGCCAAAGGGTATCTTGAGGCATTAAAGAAGATCGATTGGGATGATACAAAGAAGTCAGCCTATGATGCCACACACTATGCAAGACTTTTGGCCACAGATGAGAGAAGAAAAGAGCTTTTTGCACACCTTGAACCTATGCTTGAAAAGTATAAATATAAAAAAGAGGTTGATGACATTGATCAAGACACAAGAAATAAATTTAATCTCTATGTACAGGTAGCCGATGAGTCAATTTAGTTTTGAATATCCATACTTACTAGGAGTTCTGCTTCTATTTTTACTCTGTGCCTATTGGTGTAAAGAGAGAAGCCGTGCTATCTTTTTCCCTCATGTGAAAACACTGATGGCAAAGAGTGCGGGTAAATCATCTTTACTTCTCGCATTGAAATGGATAGGTATTACTTCTGCTGTCATCGCATTGGCATCACCGGTGATCACAAAAAGCTATTCTAACTCTAAAAAAGAGGGAAGAGACATCGTTTTGATCATCGATTCGAGTGATTCTATGAGACAGCGTGGATTTGACCCCAATGATCCATGGAGAAACAAGTTTGATGTCGTCAAAGAGGTAGTAGGTGATTTCATCGAAAAAAGAGAGAATGACCGTATTGGGATGGTCACCTTTGCCGATGTAGCATTCATCGCATCACCACTTACGTTTGAAAAAAAGTTCTTAACTGATATCACGAAAATGCAATCTATGGGTATGGCTGGTAAGCGGACGGCTATCAATGATGCAGTGGTGCAGAGCTATAATCTTTTAAGTAAAAGCAAGGCCAAATCCAAGATTGCCATCTTGCTCACAGATGGTATAGACAATATGAGTAAAGTACCGTTCGCTGATGTAAAAAGTTTGATAGAAAAACGTGACATTAAACTCTATGCTATTGGTGTAGGTGATCCAAGGGATTATAATGCTCAGTATCTAAAAGCATTGGCAGATGCTGGAAAAGGGTTGGCATTTGGTGCTCAAGATGCAACGTCCCTCTCTCAGATCTATGATGAGATAGATTCACTTGAAGCAACGAAGATAGATGATAAGAAGGTTGTACAACATACTTATCTGTACATTTATCCACTCTTCGTGGCTATCTTGAGCCTTCTGCTCTTTATCTATTTTAGAAATAGCAAAGGAGTCTGAAGATGAGTTTTGTAAATCCGCAATTTTTCTGGGCGCTTATTATACCTTTTGTCATCTTTGCCTTTCTCATTTCTACAAATAAAGAGAGACTAGCACGTATCTTTGATGAGAAGGTACTGACACGTTTGAGTGCAGCAGATGAGAGTATGCCTCTGATGGCACGTAACATACTGATGCTCTTAGCACTTTTTTTGATGATCGTTGCGATGGCAAGACCGGTGATAGAGAAGGGTGATAAAACAGTAGAAGTTCAAGGTTTAACACTGCTGACAGCCTTGGATATCTCCGGTTCGATGCGTAGTGAAGATGTCTATCCTAATCGCTTGAGCTTTGCCAAAAAGAAGATGAGTGTACTCTTTGATGCCATGCCAAGTGATGAGGTAGGAGTTGTAGCATTTGCTTACAGTCCTTTTGTTCTTGCACCTTTTTCAAGTGACAAAGAGACCTTGAAAATGATGGTGGAAGGGGTAGATGACTCTTATATCAATATGGGGTCTACGGATTTTTCAGCATTAGGTGATTTGGCCGCGACGCTGCTTGAAGAGAAAAAGCCTAAGATCATGGTACTCTTTACTGATGGTGGAGATGAGGAAGCGATAGCAGGTTTTACAGAGATACTCAAAGCCAATGAGATCGATCTTTATGTGGTGCTCATCGGAACAGAAAAAGGCGCTCCGGTCATTGATGAAAACGGCAAACCATTCAGTCTTGAAGACGGGACCATAGCGATCACACAGAGAAATGATGCACTGGGCGAAGTGGCTAAAGAGAATGATGGTGCCTATGTGGTAGCCAGTACAGGTAAAGAGGATATCGCACAACTGGTCTCAGTGATACGGGGCAAATACAAAAATCAGCAGCAGGGTGAGGTAAAGATCAAAGAGCGGGTTGAGTATTTTTACTATCCGCTAGGGGCAGGAGTACTCTTGTTGTTGTTTGCATTCAGTTCAATGCCAAGAAGGAGAAACGTATGAGAAAGTTAATGCTTTTACTGTTCAGTGCAGGTGCTTTACTTCATGCCGGACTGACAGACTTTAAAACTATTGAAGAGGCAAAGCAAGCCTATGAATCTGAAGAGTATGGCAAGAGTGCCACTTTGCTTAAAGGTCTGGAAGCAGAGAGTCCCCAAAAACATTATGATATCGGAAATGCACTCTATAAAGATAAGAAATATGATGAAGCCATAGAGGCGTATGATAAGGCAGAAGGGATAGAAGAAGCGACCAGACAGCATAATATCGGTAATAGCCAGTTTCAAAAGAAAGAGTGGGACAAAGCGATAGAAGCGTATGAGAAAGCTTTAGAGCTCAAAGAGGATGAAGATACAAAGTTTAATCTTGAATTAGCCAAAGAGCAGAAGAAAAAAGAAGAACAGCAGAAACAAGAACAACAAAACCAAGAGAATCAAGAGCAGAACAAAGATCAAAACCAAGACGACAAACAGAATCAGGATCAACAGAAAAATAAAGATCAAAAAGAGCAGGATCAAAAAAAGCAGGACCAAGAGAACAAAGAGAAAAACAAAAAGCAAGACCAAAAGAAAAATGACAAAAATAAGGGTGATAAAAAAGAGGACAAAAAGAGAGATCAGGGTGAAAAAAAAGACTCTGATAGCAAAAAAGAGAAAAAACCTCAAGATAAAAAAGGTGACAAAGAGTCGGGTCAGCCTAAAGATCAACAGAAGATGAGTAAAGAAGATAAACTCAAAGAGCAAGAGTTAAAACGTCTCATGAAAAAGATGGGACAGAAAAAAACACCTACGATGATGTATCAGATGGGTGAAGGTAAAGAAGGTGAAAGGAATGAAGATGCGAAACCTTGGTAAAGTAGTATTATTGATAACGTTGGCACTACACTATGTATGGGCTGATGGAGTAGAAGCAGTTGTTTCCACTAAAGAAGTAGTCAGTGGTAACCCTGTTCAACTACAGATCAAAGCTACAGGAGATGATGCACAATTTCCGGATATTCAATTGATCGATGGACAAAGTGTGATAGGTACCAACTCCGGGAGCAACAGTTCCTATAGTTTTATTAATGGGAAAATGAAAAGTATCCATACTACGACAAGAACCTATACGTTTATACCCACTCAAGATGTGAGCATTCCGTCCTATGAAGTAAAGATAGACGGCAAAAGTTATAAAACGCAACCTATTGAAGTAAAAATGGTCAAGTCCACTGCACCTGTAGGGCAGGGTGATAAGATGTTCACTTTGCAGATGCGTGCCAATAAATCCAAAGTGATGGCGGGTGAATCACTCATGGTAACTGTCTACTTCTCTTTAAAACATGGGGTGAGACTCTCACAAGAGATCCAATATACTGCACCTGCTTTCCCAGGCTTTATCGTGACAGAGGGTGAAGATCAAAATGCCTATATCAAAGGTAACTACCAGATCCAGGAAGTGAGATATATACTTACAGCGCAGGAAGAAGGGAACTTTACCGCATCACCTGCACAGGCAAGGGTTGGTGTGTCTGACAGAAACAGAAGAGATATTTTTGGTATGACCTTTGGGACCAAATGGAAGCAGATAGCCTCTAATTCTCTGCAGATAGAAGTGCTTCCTCAGACCCAAGAGAGTGATCTTGTAGGAGATTTTACTTTGAATGCTACAATAGATGCACAAGAGGTCAAAGCCAATAAACCAGTCAATCTCACAGTTAAGATAGAAGGTAAAGGTAATCTTGAAAGTTTTGAATTCCCTAAATATGAGATAGATGGGGTGACGGTCTATAGTGATGAAGCGAAGATCGAGACAAAAGTCGTTGATGGCCTGCTTCATAGTGCTTACAGTAAAAGTTTTGCTTTCATCTCAGAAGATGATTTCACTATCCCGACACGAACATTTTCTCTATTAACTCCTGATAATAAAGAATTAAAAGAGTTGAAGGTGGATGGATATGATGTGCGTATAAAACAAGCATCTTCCCCTGCTATGCCAGTTTCTAAGCCTGGTACAAATGGGATGGTTCAAACAAAGATAGCACAATCTATCCCTGATGAAGAAGAGGATGTCAAAAAAGGGACTGAAGTCAACGGTATCGCATGGTGGATGTTAGCTGTAGCCTTTGGTTTAGGTATGTTATTGATGTATCTTCTTAATAGATTGCCAAATTTGAGAAAAAAAAGTGCAAATCCATATAAAGAGTCTGAAGCATTGAAGATACTTTATGGGCATATGAGTGAAGATCCTGAAATAGAGGAGATGGTACGTAAACTCTATGCACGAAAAAATGGTGATAAAGAGGTCCAGATAGACAAAAAAGTACTCAAAGAGATGGTTGAGCGTTTTAGGTAGAGTCGATACAATATCTTATGATATATTATATTTACTCACCTGATGATATTGAATTTGTTGAGAGCTGTAAAGCGTATCTTGCACACAAAAGTGTTACGTATCTTTCGTTTGACGATTTGTCTACTCTCAATGTAAGTGAAGTTTCTCATCTTCTTATAACGGGTTGTCTGGATGAGATCAAAACAGTACTTGCTATCGCACATAGAGATCAATTTAGTGTGGGTATTATCCCAAGACCTGAACAAAAAGAGTTGAAGCGTACCTTCTCCCTGCCATCCAATTTTGAAGAGGCTATTGTTCTTGCTTTAACACCTACAGAGAAAAACCTGGACTTGCTCTTTTGTAATGACACTATCGTTCTTCAAGAGGTGGTAGTAGGTGACGCACCACCGTTAGATCAGTTTGACACTATACTCAATGGGATGAATATCTTTGACAGAATCAAACTTTTCTGGCGTACCATACGGAAAGTACAAGATCTAAAACATACAGAGATGAAGATCACTGATGCAAAAGAGAATGAATTTTCACTCTCTGCAGTGGGTATCGTAGGTATAGAATACCCCAATGCAAAGTTCGCATCCAAGATCGTCTCTGGAAGTCTGAGTGCAAGTGATGGTAAAATGGCCATCATTATACTCTCTCCTATCTCCGTGGCCCAATATGTGGGCTACCTGTTTAAGTCACTGGTATCTCTTATCACGCCAACATCTTTGCCAAGATCAGTGGGTTATATACAAAGCAATCATATTCATATCGAAACAAAAACACCCTTAGAAGTGGTTGTGGATTCTACAACAGTACTACAAACACCAGTAACACTGGAGAGTGATAACAAATCCCTGACCCTAAGTGTAGGAGAAAAGTTTTGGGAGAAGCAAAATGGTACATCGGCTACCAAAGACAGTATCAAGATAGATCACCTTCCGAATGATGCTGAAAATGTCAATTATTTGAGTAAAGCCATCCCTCTTTTTTCACATGCAAGCCAGGAACAATACAGTGCACTCTTTAGTAATCTTCGTGAAGAGAGTAAGCTCAGTGCACCGTTTATGATCTTACTTATTTTAGCAACCATGATTGCAACATTCGGACTTTTTATAAACTCAAGTTCTGTGATCATTGGAGCAATGCTGTTGGCACCGCTGATGCAGCCGATAGTGAGTCTTAGTATGGGGGTACTGAGGCAAGATAATAAATTGCAGATCGATGGATTGAGAACAATCTTTATTGGTGTCTTGACCGTACTGGTTACAGCAGCAATGATTTCAGTGTTTACACCTATAGAACGTATGACTACAGAGATGAGTGGACGTCTCTCACCTACAATACTCGATCTTTTTGTAGCCATTGTTTCAGGCGCTGCAGCAGCCTATGCCAAAAGTAATGAAAAGATACTGGGTTCTTTAGCCGGTGTTGCGATTGCCGTTGCATTGGTACCTCCTCTTGCAGTCGCAGGTATAGGTATGGGGTGGGGAGACTTGCATATGTTCTCATCGGCCTTCTTGCTTTTTGTCACTAACTTGGTAGGAATTGTCCTTGCTGCAGCCTTGACTTTTGTTTTGTTAGGTTTTTCTCCTCTGCACATCGCTAAAAAAGGGATCATACTGTGGATGGGAATTGTTGCAGTGGTTTCTATACCTCTTTATAGTTCATTTCATACGATGAAAGGGGATATACGTGTCCAGAAAATGCTTTCAAATCTTGAACTCTCTATAGGTGAGCATGATATTCAACTCAAGCATATCGAGTTGATCCATCGAAAGGATCGTGATGAGATCCATTGTGAAGTGATCTCTACAGGGCTATTGAGCCAGGAAGAGAAACATATGTTAAAAGAAGCAATACTTAAAAGTGTCAATAAAAAGGCGGATGTGATCACAACGTTTAGATATAAGTTGTAATCGTCTATTTAAACTTAAATTAATCCTCTTCTATTGGGTAACAAGTGAAATGTTGGGTGTTGATATTTTCAGATACTTGTAGTCCTTTAGTCTCTTTATGTATCTTTATATACATAGGAATAGATAAAAATTCACCTGTGACACTATAATAATAAATTTCTATTTTTTTAGGCATGTCAGTCAAGAGGTAACACTCATTCGCACTGATGAAATATTCTCTTTTCATATCAAGGATCTTATAATAAGCATTGCCATCTTCTTTGAGAAATAATTTTTTATTTGTAAGATAGTTATCAAATTTATTTTGAATATCTTTTAAGCTCAATGCCTCTTTTGTTTCTATTTTCTTTTTTTGTGAAGTAAGATGATCATATGTATCGATCAGGTTAATGAACAAGGGAGAAAGCGCTTCTAATGATACTTGATCTTGTTGATTAAAATCTTCTTCTTTGTTAAGCAGTTCTATGACCCCCAGTCTGCTATGGTCACTGTCAATAAGTGGTACTGCCAATATGTTTTTTGTCTGATAATTGAGTTTTTCATCGATTTTTTTAAAGAAGTGAGGATTCTTTTTTGTATCGTTCTCCATTATAGATATTCTTTTATGAAAACTGTATCCGATGAGTCCAATGTTCGAATTTAATGAAATGTGACCTTTAAAACCATCATTATAGATACTTTGGAGTTTATTTTTCTCTTGGTTATAGATAAATAAAGAACAACGTTTTGCATCTGTAATATCTTTTGCATATTGAATGATAATGTTTATTTTTTCTTTATTATCATCTGTCTTTTTCAGTTTTGTTTTTAGAGAAGAAAGGTTCATTTTAGTGTACTTTGTTTATAGGTTCATCTTATAATATATCGTGTAATGTATTGGCATCATTCATCCAATTGTTCAGTTCATCCCACTCTTCATTCTCTACCATCTTTTGGCATTTTTTGAGTTCTGATTGGAATGAATAGATGGCCTCCAGGACATTGCTTTTGTTTTGCCTAAAGATATCTTCCCACATATTAGGGGATGACTTAGCGATACGGCTCATGTCTTTAAAACCACCGCCAGCCAGAGCAATAATACTTTTTGAATCTTCTTGTTTCATTACAGAGTTGGCCAATGCATAAGAGAGTGCATGGGGCATATGAGAGATGAAAGCGGCATGAATGTCATGTTCTTTGGCGCCCATAGAGACGATGTTCATACCGATACCCGTAAAGAGTTCTCTTGCTACACTCTGTTGATACTCTCCACTTTTCTCAAGATCACACAGAACGACAACTTTATCTCTATAGAGCTCTTCAAGCGCTGCTGTGGGACCAAATTTCTCTGTACCTGTCATAGGGTGTGCAGTGACAAAATTCTCTCTAATCTCCGAAGGGATGGAAAGAGAGATCTTCTCTTTGGTGCTTCCCAGGTCGATCACTGTACATGTATCTTTCAAGGGAGGTAACTGTTTCGTAACCGATATGATGCCATCTACAGGGATACTCAGAAAGATGATATCACAGTTTTTAAGTGATTCCAGAGAGGTAGTGATCTCATTTACAAGACCTAACTGCAGTGCTTGATTGCAATGCAGTTCATTATGATCAAGTCCTATAAAGAAATAGTCCGTAGAGTGTTTTTTGAGTGCAAGACTCAAAGATCCACCCATAAGACCTAAACCAACTATACCAACTTTGATCATGGCCATACTATACCTACCTCTATATTTATTGCAAGAGTATACCATCATTTGTCTGTTTCTTATGATGTTCTTATTGAAATAAAGATAAAATATTGCAAATTATTCTAAGGTTTAACGATGATCAAAAAGATAGCACTTTTCAAGATACTATTTTCTTGGATACTGATAGGTTCATTACTTTCAGCTCAAAAAGTTACGCAGATCAAATTTGAAGGACTTGCTCATCTCTCTCCGACAAGTGCAAAAGAGATCGCAGGTATTCGTGTGGGTGAACAGATCACTGCAGAAAAGGTCAATGACTCCATCAAGAACTTTTATTCACAGGGATACTTTAAAGATGTGTGGGTAGATCAGCAAGGCGGAACACTAATCTACCATTTTGAAGAGAAATTGGCTATTGCAAATGTAGATATCAAAGGATATGGTTCAGGTGATGATGGTAAAAAACTCTTAGAAGGTATAGGTGTTAAAAAAGGTGACCTATATGATGAGAGACGTGTGCGTAAAGCAGAAAGAACACTAATCGCTAAGTTAGAGAGTCAAGGGTACTACGATACGGTTGTAGATATCACAACTACACCTGTAGGTGAAAGCAGTGTTGCTTTAGTGTTTGATGTCAACAAAGGTGAAAAGATCATCATTGAAGAGCAAAACTTTGTAGGTGCGGATGAGTTGGTCCAAAACGATATAGAGTTGGACCTTGCCAACAAAGAGAAAGATTTTCTTGGTTGGATGCCTTGGAGAAACAATGGTGAAGCGACGGTAGACCAACTTGAGTATGATGCCTATAGAGTTAAAGATGCATACATGAGACGCGGATATCTGGATGCGTATGTGAGTAAGCCGCTCATGAAAGTCGATTTTGGTTCCTATAAGGCAAAAGTAGATTATCAAGTGGTTGAAGGTGTGCAGTATCGTGTGGGTACTATAGGAATTACACAGCAGGTACCTGGAATCAAAACGGAAGATCTTAGAGCTGATCTCATCCTGAAAGAGGGGAAGATCTTTAATATTAAACGTATGCGTAAAGATATCAGTACCATTGAAGAGAAGATAGGGAACCTCGGTTATGCATTTGTTAAAGTCGCTCCCCAGATGCACAAAGATCCTGAACAAAAGATCATTAACCTCAATTATGTGGTTGAACCAGGAGAGATCGTAACGATCAATGATGTTATTATCTCCGGAAATGATATTACCAAAGACAGGGTTATCCGCCGTTATATCTACTTGGCACCTGGAGATAAGTTCAATTCTACAGATCTTAAAGATTCAAAGAATGCATTGGGTAGAACTGGATTCTTTGAAAATGTTGAAGTTGAGAGTCAAAGAATCTCTGAAGATAAGATAGACTTACTTGTAAAGGTGAAAGAGACATCTACTGGTACTATTTCTGCTGGTGGTGGATATGGTAGTTATGAAGGGTTGATGGTAAATGCTTCTATCTCAGACAGAAACTTCTTTGGTACAGGGATCAATTCCACTTTAGGTTTTGAGATATCAAAGATCTCAACAAACTATAATGTCTCTTTTGTAAACCCGAAAGTTTGGGACAGCATGTATAGTTTTGGACTCAGTTTGTATAAAAGAGATTATGAATATATCGACTATACCCAAGATCAGTTGGGTGGGTCTATGACATTGGGACGAGAGTTCTTTAGATACGTTCATGCCTCTTTAGGGTTAGGCTATGTAGACAACCAGTCAAGTTATAATGATGATGCAAACATTTCAGAAATTTATGACCTTCTCTATAATGACCAATATAAAAAGTCTTCAATCTTTACCACTATAAGTTTTGACAATACGGATGATTTTTATAATGCAAGAGAAGGTATGAGAGCAGTTGTGAACTTTGAGTATGCGCAACTGGATGGAGACCTGGAAGGCAATGAAGCATTGTTCTATACTGATTATACAGATACATTTAAAACAAGTGTTAAAGTTGGGTTCTATTATGGATTGGAAGATTGGATCGATTATGACCTGATCATGCGTCTTAAAGGTAGGGCAACCTATATCAATAGAGATATAGATAAAAAGTTGCCAACCGGAGAGAAACTTTTTATGGGTGGTATCGGTAGTGTAAGAGGATATGACCCTTTCTCTTTAGCCCCGCAGTCAGCTAATGGAGATTTGATCGGTGGTACACAGCGTGCTTCAGGAACTGTCGAAGCGAGTATTCCTCTCTCTGAAGCGGCAAAGATGAGATTGGCATTCTTCTATGATTATGGTTATATTAGTAATGATGCTGATGTATTTGAAGGGAGTGATATCTTAGTGAATGATATCTCAAGATCTTCAACAGGTGTCGTGTTAGAGTGGCAATCTGGATTTGGACCGATCAACCTTGTCTTTGCATATGCTATCGATGAGGAGCCTGGAGATAGAACATCGGTCTTTGAATTCTCAATGGGAACGAAGTTCTAGGGTTGCTTCCTCTTTAGTAAAGCAGGGAACGCATCCCTGCTCTTTTGAAAATGATTAGATCCCCAATGTTTTATTTTTAGGTAAAGTACTCTCATCTTCTATAATGATCGCAAAAGGGATAGGTTTCTCTAAAGCCTTCACTTTCTCTTTTGCCAAATAGAGTGGTTTGTTGGAGTAGATACGAAGTGTTTGATTCTCATAATGAAAAGTAATGTTCGCACTGTTGGATGCTTCATGCAGGAGTACAGTAAGTGTATAGATGAAACTTAACCAAAGTAAGGTTTGCTTTGGTGGTAGAAGCGGTTTATAGTGGGAAAAAAGAGGTTTGTCAAGAAGATTTTTCCCATGCATGCGCAACAGTGATGAAATAATAAGTATCTCTTCATGTGTAAAGGCATAATTCAACTCTTGCATCGCAATATAGAAAGCATGCTGATGCGATTTATAAATGGTAAGTGTCTGCCCTATACTGGAGAGCTTCACCGCCCATAAAAGTTCCTTTTCATACTGTTTGTTATCAGCGATATCTTTTTGCAGCACACCATAGAGTGTTGATGCCAGCTTGATCTTTGTTTTTCGCTTTTTCTCTATTGTCACCAAAGGTTTGAATCTATCGAGTATGGAAACGATACTAGGATTGGTATTGCTAGGGAACTTCAAGTTATCATCTCTCAGCAGCTGTGATAAGAAAACCCCCTCACGTACACCAACAGCGCTGGAAATAACAGTTTTAGTACCTATATGGGCCAGTATTTCATTGAAGATAAGCGTACCTTCACGTATTGTGTCATAACGGTTCTTTTTCAAACCAAATCGCTTGAGGTTCTTTGCACTTGAAAGAGGAATAGCATCAAGATACTCTTTATGCTTTTTTACACTGTAAGTAAAAGCATGGAGTTTATCTAAGGGGTAGGTAACCTGCTTCATAATGCCTTTTGAAAGGGTTCTGGCAGTTCCGCCTATCCCAATGGCCAAATGGTGTTTAAAGTTTGCTGGCAGGTGCGCTAACTCAGCTTGTATATAAGCTTTTGCTTTTTGGTTGATGATCTCAGGAGGTAAACCTTTGTCAAAAAAGAGCTCTTTGAGTCTCACTGTCCCAAGATTAAGAGAATAGGTATCTACGATATGCCCATTTTTCATGAGCGTCATATCTGATGACCCTCCACCGATATCTATACTGATACCCTCTTCTACAGGAAGTAGGTTGACTGCGGCTATACCACCATACTTTGCCTCTTTGTTCCCATCAATGATCTTGATGTAGAGGCCAATTTCTTTTTGAACCCATTTAACGAACTCTTGTCCATTGGGTGCATCCCTGAGTGCTGAAGTAGCTACACAGAGTGTTTTGGTCGCTTGATATTTTTCTATGGTATAAAGGAAAGATTTTAGGGTGAGAAAGGCTCTTTTGATACCGATGGGTTGAAGGTAACCCTCTTTTTCATAGGCACCTTCACCGATACGAACTTTGGATTTTTGTTCGCAGATAAGATGAAAGCCGTAACGACTTGTCTTTTCGAAGATCACAAGTCTGGCTGAGTTTGAACCGATATCGATGATAGCGGTTCGTTTTGCCATGGCTTAACTACTCTTCTTCTTGAAGTTTGTCAAATTTGAATTTTAACTCTTCAACGTTCTCTACATTGTCAGGGTCAGGAATGATACAGTCTACAGGACATACGGCAATACACTGGGGTTCATCAAAATGACCTACACACTCTGTACATCTGTCTGGATCAATAATATAAATTGGATCATTCTCTTCGATTGCCTCATTAGGACACTCTTCTCTACATGCGTCACATGCGATACATTCGTCATCGATTACTAATGCCATGGATTCCTCTGTATATGTTATTTATACGAGTTATAACGGAAGAAAGCTTATGCTTAAATTAAATTATCTATGAATTTATAATAAAATTTTACTTTGGTGGTTTTTTGGTAAAAGTGGGCAGGAATTACCCTCTATGCTACCTGCAATTTTATAGCGTATTTTTGCGATAAGGTCATAAATCCCATCACGTAATATTTTAGGTATGGGTTTCATTATTTTAGCAAGAATGAACCATAGACCACCCATTTGTGCAAGCAATGCAATGGCAGCATCACTTTTATAGAGTGTCTCTTCATTTTCTGTGTAGAGTATGATACTGTCCATTCCCATTGTGTCGATATTTTTTTCTTTGAAGGTTTTACCCTCTAGTGGAGCAAACATGAGCAGGTCATTCTTGTCCCTTACTAAAAAAAATCGAACCACAGCATGACAAAATGCACATGACCCATCATAAAAAAGAATAGCTTTGGTTTGAGAAGTTTTGGATTTCATAGAGGTAAAGCGCCAAAAGGATGTTGTGGCGCCTGTGAATTAAGAGATCTTTTTAGGAAAACAGAATCGGTAACCGCGTCTTCTAACCGTTTCGATCGTCGTGATGTCCAATGGTTTATCCATCTTTTGACGGATCTGGTTGATAGCAACTTCAATGACGTTTGGTGTCACAAGTTCTGGCTCTTCCCAGATCGCATCGAGTAACTGCTCTTTTGAAACGATCTGGTCTTTATGCATTGCCAAGTGTGTAAGGACCTCAAATGGTTTACCTTTGAGTTCTATCTCTTCACCTTGATAGATGATCTTCTCTTCTTCTGGGTTGATGATAAGATCTTCGATCTCAATAATATTAGAGACACCAAAGCGAAGTTTTGCTTCGATACGTACCTTTAAGATGTCATCATCAAGAGGTTTTCTGATAAAATCATCCGCACCCGAACGAAGTGCTTTGATCTCACTCTCTTTGTCTTCACGTTCAGAGAGAACAATGACAGATGTTTTATGCGCTTCTGTTTTGATGGTCGTTATAATATCAAGATTTTTTTCAGACGTGGCAGGCCAAGCAAGCAGAACTAGATCATAATTTCTAATATCCAGATAATATTTTGCATCGCCAAGATTTTCAGCCAGATCATTCTGATACCCTTCCTCTGTCAAGGTATCTGAAAGTGTCTTGCTGAGCGTCTCATTCTCTTCTATGATCAATATTCTCATAAGCGAACCTTTTTTCTCTTTAAGATTTATTTAATAGTATAACATAAAAAAAAGTGCTTTTTTAAAAAAAGTTTAAAAATTCCAAGTTTTACTTAAGGAAACGCTACATTGAGGGAGTATATCCGGCTTGGAGACCTTCAGAAAAAGTGTTTGCAGCTGAGGATATTTAGTATAGAGTACTGCTTTAAGCCCCTCAAGCGCATCTTCCAAAAGTTCATAGCGTTTCTCTTTGAGTTCATTTTGAATGAGCTGTACCATGTCTGCATAGTCTAAAAATTGATTATCGCGGTACTCGTAGGAGGCTTCAAGGTTAATGATGACACGTTGAGGTCTATCTCTCTCAAAATCAAGCAAACCGATGATAACATCAAAGGTGAGGTCCTCAATGTGAATGGTCATTTAGACTTTGCCTTCCTCTTTATTGGACATTCTTACGATATTTGGGATATGTTTGTAAAAGATGATAAATGAGATGATCCAGATAGGAGCATGTGAACCGATACCCGGAACTTCAGGGTAGATAACGTAAGAGGCTATGATGAAGGCAACAAGCCCAATGAGTGAAGAGAGTGATGAGATCTTCAACCCTTTGGCTGCACCTAACCAAACTACGATAGCGATGAGAGCAGGGATAGGCATCATGACAAGGAGTACACCAAAACCGGTAGCTACACCTTTTCCGCCTTCAAATCCTAAAAACACAGAAAAACAGTGACCTACAACTGCCAGTACGGCTATGGTCCAAAGTACACTTTCCGGAGCACCTAGTATCATCGCCACAAGAATGACAAGAACCCCTTTGATGGCATCAAGAAATAGGGTAATGGCACCTAGTTTTTTTGCAAGTTTCGGGTCTTGTTCTTTTACGACTCGCAGTACATTGGTCGCACCGATATTTCCGCTGCCTGCCTCTTTGATGTCCACCCCTGCAAATTTTTTAGCCAGTAGGTATCCAAAAGGAATTCCAGCGATGAGATAGGCTGCTAGATAGAGTAAGATATTTTGATTTGTTAAAAAGTCCATAATTTGTCCACAATTAAAATTTATACTGATAATGCTATAAGTACTAGATAGTGCAATTTTATCCGAATTTTGATAAAATAGCCACATTATTGAGAGGATTCAATTCTTGAAGGATTTAAATGAGTATTGATTATAAAGCTGAAATTAACAGGCTTAAAGAAGAGCTGGATGTTACGGTTGTAGCACACTACTATCAGCGTGATGAAGTGTTTGAAATGGCGGATATCATAGGTGATAGTCTTGAACTGGCACGAAGATCTAAGGCAGATACAAACCCTTGGGTCGTTTTCTGTGGTGTGGGTTTTATGGGACAGAGTGTAAAGGTGATCGCACCTGAAAAACGTGTACTCATGCCCAAGATCGCATGTTGTGCGATGGCTCGTATGATGGATGGTTCCTATTTTGAAGAGTCTGTACAGTATATGGTAGACAGAGGAATCGATAAAGAGAATATTTTGCCTATCACATACATTAACTCTGATGCGTCGGTCAAGGCAAAGGTAGGTGAGATGGGTGGACTGGTCTGTACTTCATCCAATGCATTTAAGATCATCGAAAAAGGTTTGGAGAGCGGAAAGAAGATCCTTTTTGTACCTGACAGATGTTTGGGACAGAACTTTGCCATACAGATGGGATTGAAATCCTGTGTGATAGGGGTAGAAGAAGATGGGAAAGAGTGTGATCCAAAAGAAGCAGATATCATCTGTTTCAACGGTTTTTGTTCAGTGCACCAACTCTTTACAGTAGATGATATAGAGTTTTACCGCAACAAGTATCCGGATATCAAAATCGCTGTACACCCGGAGTGTGATCCAAGTGTGGTTGCAGCAGCAGACTTCTCAGGATCGACATCACAGCTTATCAAGTATGTGAATGATCTTGATCCTGAACAAAAAGTGGCCATAGGGACAGAGTATAATCTTGTCAACAGAATGAGAAAGGGTAACACTTATGTACTCTCGTCTACCAAACCGGAGTGTCCGACCATGAATGAAACCACATTGGAAGATCTCTATAATACGCTAAAGTCCATTGAAGATGGTCAACCGATCAATGAGATAGTTGTGGATCCTCATACGATAGAATATGCAAATATAGCATTGGAACGAATGTTGGCGATAAAGTAATATAGAATAGTATAGAATTTCTATTTTTATTGTGTGGAGATTTTAATTATGAAGATCAAATGAGGTGTGATAGACAGCAAGTTGCTGTCTATCAAATAGTCAGTTTAGCTAGCAGTGTTTCCCGTACCAGCATTGAATTCAGCTTCAAGCTCAGTTGCAGAATCACCAGTGAATCTATCTTCACCAGATGTACCATCAAGTGTTACGTTTTCAAAAGAAGTATTTGCAATATCTGCTACACCTTGTGAGTGTATCGCACCTGCTTCTTCTCCTACAGAGTTGTTATCAGTTACTGTACCATTCATGAAGTGACCACCGATACCATCTTTCTTGAAGAAGATACCACCTTCTTTAGCTGATCCGTTTTGTATAATTGTGAAATCTTTAAACGTCGCCGCTGTATCTCCAGACATTTCTATAGCAGCATTACCAAGCGTGTCTTGAGTAATGTTCAAGTTAGTTACTGTTCCGTTGTATCCGTCATCGATATCGAAGTAATCATCTGTACAGTTTTCGATATTAACATTTGTCAAATCAACTGTACCACCCCAGATCTCAACACCGTCATCATCAGAATAGTTAACAGTGATATCATTGATCTGTGTTCCAGTACCTACAGCGATCAAGCTAAGTCCGTTGATCTCTTTATCTTCTGCCATTGTGATACCTGAGTTAAGGATTTGAACATGGCTTAACACACCTGAGTTGTCTGCAAGGTCAACAAAATCTGTTGGACCATATGCAGTGTTAACTTCGTATGGGTTTACTTGATCATTTGTAGCATTACCGATAACAGTAAGTCCACCCCACTCACCTTCTGCAGTTCCTGCTTCACCTTTAAATACAATTGGCTCACTCGCAGTACCTTCAGCCATGATCTTAGCATCGATATCAATGATCATGTAAGATGTAGAATCACCTGTACCTGGAAGTCCTACTATTTCTGTACCCGGCTGGATCTTCAATGTTGTTCCTTTAACCACTACAAGACCGTCAAGTGTCCAAGTTGATGCACTGTCAAGTTCTGTACATGTTGTGATATCACCAGAAAGTGTTTTTTCTGCAGGTATAGTATATGATGTACATGCTGCAACATCTGCTCTTGGATTTACCGGTTCAGTTGGATCAACTGGATCAACTGGATCGCTGCTTCCACCACCACATCCTGTCATTGCAATTGCTGAAGCTGAAGCCAATGCTATAAGTGCACTTTTTGAGTAATTCATTATTTTTCCTTGTTTTAAATTGTATTGGCATGTTAGGAGTTAAATGTAACAATATGTATACAAATTGGAAACAAAATAGAAATGGTTGTGAAACCAATTTGTTATACTTTTATATATGTTGTTTTCCGGTTTTAATTGAGAAGACATAAGATACTTTATGCTTTTTTAGGGCGAAACGTCATATAATGCTGTAAATATTTTTGATCTGGAATGTCAGAGTGGTCAAATATAGAGAACGAAAGGAAAAACCAGATGTTGAAAGAGAGATTTATAAAAGCTTTACTTGCTGAGGATCTGGGACGGGGAGATCTTTTCTCACGTATCAGCACCAGTAAACCTATACGGGCATACATTATTGCAAAGAGTGATGGAGTATTGGCTGGACAAGAGTATATTGAAGCCTTTGGAAAGCTGTATAATCTCACCTTCGAATGGAAAATGTCAGATGGTGGCCGATTTGAAAAAGGTGAAAAGCTTCTCTATATTACGGGAGATTCAAAAACCATCCTCTCTTTAGAGCGTTCCATTTTGGATATCGTCCTTCATGCAAGTTCAATTGCAACTTTGACAGCTCAGTATGTCGATGCCATCAAAGATACAGGCGTAAAACTGCTGGATACAAGAAAAACCAGACCGTTGCTTCGGGAGTTTGAAAAATATGCCGTACGCTGCGGCGGGGGGATCAATCACCGTATGGGACTTGATGATTGTCTTATGCTAAAAGATACACATTTGGAAACGATAGATGACTTGGATATATTTATGCAAGAGGTACGTCAGAAAATACCTTTTACCTCAAAAGTGGAGATAGAGTGTGAAACACTACAGAGGGCGAAAAGAGCAATGAAAGCCGGTGCAGATATCGTAATGTGTGATAATATGTCTCTAGAAGAGACTAAAGCAGTGGTAGCATACAGAAATGAAAACTACCCGCATATCCTACTTGAAGCCAGTGGTAATGTGACCCTGAAAACCATTGCCCAGATTGCAACGACAGGTGTGGATGCCATTAGTTCAGGTTCGATCATTCATCAAGCAAACTGGATCGATCTTTCTATGAAAGTGGAGTCGTAACACTCTGTTAACACTCTTCATATATAATGCGTGCTGTGTTAAGAAAATGGTGAAAGAATAATATGACGACAGAGACTCTCCCTTATGAGGAAGTACAAAATAAAATTGCTGATGCAAATGCTATTACGATACTTTCTCACCTCAATCCTGATGCTGATACTTTGGGTACGGCATTAGGTATCTATACGCTGTTGAGTCAAGAGAAAAGGTTAAAAGTCGAAGTGGTGAATGCTTCAGTTGATCTGCCCTTATATTTGGACTTTCTTCCAAACTTTAAAAAGATCAAGCATCAGATTGAATATACAGACAGTCTGATCTTTACATGTGATTGCGGCAGTATAGACAGATTGGGTTTTGACCTCAGAGATAGAGATATTATCAATATAGACCATCATCGCAGTAATACGCGTTATGGGAGTATTAATGTAGTCAATGCCGACCATGCGTCTGCATCACAAGTAGCTTTTGCTCTTTTTAGAGAACTCTACACGATCAAAAAAGATGTAGCGACATGTTTTTATACAGCACTACTCTCAGATACAAGATATTTTACAACGACTTCAATGAATGAAGAAGTATTCAATGTCGCCAGAGATCTGGTAAAGGCGGGAGCAGTGCCAAGTGAGATAGCGTACCATTTTACACAGAGACGACCATTAAGCTCTATACGTATATTGGAGAAAGCATTATCCTCTCTGAGTCTGTATCATGAAGCCAGGATCGCTACACTCATGGTAACCAAAAATGATATAGAGGCAACGGGCGCTACAGTACCTGATATGGAGGGTATAGTAGATTACGGCAGATCACTTGCCACAGTTGAAGTGGCACTTTTTGCCATGGAATTAGATAGCGGTATCCGAATCTCCTTACGTAGTAAAAAAGCAGATGTCTCCAAGGTGGCTATGGCTTTTGGCGGTGGTGGGCATAAAGTTGCTTCAGGTTTTACACTGACACAATTTGGATTACAAGAAAGT
>Ga0180436_10001257_pt1 | contig 24957 bp, 19 predicted proteins | sample SS_ome_2_FD_132434 | JGI IMG/M metagenome (GOLD analysis project Ga0180436, IMG submission 132434) | Hypersaline lake sediment archaeal communities from the Salton Sea, California, USA - SS_3_S_2 metaG | ecosystem: Environmental > Aquatic > Non-marine Saline and Alkaline > Hypersaline >... | reverse complement strand
GTAACTGCCATCCTTGGCTCCCTTGCTTCTCCAGCTTCTCGCTGAAACGCCCCGCCTGCGGTAAAATCCAATCCACACTTCTACACCAAAACCCAACCTCGCGCAAAGTGCAGGCTGCACCCCCGAATCGGCTTCCGGCCAAATCAGCATTGACCACGGCCCGGGGAATGGTCATTATTTTGATCATTCAGCAGGTACGCCCCCCCGTCCAGAATCACGCTACCCCACCAACGCCATGCTCGCCGCCAATATCCTCGACCTGATCGGCAACACCCCGCTCGTCCGCTTGGGCGAGGAGACCATCTTCGGCAAGGCCGAATTCCTCAACCCCGGCGGGTCGATCAAGGATCGCGTTGCATTGGCCATGCTCGAGGGCGCGGAGCGCGACGGCCGGCTCGGCCCCAACTCGGTGATCGTCGAGCCAACCAGCGGCAATACGGGCATTGGCGTGGCTCTGATCGGGCGGCTGAAGGGCTATCCGGTGAAAATCGTCATGCCCGAGGGGATGAGCGAGGAGCGCAAGAAGATCATCCGCGCCCTCGGCGCCGAGTTGATCCTCACGCCCGACTCGGAGAGCATTCCCGGCACGGTCGCCAAGGTGGCCGAACTGGCGGCGGCGGATCCCAACGTCTTCGTGCCCCAGCAATTCGAGAATCCAGACAACCCCCGCTGTCACTACGAATCGACGGCCCCGGAAATCTGGCGGCAAATCCGCGGCGAGATCGACTGCTTCGTGGCCGGCGTGGGCAGTGGGGGGACCCTGCAGGGTGTCGGCCGCTTCCTGAAGGAACACAAGCCCGACGTGCATCTGGTGGCCGTCGAGCCGAAGGACGTCTCCGCCCTACTGGGCCACGAACCCGGCCTGCATCAAATCCAGGGCATCGGCGACGGCTTTGTGCCCGCCGTGCTCGATATCTCGCTGATCGACGAGGTAATCGAGGTGACCGACGACGACGCCATCGAGACCACGCGTCAGCTCGGTCGCGAACTCGGCCTGTTGGTGGGCGTCTCCTCCGGCGCCAACGTCTGGGCAGCCCGCCAGGTCGCCCGTCGCCGAAAAGGAAACGTGGTGACCATCCTGGCGGATCGGGCTGAGCGTTACTTCTCCACGGCGTTGCTCTGACACTTCTCCACGCCGCTACTCCGATTCGGGTGCCCCGGCGAATTCACGCACTGCCCACCCGGCCCAACCGCGCAGACCCTCTTGCGGAAAACCACATCTGGTGCCCCATCGAGGCATTCCGGAGCGAGAAGTGCTGGCAATGCTGCCGGTCGCGAGTTATACTTGGGCAACTTGCGGAGAATCCACAGGCTACGGCGGCTTTGCGGCCCACCTGTCGATATTCGCTACGGTACCTGTTTTGTTCCACTTCCCTTGGAGGACGGTTAAATGAACCGCTTCTTTGTTGCTTGCTTGATCGCGGTTGTCGTGGCGGCGACTGCGACCACGGCCGACGCGGGCTGGCGTCTGCACGGTCGGATGACCTGCGGACCGGTCACCTGTGCTCCGGTCACGTGCAGTCCGGTCACCTGCGCGCCGGTGACTTGTTCGCCAGTCACCTGCAGCCCCATGACCTGCGCACCTGCTACTTGCGGCCCGGTCACCTGCACGCCGGTCACCTGCCGGCCGTGGGGCGTGCGTCGCTGGACATGTGGCCCGGTCACTTGCGCTCCGGTCACATGCAGTCCAGCCACTTGCGCGCCGGCCACCTGTATGCCGAAGACCTGCTCGGTCACCGTGGTGGAGAAGGTCGTCGACTGCGAACCGGCCACCTGCACTCCGGCTACTTGCGAGCCGGCCACCTGCGCTCCGGCTACCTGCATGCCGAAGACCTGTCGGCCGAAGTGCTTCCGCCCGCGGACCTGTCGGCCGCGTACCTGCCGGCCGAAGACCTGCTGCACGGTGGTCACCCGCTGTGCGCCGTCGACGTGCATGCCGGCCACCTGCGGTCCGGCGGTCGAGGTGGAGTCAGCCGAGGAGCCGGCCGTGGCTCCCATGAAGGTCGACCCGGCCCCCGCGCCGGAAGAGGCCGCCCCGGCAGCTTAACCCATGGCGACTCGCCCGATCGCATGAGAAGAATGTGAGTCGGGCCGGAGTGCCGAGTCTGCAGGCCGGGTCCTTTTCGCAAGGGCCCGGCCTTTCTCATGCGCGGACGCCGTCTCGTGCCCGGACAGCCCAGCGCCTACTTCACCAGGTGCTCCTCGCGGACGCGGATCGCGTTGTACTGTTGGGCGTAGGCCTGAAGCCGCGCACGCCGAGTCGCATACTTGGGGATGAACAGCCCCTGCCGGTCGAAGACGGCCAGTTGCTCGTCACCCGTCTGATCCGCCGAGCTGCTGCCATAGGCCGCGCGGCGTTGTTCCTGCTCATCGAGGCCGCGAGCCAGCGTGCCTCGCGAAAGCCGCTGGGCGAACCCCAACCAATAGAGTTCCACGCCGCCCTCGGCCCGCTCCTCGGGCACGAATGAGCCGCGCAGGAACGTTCGTCCCAGCGGGGCCGTGTGTAGCGAGAAAGCGGTGAAAATCACCATCACCCAGCCCACCCACGCCGCGAAAAACCCGCTACCTACGCGGTCGGCCACCTTCAGGAAGCGGACCTTCACCCGCGAGATCAGGTCGGTGAGTGTGCGGAGAATGGCCATCGAGAGGACGAACACCGCCCAAATCGCCAGGAAATCCCAGACATAGCTGTAGGTGGGCTGCTTCGACTCGAACCACCGGGCCAGCGGCTCGTAGTAGTTCGTCGCCAGCACGGCCGAGGTGGTCACATTGACCAGCCGGATCAGGTTGCCCCAGAGCCCCTCCTGATAGAGGACCACCACACAGGCAACGAAAACCAAACCCAGGATGATTGTCAGAAGCATTCGCGCTTTTCTCCGTGTCTTCCCCAACGCAATCTCGGCTCCACCGACGCCGTCGGTGGTCTGATCATCCACGACCAACTCGCCTCTCGTCGATAGGGCTTCTCACCGGACGGTGCCCGGGGGCTCCCGTCCGTCCAACATTTGCCCAATGACCAATTACTCGTCGCCCGATCACCCCTTCAGCACCCGCATCAACTCCGGCAGCGAGGTCTGGCCTTTGGCCACCAGGAGGATACCTTCCTCCTGGAGCGTACGCATTCCGTCGGCGCGGGCTGCTTTGCGAACCGTCTCCAGCTTGGGTGAGGCGGCCAACGTGGCCCGGGTCTTCTCGCCCACCACGAGCAACTCAAACAGCGCGGTACGGCCCACGTATCCGATCCCTCCGCAGGTCTCGCAAACTTCCTCGGGCTGTTGCGGCGGACGGTAAAACGCTTGCACTCGTCCCGGGGGGATGCCCAACTGCTGCAACACTTGCTGCGGCGGCGAGTAGGCCTCCTTGCAGTCGGCGCAGAGTTTGCGGATCAAGCGCTGGTTGAGCGCCCCGGCCGCCACTTTCGCGTACTTCTTGGGCGAACCACCGAGCGCCAAGATCCGCAGCACGGCCTCGGCGGCCTCTTTGGCGCGGGTGGTGGTCAGGAGCATCCGTCCCTCGGCGGCAATCTCGTCGCAGAGCATCTCCAGGGTTTCGCCATCGACCAGATCGCGAATGACCAACACGTTCGGATCCGTGCGGAAGAGCCGGGCCAGGGTGTCCTTGGGACTTTGGCCGGCCGAGCGATCGTACGTGGTGACCGGGACGTTCTCGATTTCCTCGTGGCGTTGGGCGGCGTCCTCGACGGCCACGAACTCCCGCGTGAGCCGGTCCATCGCGTGCAGGGTCACGTCCACCGTGTTGCGGAGGCCACCTCCCGGCACGCCGGAGAGGACCACGATCCCCCGCTCCTGGCCGAGCAATTCCTTGAGCTGCTCCTGCATCTTCGGCCGCATCCCCAGTTCTTCCAGCGTGGTGAACCGGACCTTCGGGTCGACGAATTGCAGAAGCACGCGCTCGCCGGTCTTGGTCCCCTGCGCGGCCAGCGTGGCATCGAAACGGATGCCCTCGTATTCAGCCGCGAACGTGCCCTCCTGCCGGCTTTGACGATCGGCCGGTTTCAGTCCGCACAGAATCTTCAGCGCCTCCAGCGCCGGGTCGGCCGTGTCGCGCTCTTCGCCCTCGCGCGGATGCCAGACGCCGTCGATCTGGTAGCGGACGGCCACGCCCTGCTGGGTGTAGTCGAGGAGGATGGAATCGGCGCGGAGGGCCAGACCGTCCGCGATGATCTTTCGCGCGTCGCGCAAGCCGGGCGACTGTCGGGCGGCCAGCAGCCGCGCACTGTCTTCGCGTTCGTCGGCCCCGCCCCGGGCATGCACCGTCACCGGCGGCCCCTTGGCATGTACGTCGGGCGCCTCGGCCTCGATCTTCACCCCCACCCGGCTCAACCAGCCGGCGGCCACGTAGCGCAAATGCTCGCGGGTAAACACCCGCTGGTTGTTCGGTACCTGGCTATTGCGGATCAGGACATAGGTGGTCAGCGGAGCGACGTAAGCGATCAGCAGAAAGATAAAGCCGACCCAGAAGACCGGGATCAGCCACAACAGCACCAATCCGGCGAAGAAGCTGCCCACGACGATCGGATTCCACTGCAAGTAGGTCCACTTCAGACGGACTTCCTGCACGTCGCGGCTGATCCAATCGGCCGTGCCCACGAACGCCAGGAAGACGAGCCAGCAGGCGAGGATCTTCCAGAAGCTGAAGTAGAACCCCGGCCCGCGGAATTCGGCCCCGGCGCCCGGGTTGGGTTGATAGGTGGGCAGCGAGCCGGCCGGCGCGGCCATGAGGTCGCCAGCGGCCGCCAGCAGCACGATCAGAACAAGCAACAGCAATCCGACGCGGTGTTTCATTGAAGTGGAATCGGTGGTTTGGCGACACGTCAGCAAAACGGCGAGGCGGCCATGCCGGCCACGGTGCTACAGCATACCATGCCCGGCCTTCCTAGAGAATCCCCGGCTCGCGGACCTCGATGCCCTTCAGCGCCATCTTCAGGGCCTCGGGACTCGGGGCCACCTCGAACGCCGTGGCCCGGTCGATCAGTTCGGCCTCGACCAGTTTCTTCAGACTCATGGTGAAGTCCTGCATCCCCTCCTCGCGGCCAATGCGGATGGCGTCGCTGAGCTTGTCATCCTGCTCGTCCAGCAGCAATTTCCGGACGGTGCTGTTGAAGGTCATGATCTCCAGCGTCGGCACCCGCCCCACGCCTTCGACAATCGACGGCAGCAGTTTCTGGGCGACGATGGCCTTCATGTTGAACGCCAGTGAACTGCGGATCGCCGCGTGCATGCTCTCCGGAAACAGGTCCAGGATGCGGCCGATGGTGCTCGGGGCGGTCGAGGCGTGGATCGTGCCGAACACCAGGTGCCCGGTCTCCGCCGCCTGGATGGCCGTCTCGAACGTCTCGCGGTCGCGCATTTCACCCACCAGCATCACGTCCGGGTCTTCGCGCACGGCGTGCTTCATGCCGATCATGAAGTCCTTCACGTCCATGCCGATCTCGCGCTGGTTGATCAGACTCTTATCCTCGGTGAAGACGAACTCAATCGGGTCTTCCAGCGTGAGGATGTGCTTGCGATAGTTCTGGTTGATCCAGTTGAGCATCGCCGCGATGGTCGTACTCTTGCCGGAACCGGTCACGCCGGCCAGCAAAATCATCCCTTGGCTGAATTTGCAGAGTTGCGTCAGCGAATCGGGGAGGTGAAGGTCCTCGAAGTTGGGGATCTCGTTGTTCACCCGCCGGGCGACCAGCCCCAGGTGCCCCATCTGCTGCAAGACGTTGACGCGGAAACGCCAGGGAACGTCGTCCACGTCGACCGTATGGGCGAAGTCCACGCCGCCGTCGCGGTCGAAGATCTCGCGCCGGCGCGGATCGATATCGATCATCGGGAAGATCAGCTTGACCATCTCCTCGTCGGCAATCGGCGGGTGCTTCAACGCCCGCAGCGAGCCGTTCACCCGCACGAAGGGTGGCGAATCCGACTTCAGGTGCAAGTCGCTCCCCTCGAGCTTCACCGCCGCGCGGAAAAGCTTGTTGATCTCCAGTTCCTGATGGTGAGCGACGAACTTCCGCTGTTCCGGTTCAATCGTGGTAGACATGGGAGCAAGGGATTGGGGATTAGGGATTAGGGATTAGGGTAAGCCCAACGATGGCCATCGGTGGGCTTGAGCTTATGTCGTCAAACGGACCGGGACGCCGCGCTGGTGCATGATTCGCTTGGTCTCCTGGATCGTGTACTCGCCGTAGTGGAAGATGCTAGCCGCCAGGGCCGCCTCGGCGCCGCCCTCGAGGATGGCGTCGGCCAAGTGGTCCGGACAGCCGGCCCCGCCGCTGGCCACCACGGGAATGCGCACGGCGTCGGTCACGGCCCGCAGCATGGGCAAGTCGTAGCCATCCTTGGTCCCATCGGCGTCCATCGAGGTGAGGACGATCTCGCCGGCCCCCAGTTCCTCCACCCGCCGAGCCCAGCTTACCGCTTCCAGCCCGGTGGGCACGCGTCCGCCGTTAATGTGGACCTCCCAAACCTCCCGGCTGGTGCCCGACTCGTCCTCGCGACGGACCCGCTTCGGGTCGATATTCACCACGATGCACTGGCTGCCGAAGCGTCGGGCGGCCTTCGACACCAGCTCGGGATCGCGCACGGCCGAGGAGTTGATCGACACCTTATCGGTGCCGGCGTTCAGCAGGGCGCGGATGTCCTCCAGCGTGCGGATGCCCCCGCCCACGCACAGCGGCATGAAGACCACCTCGGCAGTGCGGCGGACGACGTCGAGAATGATGTCGCGCTGTTCGTGGCTGGCCGTGATGTCGAGGAAGACCAACTCGTCGGCCCCCTCCTGCTCGTAGCGCTTGGCCACCTCGACCGGGTCGCCCGCGTCGCGGAGGTTGAGGAAGTTGGTCCCCTTGACCACGCGGCCCTCGTTCACGTCCAGGCAGGGGATGACACGTTTGGCTAACATGGCCTTCAATGTAGGCGAGCGAAACCGGGGCGTCAAGCGGCTGCGGGCCCATCGGCGTCCCCGCGGGCCCTAACAGGTCCGTTCAGCGGTCGCAGGCCGCCAGTTCTGTATGATGCTGGAGGTCTTGCGACGGTTACGCCGGCGTCTGGGGGCTCGTTTAGCCCCGGCGCTTGCGTTGGCTGTCGAGTAGCGGCTATTGCGCCGTCACTCCACGCGTTCGACCACCTGCTCGCACTCCGGCAGCGAAGCGAGGAACATCCGCCCATAGGGCTTGCTCCGCACGCGTGGGTCGAGAATCACCACCATGCCCGTGTCGCGACGCGAACGAATCAACCGGCCGAAGCCCTGCTTGAGCTTCAGAATCGCCTCGGGCAACTGGTAATCGCGAAACGGATTGCCGCCGGCGGCGCGGATCGCCTCCAGTCGGGCCTCCAGTAGCGGGCGGTCGGGTACGCTGAACGGTAGCCGCGTGATGATCACGTTCCGCAGCGCCTCGCCCGGCACATCGACGCCTTGCCAGAAGCTGTCGGTGCCGAACAGCACGCTCCGCGGATTGCCTTTGAAGCGATCGAGCATCTGGCTTCGCGGCAAGCCGTCGGCCTGCGACAGGAGGGCCAATTTCCGCTGCGTGAGCCAGCCGGTTAGCGCGGAGGCGATCCGCCGCATCATCCCGTAGCTGGTGAAGAGCACGAACGCCCGACCGTCGGTCTCGGCCACGTATCGCTTGATGGCGGTGACGACGTACCGGTCGTATTCGCTGTCGTCGCGCCCCGGCTCCGGCATGCCCTCGGGCAGCACGAGCCGGGCCTGTTTGCGATAGTCGAACGGGCTGCCAAGCTGCAGCGTCGGCACCTGGGTCAGCCCGATGCGTCGCTGGAAGAAGTCGAACGAGCCGCCTCCGGTGGCCAGCGTGGCGCTGGTCATGACGACCGTGCCGACTGACTCGAACAACTGCTCGCGGAGCGCGGGCCCAAGATCAATCGGCGCGGCGGCCAAATCCACGCGGCGATAGCGCCGCCCACGAACGTCCTCGACCCAATAGACGGCCTCCTTGATGGCTTGCTCGTGCCATTGGCCGACGTCGTCCGAGAGGGCAAGGAGCCGGTCGGCGGCAGCGGCGAAGTCCTGTTTCTCCTCCGGCTTGTCGACGCGTCGCCCCACGCCTCGCACCATGCCGGCCAACTTGGTGAGGCCCTCGGAGAGTGTGTTTTGGATGTCTGGCGGCTTCGGCAAACGGCCATTCTGCCGGCCGAAGGCTTTTTGCCACGCCACGACCTCGTCGAAGAAATCGGCGGCCCGCTCGCGGCACTCGTTCACCTGTTGCTCGGCTTCGCCCGTCTTGCGGCCAACCAGCAGGCCCTTGTTTGTCCGATCGTGGTAGAGCTTGCGGAGGACGTAGTCGACCTGCCCGCTGGTCACCCTTAGGCCGAGGTGATCGCCGGCCACGGCCTCCATGGTATGGGCTTCGTCGAAAACGACCACGTCGTAGTCGGGCAGGATCTTGCCGCCCGCCCGACGCACGGCCAAGTCGCTGAAGAACAGCGCGTGGTTGACGATCAGCACCTGGGCGTTTTGCACGCGGCGGCGGGCCTGGTAATAGAAGCAGTCGGCGAAGTGCGGGCAGCGTCGGCCCATGCAGTTGCCGTGGTCGCTCCGCACCTCGTCCCAAACGCTGCCGCGTGGTTTGTAGTCCAACTCGGCCAGCGAGCCGTCACCCGTCTCGCGCGCCCAACGGTCGATTGCCCGCAACTCGTCGAGTTCCTCGTTCTCGATGAACAGCGAGCCGGCCCGCTGAAGAGCGTTCTTCAGGCGGCGCAGGCTGATGTAGTTGCCGCGTCCCTTGACCAGCACGGCGGAGAACTCCTGCGGCAAGACGGCGGCCACCAGCGGGATGTCCTTCGTGACCAGTTGCTCCTGGAGGCTGATCGTGTGGGTGGAGATGACCACGCGGCGAGGACGCTTCTTCTCACCTGCTTCGCCGGTGTCGGCGGGTTGCTCGGCCGTGGCATGGAGAATGGCCGGCACCAGATAGGCAAAGCTCTTGCCGACGCCGGTGCCCGCCTCGACGATCAAATGTCGCCGCTCGGACAGCGCGTGCTCGACCGCCTCGGCCATGGCGAGTTGCTCGGACCGCTGTTCGTAGCCGGGCAGACGCCGGGCGATACGGCCCTCCGGTCCCAGGATGTCGGCTGCTCGAAGCATCCCCTAAGCGTAATGCATGCGCGGCAACTGGAGAATAGCCGGGACCGGAACAGCTCAATAGCCGGGACCGGAACAGCTCAATAGCCGGGAGCTAACAGCTCCCGGAGCGGCCAGCGGCCGCCGCGGGGCTTTCCGCGCCGGCTGCGCCGCCGTCCGGGCTCGTTGCGTCCCGGCTATTGACGTGACCGGCAGCCCTCGGTGGCCTATCAAACGAGTGCCCAATCTGCTATCATTCGGTTATTCTCGTCCCCCCGCAATCCCGAGGAGAACCAGATATGCCGATCGAATTTCGCTGCCCGCAGTGTTCAAAGCTATTGCGAACGCCCGACGACGCGGCCGGCCGGAAAGCCCGCTGCCCGGAGTGTGGGCATGTGAGCGCCATTCCCCAACCGGGGGCAGCCCCCTCGGGACCCGCCGCCGATGCATTCCCGGGTATCAATACTTCGGGAGCGTCGGGCGCAGGTGCGGGAGCAGCGCCGGGGGCAGGGCAGGGGGGCAGTTTCGGCCCACAACCGGCCGGCCCGGCACCCAGCGGCCAAGCACTTGAACCGCACCCGATTGACCTGAACGATATCTTTCAGACCGGTTGGGCGGTGTTCAAAAACACGCTCGTCCCCGCCCTGGTTGGCATGCTGGTGGTCATGGTGGCGTCAATGGTGGGCGTGTTTGCGGCCGTGCTGGGCGCGACCGCGGTGGCGGCCGTGCTGGGCGAAGTCCTGGGCTTCCTCTTCGGAATGTTCTTGTTCATCGGCGTCGCCCTCTTCATGGCGTGGCTGCACGCCGGCCAGTTGCTCTACTTTCTGAAGCTCGTCCGCCAAGGAAACGCCGAACTTGGCGATTTGTTCACCGGCGGTCCGTACCTCATTTCCTTGTTGATTACCGGACTGATCGTCGGCTTGGCCGTTAGCTTCGGGATGCTCTTGCTAATCGTGCCCGGAATCTTCCTGGCGATCGTCTTTTCCCAAGCCCTGTTGGTCGTCGTCGACCGGAATGTCGGGCCCGGCGAAGCGCTGAAGGTCTCGTGGGACATCACCGAGGGTTCGCGATTGATGCTCTTCGTCCTTTGGCTGTTGATTGCCGTGGCGACGTCGATCCTGAACGCCCTCACGGCGGGACTCGCCACACTGATCACCGCGCCGTTTTTGATGGTCCTGCAGCCGATCGTCTACCTGCGTCTGACCGGCCAGGAAATCCCGCATTATGAGTAGGCCAAACGCCGGTAACTGACGCGGATTCCTGCGTCGGCTGCGCCGACGTCCGGGACTCGTTGAGTCCCGGCTATTGGTTTTCGGCCCATGTGTGATAAGCTATCGGTCCCAGCCACATCAGGTAAATAGCCGGCTGCTAACAGCAGCCGGACCGGGACCTGCAAGGTCCCGGCCATTCGATTCGCTGCAATCTGCCGGGCCCTCGCCATGCCGTGCTACCTGTTCACTTACCACGCTTACGGCACGTGGATGCCGGACCGCGAGGAAGGGTTCGTGCGGCGCGGCTGTGGCCTTCTACCGGCGGATGAAGTGCTGGCCCATGAGTATCGTCGAGTCGCTGGAGCCGGCGCCGTGGCCTTCGATTCTCGGCTACAACGCCTGCTGATCGACGAAGGTCGCATCGCATTCGATAAACAGCGATGCCGCGGCCATTACGTGGCCACCGAGTCGACGCACCTTCACGTGCTCGTCAGTTGGCCGGACGAACGGCCTTGGCACAAATTGCGCGCCGGTCTGCGCGGTTCGATGACCCGACGGCTCAACAAGGAACTCGGAAAACGCAAATGGTTCGTCGACGGCTCCAGTCGACGAACGGTGACCGACCAGGAGCACTTCGACCACCTGGTCAAGGTGTACCTCCCAAATCACCGTGGCTGGAAGTGGCGAGAAGGACGCGAGCCGTTCCGGTGATTGCGAAGGGACGCGTAGCGTCGGCTGCGCCGACGTCCGGGACTCGTTGAGTCTCGGCTATTGGGCTTGTTGTTAAGTCCCGGCGATCGTCCCTTCCAGCGGGCTGCTGGCCGTGGCGTAGAGCTTCCGTGGGATGCGGCCCGAGAGATGGGCCAGACGCCCCGAGTGGCATGCCATCCGCATCGCCTCGGCCATCCGCACCGGGTCCTTCGCGTGGGCAATGCCCGTGTTCAGCAGCACGCCGTCGACGCCCAACTCCATGGCCACGGTCACGTCGCTGGCCGTGCCGACGCCGGCGTCGACGATCATCGGATAGTCCGGATCGCCCTCCTTGAGATACTCCAGGCAGATGCGCAGGGCGTTGGGATTGAGCACACCCTGGCCGGAGCCGATCGGGCTGCCGGCCGGCATCACCGCCGTCGCCCCGGCTTCCTTCAAACGCTTCGCGATCACCGGATCGTCGCTCGTATAGACCAACACCTGAAACCCGTCCGCGGTGAGTTGCTCGGTCGCTTCGACGGTGGCAATTGGATCGGGCAATAGCGTCTTCTTGTCGCCCAGCACCTCCAGCTTGACCCAATCGGCGCCGGGATTCTCCATCTGTTCGAGGATTTCCCGCCCCAGGCGGGCGACTCGCACAGCGTCTTCGGCCGTGAAACAACCGGCCGTGTTCGGCAAGATGGTGTAGCGCTTCGTGTCGATGAAGTCGAGCAGATTGCGGCCCTCGGCATCGAAAAGCCGCTCGCGACGGACGGCCACCGTGATGCACTCGGTGCCCGAGATGTCGAGCGCCTGTTGCATCACCTCGTAGTCGTGGTACTTGCCCGTGCCGACGATCAGCCGGCTGGTGAAAGTATGGGTACCGAGGGTGAGTTGGTCGGTGGATGACATGGGTTCGAAGTGGTAAGTGGTTCGCGAGCCGACAAATCAATAACGGAGAACTAGTGCTTTGTGACGGCTAGGAATTAGGGTCTGTTGCAGAAAGCGGGTGCCATGCCCACGCTTGTCGTGGGCATGCATGCTTGCTTGCTCGCTGACGCTCGCGTAGCAAGCATGGCACCCAAGGATGTCCGCACCAACCCGAAAATCAAGGCGCGGCTATTGATCGGCCGTGTTACCCGCCGCCGACGAGGGTGACGACCTCGATCTGGTCGCCTTCGCCGAGTTGCCGGTCGGCATGCTCGCGGCGGGGGACCAGTTGCCGGTTCACCTCGACGGCGACCGGCTTGCCGGCCAGGTCGAGTTGTTCGAGCAGCGTGGCGACGGTAACCTGCTCGGCCACGTCGCGCGGCTCGCCGTTGAGTTGGATATTCATTCACTTCCCTCGCTGTCGGGTCAGTCCCAGCCCTTGCCATTGCGCCGGGTGCCGCAGAGGTTCACCTCGATGCCCATCGCCTCGGCCATGGCGGCCTTGGCCAGCAGGGCTTTGTCGGCCTCTTTGGCCCCCTCGGCGTAGGCCACTTGGATGTGGTTGGCTTTGTGTTTGGCCATGAACTGGTCGCGCGACACGCCGTAGGTGACCGCATGCATGATGGGCCACTGCGGCGTGGTCAGGTCCCAGCGGCGCTGGGTTTCCTCCTCGGGCAACTGTACGACCCCGGCCCGGCCGAGATCCATCTTCAGCGTACCGTCCTCCACGTACACCCGCGACCAGACGATTTCGCCCGGCTTCGAGACGCCCTTGAGCGAGCCGCCGCCAAGACGGAAGTACATGGCCGGCTGCCGCTCGCTGCACGCACCCTTCCAGCCGTCGATGAAGTGGGCCGGCGGGGCGGAACCGCTGATCAGCAGCACCCAGACGTAATCGTCCACCGTGCCCGACTGGTCCCAGTCGCCCCAGCGGACGTCGTGGAGCGTGTTCTCGACCGGCTGCCCCATGGCGCTGTGAACGCGATAGGTCATCAGCCCGTCTAGGCCGGCGCACTCGTCGACCTCGTTGAAGTGGACCAGCGGACGGCCGGGGTACAGTTCGCGCTTGCCGTCGCGGCTCTTCACCGGCGGGCGGTCGGAGTTGTTGAGCATGCCCTCGACCAGGTCGCTGGCCGGCAGGAGGTCTTTCAGTCCTTGCTGGTATTGGATGCCGATCAGATGGCAGCCGAAATCGTCGGCGATCCGCACGGCGGCGATGTACATTTTGCACTGCGTGAGGATCTGATTGTCGGTCAGATCGGTTTCCTCGTTCGGCCCGGTCTTGAATGTCATGCCCCGATCGTCGAGCCACTTGCGGACAGCCTTGGCTTCGGCATCGGAAACCTGGGTGGTTTCGTAATACAGGGCCGACTGGCTGAGCCGCTCCTTGTAGACACCCATGGGGTTGAGCAATTCGTCTTGGATGATGGCGTTGTACATGCCCATGCATCCTTCGTCGAAGATACCCATGATCGCCTTCTCGCGGTCGAGTTGCTCGGCGAGGGCTTTGCCCAGGCGTCGCTCGGCCGCCGGGATCTTGACCTTCTTCAGGGGCGTGACGTGCTTGGTGGAGTGTCGCACGGCGCCCTTCTCGAGCCACTTGGCCAGATTCTTCTTGAATGGTCCGTCGGTGAAGTCCTCGCTCCAGAGGGTCGAGTATTTCTTGCCCGCCTTGGTCAACGAACCGTTGAGGTTGAGCATGCCGACCAGTCCTGGCCACGTGCCCGACCAGTTGGCCACCGTGAGGATCGGACCTTCGTGACTGAGCAGCCCGGCCAAGATGTGGTGCGAGTATTGCCAGACGGCCTCGGCGACGATTAGCGGGGCCTTGGGATCGATGTCGGCGAAGACTTCCATGCCTTCCTTCTGCGAACAGATGAAGCCGTGTTTCTGGTCGGGCTTGTAGGGATGGGCGCGGACCAGATCGTAGCCGGCGTCGGCCACGGCGCGGCCCAAGGCGTCCTCCATCTCCTTCTGCTTCTCCCAGCAGTTCTGGTTGGCCGACTGACGCAAATCGCCGCTGGCCACGAGCAGGACTTGTCGTTTCTTTGCCTTCGGCGGTTTCTTCACTTTGGGGACATCGTACGCCATGGACCGGACTCCTCGTAGTAAATGGGCAATGATGATGCACGCCGGACGTGCGCTGCAACCGACGGCCTGGGCGACGAACCCTTGGGGCCAAGAAAGGGTACCCGACCGGTCATTCAAGCCGCTATCTTAACGGCTAGGCGGCGCGGTGGGAAGCGGTCGGAGCGGGGGCTGGGGCGTTTTCCGCCCGGTGACCCGTTGATGTGGCGGGGGAGAAGTCGAGGGAGCCGAAATCGCCGTGGAGCGGGGCCCCTTGCCGGCGTATCGGCCGCTGGTCCCGCTTGGCCGTCCCGGCGGCCGCCCAGGCCTCCGCCTCGTCCGTCAGGCGATTCAGCAAATCCTCGACCGATTGCCGCCAGTGCTCCAACCCGGCACGGTCGAGGTCCGGCGGTACGTGAATCTCGCCACTGGGAACGGCTCGGGCCCGCGAGAAAGGCCGAGGGACGGCGAACCGGTCCCAACTCCTCGCCCGCCACGGCCGGTCGTAGCCGAAGCCCATCGCCACGATGGGCAATCCCAGCTTCGATGCCAGGAAGATCGCCCCCGGCGCCAGACGGCGGCGCGGACCGCGGGGGCCGTCGGGCGTGATCGTCAGGTGCATTCGCCGGCTGCGACGCAGCAGTTCGCGGATGGCGGCCACCCCGCCCCGATTGGTCGAACCGCGGACGAACTCGAACCCCAGGTGCCCCGCCGCGTGCGAGAGGATTTCCGCGTCGCGATGCCGCGAGAGCAACATGGCCAAATTGCAGTGCCCTCGAAGAAACAGCGGAAACAGGATGTACTCGTGCCAGAAGACATAAATCTTCTGCCCCTGGCACGCGGGAAGAGCTGGGTCGACCGTGCGGTCGAAGTACGCCACCTTGTAATCCAACGTACTCATCCACTGCCGCACGGCGGTGGCGCCGAGCATTCCGGCCAGCTTGTTGATGGTCGGGTGATTGAGCTTCATTGTTGGATGCCAGACATGCAGCGTTGCTGGGTAGTGGATTCAAGCCAACGGGCACCGGCCCGTGGCACGCGGGGAAATGCGGAAGCATCAATGGAGAATGACGGATGAAGGAACGAGTGCAAACCGTCGATCATTCCGCCTTCCGAATGCAACATTTTCCCTGCTATTTTGGTCTCCACTCGCCGGAAAACACTTCCTCGGCCGGGCCGGTCATGTAAACGTGGTTGTCGTCGGCCCAGTGCAACTCCAAGTCGCCGCCAGGCAGATGGGCCAGAATCTTCCGCGCCGTCCGCTCGGCCAGCACGCCCGCCACGCACACCGCACACGCCCCGGTGCCACAGGCGAGCGTCTCGCCCGATCCCCGCTCCCAGACGCGCATCCGCACCTCGGCCGGGGAAATGACTTCGACAAACTCCGCGTTCACCCGGTTGGGGAAGTGCGGGTCGCGTTCTACCCTCGGCCCCACGCCCAGCACCCATTCGTCGGTGAGCTGATCGACAAAGGTAACGCAGTGCGGATTACCCATCGACACGCAGGTAACCCGCAGCGTGCTTTTATCGCCGGCGGGGTCGGCCAATGGCAGGTCGACATCCACGACGTGATTGCCATCCACGGTGGGATTCCCCGGCAGCGTGGTGGGGATTCGCACCGGGTCGAGGATCGGCTCGCCCATGTCGACCCGCACGCGCCGCACCCGACCGTCGATCACCTCCGGCACCAACTCCAGCACCCCCCGGCCGGTTTCGATGTTCAACCGTTCCTTGCGGGCGATACCGTGATCGTAGACATACTTGGCCACGCAGCGGACGCCGTTGCCGCACATCTCGGCCTCGGATCCATCGGCGTTGAACATGCGCATGCGGGCGTCGGCCACGTCGCTCGGGCAGATGAGAATCAGACCGTCGCCGCCCACGCCAAAGTGGCGATCGGCCAGCTTTGGGGCCAACTCGGAGGGGTTGTCCGGCGGGGGCTGGGCGAAACATTCCAGGTAGACGTAGTCGTTCCCCGCCCCGTGCATTTTGGTGAATCGCATGGTGCGGCGATTCTATCGGGCAGGACGGAGTGGGGCAAGTCGAGATGCCACGCCAACACAGCGCTAACACTCCGCGGCACTTGCGGGCCCTTCAGTGCCTACGGGGCTCGGGCTGCATGCAGCTGTAAGCTGGCGCCGAATCGGGCCCGCCACGGCGGGTCCGTCAGCCGGAGAGATCGAGCAGGCCGCCGCTGTTGCCACTGGGGTCCTTCGGGCGAGGCTTGCCACCAACCGCTTCCTCGTCTTCGGCATCGGAGTGCGCCCCAGGCGGGGCTTCCCAGAGGCGGCGACCGTCGGCATCGCGATCCGACGGCTCGTGATCCTCGCCGTCCGTCTCGCCCACACCCGAGGCCGACTCGGCCTTACGCTGGCTCTCGGTCCGGCGCTGCTGGGCACCGGCGTCCTGCGTGGCGCGTTCAACCTCCGAACCTTTTGTTTGTGACAGGGGGCTTCCGGCCGCGCTGGCGGCCAAACCTCCCAGGGGACCGACGCTCATGGGTGAACCTCCAGTGTTTGGGGTTTCCGTGAAAGCGCTGCGAGTCCATGATGCGGCTTCTCAAGTGTAGCACGGTAAAAGGGTTAAGGCTTGGGGATTAGAGGGTTAGCCACCGGCTTCAGCCGTCTGAAACGGGCGGCGAAATCGGGCGATTCCCTTCATTCCCGCGCATGCGGGAATCCAGGCGATTGACGCAACCCACTGGATTCCCGCGTGCGCGAATGACGTTTTTCAGACGGCCAAAGTTTTACCAGGGATCGGGGTTAGGGAGGTTAGGGGTCGTGGACCAGGGAGGCCGGTTGCTTCAGCTGCCAACTCCTCGGAACGCGACTCGGTCCTCCAAGGACTCTGCTATCGGCCGAGGCCGAACCAGGGTTTGCGGATCGGCAACCGGGCTTCCGGCCACCAGCTATCGCGGGGCGGTTCGTTGTTCAGGTCGGTCTGCAGTTGTTGCAGCGCCTTGTTCACCGCGGGGAACGCCTCGCGGCGGACGACCGGATCGGCCAGGGTGCCTCGGGCGTGGATGAGCATGATCTGGCTGCTTGCCCCCCCGACAATCTCCTTGATCACCGGCACATCCAAGTCGCCCCGGCCGACGATGGCGTGGAACGTCAGGCGGATGTTCTTTTGAAAATCCATCTCGCCCTTGCCCAACAGGCTGATCGCATCGCCGCGAAAGTCCATCTGGTCGAAATAGACGTGCTCTCCTTCAATGCGGAACAGAATCTCGCCCCGGCTGAAGGCATTCAGGTCGGGCTGTCTCACGCTCAAAATCTTCAACAGGGCAATCATCAAGGGAAGCTCGTACACGTCCGCCTCGTGGAGTTGGATCGCGCCGTTGCCAACCATCGCATTACGGCTGTCGCCCGCGCCGCGAAGATCGACCACGGCGTCGACCTTGCCGTCGAGGTGCTGCTGCCCGGCGATGGCCTCCTGGGCGCAGCGCCCTAGGTCGGCCCGATTGAGCGTCGCCCGCAGTCCCCAGCGCGGCACGGGTCCGAGGGCAATCCAGGCATCGCCGTAGACCGTCCCGTCGAAGAGTTTCGCGCTGAGCGAACGGGCAAAGGCCGCACTGGACTCGCCGGGGTTGGCGCCGGAGCCCGCCGGACGTGGCCTTGGCTCCCGCTTGCCCCGACGCTGCTCCACCCAGGACCCCAGCAAAACGCGCTGCTGGTCGATCCACACGGGGCCCATGATCTGCGTGAACTGGAAATCGCGGTAGGTGAGCGAGTCGACATCCAGTTCGCCTTGCGAGTGGGCACGCGTGCCATCGAATTCGCCAGCGAGCGACACCGTACCGTGGATGTTCTCCAGCTTGATGCCACAATCGAGCGTGCCCTGCTGACAACCAATTCGCAAATCCCAGCGCGCCGCGATCTGGTCGGAAGCCACCGCCCCGCCGGTCAGGTCGAGGGTGCCGCGGAGATGAAATGGACCGCTGGGATTCAGGCGCGAGACCACTTTGCGCAACTGGCCGGGCAGGGCGTGCGTCAGTTCGCGGTCGAAGCGCAGCCGGTCGATCGACAAATCGCCCAGGCGGAGCTGCCAACGGCCGTCGTCCAGCAGCCGGCAGTCGCCCACCGCGCCCAGCCGCACGGAACCGTGCTCCGCCTTCAAGCGGTCGAAACTCAGCTTGTCGTCACGGAAAACAAGCTCTCCGCGCAACTTCTCCAGCCGGTAGGGGAAGCGAATCGGCTCGATCGAAGCCGTCTCCGGCTGAGGCCAGATATGCGTGCTGATACTCAACTGGTTCTCGGGCGTGAGGAAGTGGACCTCGGCGGTCAGATCGACCAGACCCCGGGGCCGCACCTCGTTCCAGAGCCGCTGCTGCCCGGGCTTCAGCGCGTCGCGCAGCTCCTCGTCCAGCGGAACGTTCCAGGCCTGCAACGCGAGGGTCAGTTCGCCACCGCCGCCGGGGATGGGCCGAAGCTGGCCCTGGCACACCACGCGTCCCGTGTCGTTGTATCCTTCCAAATTGCGGAGCGTCCAGTGTCCGTCGCGCATTTCGATCCGGCCGTTGATCCCGGCAATGGGGTACGGAAACTTTTCGTAGCGGACGGAGCAACCTTGTACGTCGATGAACAACTGCTTGCGCGGCGGCGCGTCGGGGGCCTCGCGCCAGAGCCGATACTCGGCCGCGATGGAACCCCGCGGAGCCAACGCCCGGACCACCTCGCCGGAGCGGTCGGGCAATGCAGCCAGCAGCTTTTCGTCCAAGGCGATGCGGTCGCCCTGCACCTGGAACCAGCCATAGGGCTCGCCCAGCGGATCCTTCACCTCGGCTAGAAGGCGAAGCGGATCGTTGCCAGAATAGGCCGTGAGGCTCACGCGAAGCCGGCGATCGTCCAGGTCGACCGTGCCCGATCCGTGATCGAGCCGGTACGGGAACTTCGCATGGGAAAACGATACGTCCAGACAGCGAACGGCTACCCGGGGCAGCCATCGGCGACCGTCGAATCGCAGATTCACATCCGCGTCGATCCGCCCGGAGGGGCGATAGGTGTACCAGTGATGCTGGAGCGACTCGGGCAGGATGTCGAGCAGGTCGCGGCTCAGTTCGAGTTGCCGTAGTTGGGCGTCGAGCACCATCTCGCCATTGGCGTCGAACCCCCGATGGCGACACGACATTTCCACCGTGGCTTCGCCCCAACGTCCCCGGAGCCGGTCGATGGCGAAGCCGTCGTTGCTGAGCCGAAATGCGGCGTGCAGGTCGGTCAGGGCGTGCGGCAGCCGGACGTCGTCCACCCGGCCATGTCGCAACTCGCCGGAAAGGGCAAAGCGGGGCTCCGGATCGGTGGTCGGCTCGTAGCCCAGTTGGAAGTTGAGCGTGGCCTGGCCGCGGACCTGCCCCATTCGCTCCAAGCGACGCGAGATGGGACTCGGTAGGGCATCGAACAAGGCCGGCGAAACGATCAACCCCTCGATCACGCCCCCCAGATTCCACGACGCGGCGTGTGGGTTAACCACTCCCTCGATGGCCATCTGCTGGAAGTGGTCGCCGCTGAGCGTCCCCTCGACGTGGCGCGCGTCGCCCTGCCGGTGGACATCCTCGGGCCCGGTGTCGCCTCGGCCTTCCCGGGGCGGGGTGGCGGCGGCGGCGGCGGGCCGCATCGCCAGGTTCACGTCCCGCAGCGTGAGCGTGCTCGTCGGATTACGCAACGGATCGAATACTTCAATCGTCCCTCCCTCGATCCGAACCTCGGGTGCGTGCGAACTGAGCCGCGGCAGCGGCAGCAGCTTGGCCGCGCTGTATGTGCCGTCCGGCCGCCGGGTAACGCGGAGCACCGGCCGCTGCGTGTAAACCCGCTCAACGACCAACTCGCCACTGAGCAGTTGCTGGAGGTCGGTATCGCAGACAAGCATCATCTCGTCGACGTGAAGCAACTCGGCGTGTGGCCCCTCGGCGCCGGGCTCGATGATGGACAGTCCACGGACGCGAATCCCCTCGCCCTCGACGATATCGGCCCCGCGCACCGTCACTCGCAGATCGGTGTAATGGCCGGCGATCCGCGCCTGGATCTCCCGGCGAACCTCTTGTTCCAGGTGACGATAGAAATGCACGGCGACCACCGCCGCGCCGATCACACCGATCAGCCCGCCCCATTTGAAGCAGAACCAGCAAAAGTTGATCAGCTTGGCGAGGATGGCTCAGGTCTCCTGTCTTCGCCTTTGGAGTAAGAGTTGGATATACCCATTTGTAAGAAAAACTCAGATCGTGATTGGAGGGCATCGTCGATGTTGTCAAACTCGAAAAGCTCAGTCATCACTGGTGGGACTCGCTTCGCTCGGCCCACCCTACGTCTTTTTGCCCCCCACTCTTACGATTGCTCCCGCGGCGAGGATCATCAACCCAAACATGGCGGGCTGCCGGTAGCGGATCGAGCCCACGAAAACCGCGTGCAGCAACGTGAAGTACACGGCCGGCATCCAGCACAGCCAGTATGGCCACCCGGCATTCAGCGTCCGCGCCCCACCCCACAGGCCAACGATCACCACGGGTACAAACGAAACCAACACGACCAGCCGCACCGGCCACGAGCGGAACGCCGGCTCATTCGGCCAAACGTTCCACATCCGCAGCAGTTTCACCCCCGCCAGTTGAAGCGTCGCTCCCGGGTGTGCGGCGGCCCAATCGATCGCCGCCGCGCGCATTCGCCGATCGAGCCGCACTTCCAGGGGGACGTCGCTCGACACACCATCCTCCGCTTGTCGAAACGCTCCGACGAATTGCATGTCGCTGGCGCCGGTCGCCCGCGGACTGAGGCCGTCGTAGAGACTCGCCCCGACTTGCAGCGTGGTGGGAACAAAACGACCAACGACAAAATAGTTTCGGATCCACCAGGGAGTCATCACCAAGATCAGTCCCACGAGCATTGTTCCGGCGAGCAGCAACCGGGCAGCCCGGCCACGGCACCACACGGCCGTAACGGCCAAGACCATGGCGGCCAGCGGCGTGAACACCAGCCAACTCGGCCGGATCAACGTCGCCACGCCACCCAATCCGCCGCAGAGCAAAGCCCAGGCGACGACTTGCTTGGCTGATGCGCGATTCGACGAAGCATTCTGGCCAGTGGCCGCGGCGCCAGCCTTCGATTCGGGCAATGACGCAGCCGCGCGCCACGCCGCCACGGCCGCGCCAAGTTGCAGCAGCATCGCCAGGGCAAAGGGGGTTTCGGTGAGGACGAAGGCGCTCATGGCAACAGCGCCGGGATAGACGGCCGCCATCAGTCCGGCCAGCAACGCAGCCCGCTCGTCGAATAGTAGCCGCGCGACCCACCAAGTGGCTGCCACGGCGGCGCTGCCCAACAGGACGTTCTCCAAGCGGCCCCAGCCGGGCGATGCATCCTGGCCGAAAGCCAGGAAGATCGGCGTTAGCAACAGCGGATAGCCGGGCGTGCGAAAGACGGCCGCATCGTCGGGACCGAAGCGGTAGGGCCGACCCGCCGCGATATCCTGCCCCAGCGCCCAGTAGCTCGCCGAATCGCCGAAATAGAACGCTGCCCCACTGCGCTGATGCCAGCCGAGGGCCGCCACCCCGCGCACTCCCAGCGCAAGCAGGAGCACAATCAACAGCGGCTTCCATCCGCGTAACTTCATGGCATCCTTGCCGATGGCCGTTCACGACGCCGGGAGCACATCCTGCTCCCGCGAGCGCACGATGGGGGCACGAAACTGGAAAGATAGGCGGTGTAGGTTACCCGGGAACGAGCCCTGGGTCAAGGCGAGTTCCGGTTTACCTGGCTTGCCGGGTTTTCCCGTTTCGTCACATAGCAACGGCCCATCGCGTCTGGGCGCGGGCAATTCATGTCGACGCTACTCGACGGCGGACTGAAGGTGCGGGGCGTCCACCTTCGCCGGCTCCATGCCCGCCTTGGCCAGTACAAAGTAGACGACGAACCCGACCACGAGCGAGTAGACGCCGGTGATCTGCCAGCCGGGCAGTACGCCAACCCAGCCGTGGTTGAGGATACCAACGATGAACCCGAGGACCCAGGCGGCGTAGCCGGGCACGCTGATCCCGTCGCGGGGACCGGCCCAGCGACGGCCGCTAAGCAGGTAATCGGCAGCCATCGCCCCGATCACCGGGCCGAACGACGCGCCGATCAGGCCGAAGAAGGGGGCCAAATTGCCCGCCACGCCCAAGGCGGCCAGGATGATGCCGATCGTGGCCCCGCCGAGGGTCAGCGGCACCCGGGTTTTCTCGCTGCCGAGCATCGTTGAGAGGCTGTTGCCGATGATGAACGAGCAGAAGCAGGCGGGGGCCATCGAGCCGATCGCGAAGAGGATCAGCATCCAGTTGCCCAGCCCGGGGGCAACCACTTGCAGCGAATCTCCATAGCTGTAACTAAGAAGCTTACCCCAAGTGACACTCTCCTCCCCGACGTTCGCCAGCAAGTAGCCTTGAGCCCCGGCCACGGTAACCAACGCCAGGCCACCGGCCAGAAGTGTTGGCACGCCGATGCCGAAGATCCCGCCGAGCCAGACGTCGCGCTTGTCGCGATTGTTCAGGCAGAAGTCGGCGCCCACGGCCCCAGCGGTGGCGAAGAAGCCGACGACCATCTGGATCAGCAGCAGGAACCCGGCTAGGGGCATGGCCGCGGTCCAACCGGTGAACGACTCGGCGACTTCAACGTCGGCCAAGGCTTCGGGATCGACCGCTTGCTTGGCTGCTTCCGCATCGGCCTCAATCACGGTGGCCGCGGCGGCCGCGGCGGCTGCCCCCTTTTCACGATCGAAATCGCCCAGGTGCGGAGCTGCCGCGACGGCGCCAATCACCAACAGGGCGATAATACCCAGCGGGAAGAACGTCGATACGCTAGCCACGTATTGGATTCCCTTCGCACCGAGGAAAGCGAACGCGTAGCCCCACACAATGGCCGCGATGACAAAAACCACCGAGAACTGCCCCTCGGGGCCGAAGATCGTGACCGCGTGTTCGTTCATGCCGACGCCCATGAGGATCAGCTTTGCGGCATAGAAGGTGCCGACAGAGTACCATCCGATCTGCAGCAGGCCCATGAAGATACCCGGCAGGAAGTAGCCGCCCTTCGTGCCGAACGTGCTTGTGCCGACGATGTAAAGTGGGAGTCCGGTCTTCATGCCCAAGAGGCCCGGGACCAAATAGAAGAGGACCACGCTCACCGCAGCCGCGCAAACAAGGGCAAGCAGCCCAATCCCCAGCGTTGTCATGCCCAGTGCGCCGGGGCCGTCGGCCGTACCGCCCAACTGATCGAAAAATGCGATCCAGAGAAAAATGCCCGCGTAGGTTTGCGCCGTATTCTTGAACCAGGCCGAACGGTTGCTCGTCGGGTTCGGGGTGGTCGACTTCAGATACGATGGGAGCGTGCCGTTCGACATGGGAAAACCTCCTCGCGGGGAAATGGGACAAACCGGGACCGACCATGAGCGGGCAAAGCAGGAGCCAATCGTGCCAAGCGGGCTTTGATTTGAAGCCGCCAAGCCATTGCACAACCAACTGCGTCCACCCGACGCACCCCGCCACATCGTCGCATGGCGGAGTCCGAACTTTATAGCGAAAACCACGAGAAATGCAAGCGTTGCTGTCGCCTTTTCCTCAAGTTTCAGCCCGTTGGCCCAATTGTCCCCCGCTTTTCCCGGCAAAGTCGACCCAGGTTGACGCCCGTCCGGCCGACGCGGGGGTATCCGACCGACGTACCAATCCGGCCCAACAAGGCCGCTGCCGGTCACCCACCCTTGCAGTCCACGGCTGCTCGGGCCAGAATATGGGCGTGCTTGCTCCGACTACCCCCACCCCATGCCATCCTTCCAGGGAGAATCGATCATGAATCTGTTTCACCAAAGCCGCCCGTCCCGTTGCGCCCGTGCTGTTCGCCGCGGCTCTGGCCCCTTGTGGGCTCTCGCGTCTATCGCCGTGGCTTGGGCCGGCTTGACGGCAACCGCCGCGGCCGACGAGGTTTACGTTGATCCGGAGGACACCCCGGCCAGCTACGATCTGCAGGGCGAGTACAGCGGAGAAATCGTCGACGAGAACGGCGAAAAGGTCAAATACGGCGGGCAAATCATCGCCCTGGGCGACGGGAAGTTCCTCGGCGTGGGCTATCATGGCGGCCTGCCCGGCGACGGCTGGGAGCAAAAAGAGCGTGTCCTGACCGAGGGCAAGTTGGCCGACGGCGTGGTCACCTTCACCGTGCCCGACGGCGGACGCGTGGCCGAGTTGAAGGACGGCGCGATCACCGTGTTCGATGCCGAGGGCAAGAAGAAGGGGCAATTGAAGAAGGTCGAGCGGGAGAGCCCCACCCTGGGCAAAAAGCCGCCGAAGGGGGCCGTGGTGCTATTCGACGGCACCTCGGCCGACGCCTTCAAGGGCGGTCAGATGACCGACGACGGCCTGCTCAAGCAGGGCGTGACCAGCAAGCAGAAGTTCGGCAAGCACAAGATCCACATCGAGTTCCGCACGCCGTTCCGCCCCAAGGCGCGGGGCCAGGGTCGGGGCAACAGCGGTTTCTACGCCCAAGGACGTTACGAGGTGCAGATTCTCGACTCCTTCGGCCTGGAAGGGAAAGACAACGAATGCGGCGGTATCTACGAAATCGCCTCGCCAAAGGTGAACATGTGCTACCCGCCGCTCCGCTGGCAAACCTACGACGTGGAGTTCACGCCGGCCAAGTTCGACGGCGGCAAGAAGGTAGCCAACGCGCGGATGACCGTCCACCACAATGGCGTGCTGATCCATGACGATCTGGAGTTGCCGCGGTCCACGCGGGCCTCACCGGTGAAGGAGGGCCCCGAGCCCGGGCCGGTCTACCTGCAGAACCACGGCAACCCCGTGCGTTTCAAGAACATCTGGGTCGTGCCGCTGGACGAGTAAGGCGAGCGGCACAAACAAATCTACCGCTCAGGCCGTTCTTGCCGGGCCGGTCGGCTCGGCATGCTGACAACCATTGCCAGCAACGAGTTCGATTTTAGCAGAAAGAGACAAGACTTTTCG
>Ga0180436_10001256_pt1 | contig 24963 bp, 20 predicted proteins | sample SS_ome_2_FD_132434 | JGI IMG/M metagenome (GOLD analysis project Ga0180436, IMG submission 132434) | Hypersaline lake sediment archaeal communities from the Salton Sea, California, USA - SS_3_S_2 metaG | ecosystem: Environmental > Aquatic > Non-marine Saline and Alkaline > Hypersaline >... | reverse complement strand
CGTGAATGTGTGCAGACCCGCCTGCCTGATGGTTTCCGCGGTCGGGGCGCTGCGGCCCTGATAAGCCTTGCTCAGGGCCGTCTTGCCGAACAGTTTTTTTAATTTTGGCAGAAAATCGGAGATGTTCGATAAAATCACATTGTCCAGTTCGACGCCTGAGCGCTCGATGTTTTCATACAGCATGTCTTCACAAATCACCGTCTTGGCCTGACTGTCGGTCAATTGGTGCCGGACCTCCTTACTGGTGTAAACCGGGCTGATGGGGGTAACTTTGGCGCCGGTTTTCAGCGTGCCGAAATAGGCGATCACATACTGGGGGCAGTTCAGAAGATAGAGCGATACCGTGTCGCCCTTTCTAACGCCCAGTGCCGCCAAGGCCGCGGCAAAACGGTCTGTCAACGCCTTTAGTTCCTTGAAGGAAATTTTCTTCCCGTAAAAAACCAGGGCGGTCTTTTTACCGTATTTTGCAGCCATGTCGTCAAACAGCTCATGAACGGATTTTTGAGAAACCGCTACGTTTTGGGATGCCCCTTCGGGGTAGTACTGCAACCAGGGTTTGCTCATGTAGACTTCTTTTGGGTCCATATATGTACTCTCTCCTCGTTTGTTCTGCAGCCTTCAAACCGGCCAAGTCCTGATAAAAAGTGCTTACTTCATTGTCTGTTCCCAATCCCAATTCGCATTCGGATCAGTGCATGTCCGCATCACACACCCGGCAGGTTTTGCGAGTTGCCATGTTGCGGACCTTGCATCGCGGGCATTCGCTTTCAATTTTGTCCCGCAGCCAGGGCAGCATTCCCTGGGGCATGAACAGCAGGATCAGCATAATAACGAAGGCGAACATCAGCATGCGGAACTCCGGCCAGATACGGAAAAATTCCAGCAGAGGAAACAGAATGAATACGGCGCCCACCGGTCCCCAGATGGTGACGACCCCGCCGAAAACCGACCAGATCACCACTTGAAAAGACATGCCGACCCCTAGGGTGGACGGACCGGCAATGCGCATGAAATGGGCGTAAAGCCCACCGGCGACCCCGGCGAAAAAACCGGCCAGGCAAAAGGCCAGCAGCTTGTAGCGGGTTGTATTGATGCCAGCGGCCCTGACGGCGACCTCATCCTCCCGGATGGCATGAAAGATAATGCCGGTGTTGGAATCCGTGATCTTCCACATGATAAACACCAGTGCCAGCATGATGGGTACGATAATGTAATAATTGACCACACGGGAACGGGCCAGGCGTTTCAAGCCGGATATGCCCAGTTCACCGCCGGTGAAATCCGGAAAGGCAAACAAAAGACCCATCAGAATCATTGGGAACGCCAGGGTCGTCAGGGCCAGGTAGGTACCGCGCAGCCGCAGGCAGGGGATGCCGATGATCAGACCCGCCAAAACGGCGGCCATGGCGCCCAACGGGATGCTGGCAAACGGCGGCAGTCCCAGCTTCTGGTTGAGCATAGCGGCACCGTAGGCCCCGACGCCGAAAAACAGAGCGTGCCCGAAATTCATTTGCCCGGTGAACCCGGACAACAGATCCCAGCTGGCCGCGAAAATGGCGAAAATGCTGGCCATGATGATGATGCGCAAAAAATAGAGATCGCTGGTGATGAGCGGAAGCACCAGCAGCAGCAGAACGAAAATGGCAACAATAATCCGGCTGGGCAGTACCAGCACTTCGTTTTTGATGAATTTAAAGAGCTTGACCATATAAAAGCGTATCAGATCCATGCCTATCTCTCTTCCTCGAAGGCGACACCGAAAAGACCTTCCGGTCTGACCAGCAGCACCAGAATCATGATGGAGAGCGCCACCGACCCTTTCAGGAAAGCGCCCATGGGGATTAGGAACACCACCAGGGCTTCTGCGAACCCCAGCAGATAAGCTGCAAAAAAACTGCCTTTGATGCTTCCCAGTCCACCCAGCACCACCACGGCCATCATCATGATCAGGGGGTGCATCCACATGAAGGGATCCACGATGGTCAGGGGGGCGATAACGGCCCCTGTCAAGGCGGCCAGGGCGATGGAAATACCGACGGTGATCATGGCCACCCGGCTCTCGTTCATACCCATGAGATTGGCCACCTCACGGTCCTGGGCGGTGGCCCGGATGGCCACACCCAGCCGTGTGTTCATCAGCAGGTAGCGCAACCCGCCCAGCACCACCATCACGGCCACAAAGGTGATCAGGTGCTGATAAAAAACTTTGACACCCAGCACCGTGAAGTAACCGGATACAATGGGCGCGACGCTGAGAAAATCGCCGGTGAAGATGATCATCATGGTTTCCTGCAGAGCAATGGCCAGGGCGATGGTCGCGATCAGAACAGCGGCCTCGTGTTCGCGGATGGGGTCGATAAAGATCTTGTAGATGATCAGACCCAGAACCGGTGCTATCACGATTCCGGCGGCCATACCCACCAGAACGGGCAGCCCCATTTTATGGGAAGCAAAGTAGATGCAGTAGGCAGCCACCATGTAGAATGCGGTGTGGGCAATGTTGACAATGCGGGCCACACCGAAAATCAGGGAAAAGCCGATGGCCAGCAAAGCGTAGGTGCTGCCGTTGATAATGCTGGTGATCAGTATGTCGAGTATCATATAACCTCACCCCGTCTGGGTCCAGGAATCCAGGGGTCACGAGTGAGCGCGTTTTAGACGATTAGACCGATAGGCTGTTTGCAGCAAATAGACTAAATATCTAAACACGCAATCGCCTGTCTTTGTTAGTCCGTGGATCCTGGAGCAATAGAACGCTGCGGGTTTGATTGCGTTTACCTGAAAATTGTTTATTTCTGATGGGCCTCAATAATCCAGGGGGCGATTTTATAGGGCTGAATGCCCTTGTAGGTAACCTCGGGCGCCCCTTCGGCGGCAACCCATTTGTTGGGCCAGACACCGATCTGCTTGCCGTCCTGCCACTGGACACCAAGACTGGTGAGATACCCGGGGCCCCAGCGCAGGTCGTGCAGATGACGGCCTTCTGTATCTTTGATATAGGCCACTTTGCCCGAGGGCACCAGGTGCTCGCTGTTTTCCATGAAGGCCACCAGTTTGTCCGCATCCAGGGAGCCCACATTTTCGATAGCCGGAACAATAGCATACAAGATGGCGGAATAGGTGTCGGCCGTGTAGGTGGGGGATTCCCCGTATTTATTCATGTAAGCATCCATGAAGGGTTTGGTGAGTTCGTTGTACGCCACACCCGGGCAATAGGTGTTCATTGTCATCACATAGTTGCCCTGGCCCTGGGTTGCGTCCCAGAATCCCTCTTTCTGGGCTTCCACGTTGATGCCCACCTGGGCGGCGGGTATTTTGAGTTCGCCGGCCTGACGTGCAAAGGTGATGCCCACCGACGAGGAGAACATGGTGAATATCAAGTTGGCACCGGAACGCTGGATGGCGGAGAGCTCGGCGGTCACATCAGTGGCCACCTGCGAGGGACGCCAGATCCCCACAACATCCATACCCATTTTGGGGATGAATCCTTCGGCCGCCGTGATCATGGGATCAGCCCACATGGCTTTTTCTGCCACAAGGGCAACCTTTACCTTTTCAAGACCCAGGGTCTTTTTCATGATGGTTCCGACTGTTGCCATCTGGATAAAACAGGTTCTGACCAAGTAAGCGGAGTTGAAGGGGGTGCCCCGGAAAAAGTACTTGTAGGTGTCGTAATCTTTGGCGACGCGTGTACAGAGTTCGGGATGAGCCGCACCGCAGCCGATAAAGATGGTTTTGTAGTCCATGGCGATGTCCTGCATGGCCAGAACAGCTTCGGTGCGGAATCCGCCCACAACGAAGTCCACCTTCTCGCGGGTGACCAGAATTTCCATGGCATTGGTGGCGTCGGTTACATTGAGAAACTCATTGGAGTCGGCCTTGACCAGTTCGATCTTCATCATCTTGCCGCCAACCTTGACCCCGCCTTTGGCGTTGATCTGATCGGCCGCAATGGTGGCGCCGTTCCAGTGCCCCTTGCCCTGGACAAACTGCATGGGCCCGATAACGCCGATTTTGATGGTCTTTGCGCCCCAAGCTGGACAGGTCAACAACAACAAAGCGATACAAGCCCCTAACACGATCGTTTTACATTGGTTTGCTTTCATGTCTCCTCCTTTTGTGACCTTCGTTATAATCCACGGCAGCCGGCAAGAAAGATTGAAGTACCTGCAAAATTCACTTTTGCGAACTTTCCACAGGCAATTATCTCCGGATCGGCTGTTTGGGCCCGGCTCTGAGGCATCAGACTTTCCGTAGCCTGCTCCTTTTTTGAATTGCTCAAAAGCCGGCCGTGGCGTTCCTATCCTACTGGGCCCTGTTAAGTCCATTTAAGGTAAATTTCGTTATAAAGTCCGCTAAATCCGGAATGGACATACCCTTTTCAGGGTGGAACCAGATTCGACTTCTCGTAATCATGGAGGCAATCATAAACCCTGCCAACTTAATATCGATCTCCGGAAACAGATTGAGATCAATTCCCCGCTGGATAATTTTTCGAATAATCAAATCATATTTATCGCGCAACGCTATAATATCTTTGCGTTTTTCCTTTGAAAGATTCTTCAGTGATACGTCGAAAAGCAATTTTGCCGAACGCCGGTAGCTTAATGTAAGGTTCAGGTGGCTCTCGATGACCCTATGCAATTGGGCAATTGGATCGCTTGACTCGTCATGTTCCAGATGCTGTATGGGGGTGATAATTTGTTCCATCTCTTCCAGAAGCACCGCGTAGAGGATATCCTCTTTCTGGCTGAAAAAATTATATATATTGGCGGGTTTGCAGCCGTATTCCTTTGCAATATCGCGCATGCTAGTTGACTTATATCCATTTTCCCAGAAAAGCTTTCTGGCGATAGCGAGCATTTTCTCTTTGGATGTTCTTTCCGACATCTTCACACATGTTAAGTTGTCGTTTGCTATTTGGGTCGCATTGCTTGGGCAGGACCTCCGCTTAAAGAAGCCAAGTGGGGATTTACTTTGAGGCCTGGCAAAAAAAATTTAAAGAGGAGGTTAATTAACGTTCACTAACAAGACATAAAATGGTTGTCAAATAAAAAATGTGGTTATAGATATTCATGGCCCGGTGCCAACATTTAGGGAGAATCCAAGTTTATGGTAACTGTTTCTAATGAAACTGTTCCGAAAAGAAAGCCCGCGTGCATCCGGTACCGGTATTTTTCCGCACAAAACGGAACAATATTTTGACAGCAGCTATTAGAGGGGAAAACATGAAAAAAATCATCATCCAGGATAATCTATTTGACATGTTCCCAGACTTTCGTCGGGAAGTCATCATCGTGCGTTCTGTGAACAACCGCCCCTCCTACAAGCGCATCCGCAAATTGCTTAAAAAGGAAATCGACCGCCGGATTGATATCGAACTGGATACTGAACCGCGTCTGCTTTCCTGGGATCAAGCCCATAAAAAGTTTGGCTCAAAGCCTCGGCATTACATGCCCTCTATCCGGGCACTGTTAAAACGCATAAAATCGAACCCCGCCCTTCCCTTCATCAACTCTGCCGTGGCACTTTTCAACTATACCTCATTGAAATACTGCCTGCCTTGCGGCGGGGATGATGTCGCCGCCATCGAGGGGGATCTGGTATTGGGCATTGCGGATGGATCGGAAACATTCCAAGCCCTGGGATCGGACAAAATTGAACACCCCCAGCCGGGTGAGGTGATCTATTTTGATAATATCACCAAAAACATTATGTGCCGCCGTTGGAACTGGCGCAACGGGGACCACACCAAAATCGAAGTTCAGAGCCAATTCCTGGTCATCAACCTGGACTGTCTCCCACCGATTACGCCCGAAACCGGCATCCAGGCTCGGGATGAGCTGGCCAAGTTGCTGGCAGAACATTGCGATGCCGAAATCGAAACCGCCTCGTTGCATAGCGGCTGCAGAGACGTTACGATCCCTTAGATCCTTCCAGGTTCATACCCCGCCAGCTTCGCATCCGCGTGCCAATGAGAAATGGGATTTTAATAAGTTCCCCATAAACAATACTGAATTGCAATTTTTGTCTACATCTGTGTCAAGCGAGTCTTGACACGAAAAAACCTTCTTGGCATACTCGCAGAAACGATACCAGTGTGAAAATGATCCTTTATTTTTTGTTACCGCAAAGCAAAAATGCTCACAAACAAAACCCAATCTCAATCTAAACTTCTTTCCTGTTTACAAGACCCTCCAGACCAAATTACCGTCAGAATGCCGTCACGTTTCGCTTCGATCATCCCAGGAGGTATTCGATATGACTGACAAACAAGCAAAGGAATTGGTAGCCCGGCTTCTACACAGCGCCGGCATCACCCTGAATGGTGACAAACCCGACGATATTCAGATTAAGAATGAAAATTTGTACAAACGCGTGCTGCAGAATGGCATATTGGGCTTCGGTGAAGCCTATATGGATGGGTGGTGGACGTGTGACAGACTGGACCAATTAACGGACAAGCTGGCGCGAGCGAATATCCGTAATCAGATTAAAAGTAACTGGAAGTTCGGTTGGGCGATTCTTAGATCCAGGCTCTCTAACCTCCAAAAACCGAGTCGATCCTTTCAGGTGGGCCAAAAACACTACGATGCGGGCAACGACTTATACAAGGCCATGCTGGACAGGCGCATGCTGTATACCTGTGCCTACTGGAAAAACAGCGACAGTTTAGATGCCGCCCAGGAAGCCAAGCTGGAACTGATCTGTAAAAAAATTGGTATAGAGCCGGGCATGACGGTATTGGAGTTCGGCTGTGGATTTGGCGCCTTTGCCAGATACGCCGCAGAAAAATACGGTGCCCGGGTGACCGGATTGACGGTTTCGAAAGAACAGGCCAAGCTCGGTAGAGAGATGTGCCAGGGGCTGCCGGTTGAAATCCGATTGGAGGATTATCGCGATATCGATGGACAATACGACCGGGTGATATCCATCGGCATCATGGAACACGTGGGCTACAAGAATTATCGCACCTACATGCAAAGAGCCCATGAGACGCTGAAAGACGACGGCATTGCCTTTATCCACACCATCGGCGGCAACCATAGCGTTACCAAGGCCAACCGCTGGACGAATAAATACATTTTCCCCAATGGCATGGTCCCCTCCATGGCTCAGCTTTCCAAGGCCATGGAAGGCCTATTCGTTATGGAGGACTGGCATAATTTTGGAGAGGACTATGATCGCACCCTGATGGCCTGGCATGCCAATTTCGAAAAAGCCTGGCGGGATTTGAAAGTCCACTACGACGACCGCTTTTATCGCATGTGGCGGTTTTACCTGTTGACCTCTGCCGGTACGTTTAGAGCCCGGCACCTGCAACTGTGGCAGATGGTCATGACAAAACCCGGGAGAAAGCAGCCTGATTGCAGGTTCAGCTGATAATTCGCATGCTAGATTCCAAAGTCATAATCGTTGGTGGCGGACCAGCCGGCGCCACCTGTGCCTGGAAACTGAAGCAGTCTAATGTACCCGTAATCGTACTGGATAAAAAGCCCTTTCCACGACCCAAAACATGCGCCGGCTGGATTACGCCGGAAGTTCTAAAGGATCTGCACATCCGAACGGACGAATACCCCTATCCGATGGTGGTTTTCCGTAGGTTGAACGTTCATTTATCCGGTTGCAGAATACCGGTCAGGACACGACAGTATTCGATTCGCCGTATTGAGTTTGACGATTGGCTTATCAAACGCTCGGGTGTTGACGTATATGAGCACAACGTAAGGCAGATCAATAAAGAAGGTCGGCATTACGTGATTGATGGCCGTTATCGATGTGAGTTCCTGGTGGGAGCAGGCGGAACCAACTGCTGTGTTTACCGGACATTCTTCAAACCAGATAATCCCCGCAGCGAATCCAATAAGATCATCGCTCTGGAGGAAGAATTTGCTTATGATTACCGTAATGACAATTGTCACCTCTGGTTTTTCGATAACATGCTGCCTGGCTATGCCTGGTATGTGCCCAAGGGCAAAGGCTATCTGAATGTCGGTATTGGCGCAAAGCACCTGAAGATGAAAGCGCGGGGGCAGACAATTTTTGAGCACTGGGATCGGCTGGTTCAGAAACTGGACAATCTCGGTTTGGTGCACCATCGCCGCTTTCACCCCAAAGGCTGCAGTTATTATTTAAGCGATCGGCGCGAAATGGTAAGTAAAGATCAGGCCTTCATAATCGGTGATGCCGCCGGTCTGGCGACGATTGACATGGGAGAGGGCATCGGTGCCGCGGTGCAAAGTGGCATTTTGGCAGCCAATGCGATTGTCACCGGTCAGGTGTATGCCACCCGATCAATTACGCGATACAGTTTCAAGAACATACTTCTGAATTGCTTTCGATAAATATCCGTCTTCGCCTTCGGCTAGGCCGCGATTATCCGCCTTATCTTTGGGCTGACATGACGCCGCAGCATTACCGTATATTTTTGGCATGCATCCACGGGCATGCCCGTGATATGCTGCCGCGTCGGATAAACAAATGGCGGGAAAAAGATCCGGGCCTATCAGATGAACCTATCAGCTGATTGGTTTTATCCCCTTAAAATACATCATACTGCCATTGGTCTGTATCCGTTGATAGGTCATGCCGCTGCCGGAACAAATTGATTCATATGACGACTCGGTTAAGACATTCAGGTGGCGTTTTGGCGCAATTTTATTCCATAATGCATCAAATTCTTGGTTAATTCCAACCGTCGGACAACCGACCAAAAGTGTCCCGTCGGTTTTCAAAATTCGTGACACATTGTCAATGCAGTCCTGGTACCGGGGTATCATGTGCAGTGCGGTATCAATCAGGACAAAATCAAAAGACTGTTCTTCGAAAAGGACTTCTTCAGCATTTCCTTCCACCAGCCTGAATCCCGAAAATTGCTTCTTACGTGCCTTTTTTAAGGCCTGTCTCAGCATACAATAGGATATGTCCAGGCCGGTGTAGTGATTGCTGCTGTCAAAATACTTTATGGCAGCTCCCGTACCACAGGCCATGTCAAGCACAGTGACGTTTTTTACCGGTGCGATCAGATCTTGCATGATTTGCTTGTGTTCTGACGGATCTGCCTTGTGAATCCGATTGCGTACCCAATGTTCCTGGATAAGATCGTATAAAAACATGAATGCACCGAATTGCCTGATCCGTTTTTCATTCACATGAGACAGGTTTTGGGACAACGCACGGATAATACCTCCTTGATCGGCAGTAGAAAAATTGTTTACGATCATACCAACCTCAATAAAGTCATGCATGAAAATTTTTTAATGAAGCTCCCCGCCGCAAGCTACGGGCTATCAAAGCGGAATCAGTAGTTGTTTCGAATGAATATGTTCCAATTCAAATTCACGATACGCCTTTTTACACAATCGAAACGTTATTGTGCGGGACAGTATCCGTGCTGTCAGGCTGCATTCTTGTCCTTGGAAGCCGAAACCCGTGGCTTAAGACCATGTTCTTCGGCCATTTTATGAAAAATTTGGTATCGCTGCAGGCATTCTTCTTCCAACCGGGCAGCAAGCCTTTTCGACTCTTCAGGGAATGATTTCTGAAGAGAAGCATAGCGTACTTCGCCGGATAAAAACTCCTGGAAGCTACCGTCCGGTCTGCCTGAGTCCAGAATAAACGCATTTTGTCCCTGTTTGCTCAGCTCCGGATTGTAGCGATACAGCGGCCAATAGCCACAGACAACGGCCCGTTTCTCTTCGCGTTGACTCGTGCCCATTCCGGCCTTGATCCCGTGATTGATACAAGGCGCATAGGCAATAATCAGGGACGGCCCACTGTAGCTTTCGGCCTCTGTCAACGCCTGAATCACTTGTTTTTTATCCGCGCCCATGGCGACACTGGCCACAAAGACATAACCGTAAGTCATGGCCATTCGGCCCAGGTCCTTTTTGGGCGTTTTCTTACCGGAAGCGGTAAATTTCGCCACCGAGCCCGTGGGCGTGGCTTTGGAAGACTGTCCACCCGTATTGGAATACACTTCGGTATCAAATACGAGCACGTTGATATCCTCCCCCGAGGCCAGCACATGGTCGATGCCACCATAAGCGATATCATAGGCTGCGCCGTCTCCGGCAAAAACCCAGTAGGATCTCTTGGTAAAAAGATCCGACATTCCGGCAATCTCCGCCAAAAGGTCATCATCACCGTGATCCCTTAAAAACGACTTCATCTTATCGCCGTACCGGCGAGACAACAAGGGATTGTGCCTGCTGGCCAGCCAGCCCTCCATTGACGTCTTGAGTGATTGTGGCATTTTTGTCTTAAGCGCACGCTGTATCAAATCTGCCAATCGACGCCGACGCTGCAGGGCGCCCAGAAACATGCCGTAGGTGAATTCGGCTGGATCTTCAAACAGTGAATTCGCCCAGGTTGGCCCGAAACCGTCCTGGTTTTTACAATAGGGAATCGAAGGTGCCGAGCCCCCCCAAATAGAAGTACAGCCGGTTGCATTTCCGATAACCATACGCTCGCCAAAAAGCTGGGTGGCAAGTTTGGCATACGGTGTTTCACCGCACCCGGCGCATGCCCCCGAAAATTCAAGCAAGGGTTTGCAGAACTGGCTTCCTTTGATCGAATTGCGCGGCATAAGCGTGTCTCGCACCGGCAGCGTTAGCGAAAAGTTGTAATTGGGCAATTGCGTGTTCTTCTGAGTTTCCAACGGTCGCATAATGAGGGCTTTGTGTTTGGCGGGACACACATCTTCACAATTACCACACCCCAGGCAATCGAGCGGATTGATCTGCATCCGAAAGCGATACCCTTTGAGGGCCTTCCCCAGTGCCTTGCGGGTTTTGAAGCCGCCCGGCGCTTTATGATATTCTTCATCGCTTAACAGCACCGGACGAATCGCAGCATGGGGACAAACCATAGCACACTGGTTGCACTGGATACAATTTTCCGCGACCCACTCCGGGATGTTGATGGCGACACCACGTTTTTCGTACTGCGTCGTCGCGGTCGGGAAAATCCCATCAGCCGCAAACGCACTCACCGGTAGCGTATCACCACGTTGGGCTATCATAGGGCGCAGAATATTGCCGACAAATGCAGGCTCGTCAGCCTCCGGGCGTGAAATATCGGCTGTATCGGCCCAGGACGCGGGGTAATTTATTTCAACCAAATGGTTGAAAGTCGCATCTACCGCCCTCTGGTTCATTTGCACGACCTGCTTCCCTTTTTTGGTAAACATTTTAACGATATCATCTTTTAAAAGCGCTGCCGCCTTTCTTACCGGAACGACATCGGCCAGCATAAAGAAAACGGTTTGCATGATCATGTTGATTCGTCCGCCAAGACCAAGTTCAGCGGCAATTTTCACGGCATCAATGTTAAAGAATCGGAGATGCTTTGCGGCAATCGTACGCCGCATCGCAGGCGGTAGCTTTTCTTCCATCTGGGCCGTTGTCCAGGGAGAGTTGAGCACAAAAGTGGCGCCATTTTTGATGCCTTCCAGAATAGTGTAAACGTCAACATAGCTTGGGTTGTGACAGGCAACATAATCCGCAGCCGCAACCTGATAGCTCGACTGTATGGGTTTTTGCCCGAAGCGCAGGTGGGAAATGGTCAGGCCACCGGATTTTTTCGAGTCGTAAGCAAAGTATCCCTGGGCGTACAAGTCGGTGTTGTCTCCAATTATTTTTATGGCGGACTTATTGGCGCCGACGGTCCCGTCAGATCCCAGTCCCCAAAACTTGCACTGAATGGTATCTGCGGGGCTTGCTTCCAGCGCTTCCGACACCTTCAGGCTCGTATGCGTGATGTCATCGTCGATACCAATTGTGAAATGGTTCTGCTTTTCCGCTGCTTTCATATTGTCGAAAACAGCTTTGACCATTCCCGGATTGAACTCTTTGGAACCGAGGCCATAGCGACCACCCAGGATCTTTGGCGGTGTGGTACTCTCTGAATAGACCGTGCAAACATCCTGATAAAGCGGATCACCATGCGCACCGGATTCCTTGGTCCGATCGAGTACAGTGATTTGCCTGACCGTCTTCGGGATTGCTTCCAAGAGATGCCTGGCAGAAAAAGGTCGATATAGCCGCACTTTCACAAGACCGACTTTTTCCCCGCTGTTCATCAGATATCGAATCGTTTCCTCAATGCATTCGCAGGATGAAGCCATTGAGATGAGAATATGCTTTGCTTCGGGATGACCGACATAGTCAAAAAGCTTATACTGCCTACCGGTCAGGCGCCCGACCCGTTGCATGCATTCGGAAACAATCTCCGGTACTTTCTGGTAGTAGCAATTGGCCGCTTCCCGGCCCTGAAAATAGATGTCCGGATTTTGTGCGGTTCCACGGGTTTCGGGTCTTTCGGGGCTGACACCCCGTTTTCGGAAGGCATCGATGGCATCCCGGTCTACGAGTGCCGCCATGTCCTTGTAGTCGATCATTTCAATTTTCTGAATTTCGTGGGAGGTACGGAAACCATCGAAAAAGTGGATAAAGGGGACGCTAGACGCCATGGCTGACAGGTGCGCCACCAGGCCCAGGTCCATAACTTCCTGAACAGATGCAGCCGCAAGCATGGCAAACCCGGTCTGTCGGACTGCCATAACATCCTGGTGATCGCCAAAAATCGAAAGGGCGTGTCCAGCCACTGCTCGTGCGGTCACATGAAATACCGCCGGCAGGAGTTCACCGGCGATCTTATACATGTTCGGGATCATAAGCAGCAAACATTGAGATGCGGTAAAGGTCGACGTTAGCGCGCCCGTGGCCAGTGAGCCATGAACGGACGCGGCGGCGCCGGCTTCAGACTGCAACTGCCTGACCAGTAACGGCTGTTCGAATATGTTGCATCTTCCCTTTGCCGCCCATTCATCGCACATTTCTCCAATTCCTGACGACGGCGTAATCGGATAAATGGCGGCGACGTCACTCATGGCAAAGGCCACGTGAGCCGCTGCTGTGTTTCCGTCGATGGTTTTCATCATTTTTCCCATTGCCCTTCTCCTTTCCGTACTACCGGTCTGCCTGAAATCCTTTTCATGCAGTCTATTTCTCATTATCGTCAATTTTGATCAATGACTTGAGAATACCCATCGGGCTTGCTCCCATACTCAACATTTGGAGTTCTTCCATTCGCTTTTTGTCATGTTCAAATTTTTTCTTAAGTCTTGTTCGGTAGGCTTCTCCAAGTACTTCCAGGAGTTTTTCCAAGTTTATGGGCTTTTCCAAATAGTCATAGGCGCCCAGTTTTGTTGCTTCGACCGCTGAATCGATACCGCCATAACCGGTCAGAATAATTATTTCTAAAAATTTATGTTTTTTCTTTAGTATCTGAAGCAGTTCAATGCCATTCATACCCGGCATTTTCATATCTAAAATTGCCAAATCAAACTTGCCCTTTTTTGCTTCTTTAATCGCATGCTTGCCATCGGTGGCGGTGGTGATTTCAAAATCCCGATTTTTAAGCATTTTTGATAAAGACAGGAGTAGATCCTTTTCATCGTCAACCATCAATAGATTTATTTTTTTCTCTTCAGTCTGCATGGAGTTACCTCCCTTTTTAACTTTATATGACAAATTGTTAGCCCCAGGATTATAACAAGAAACACCGTATGTTCTCTCATGACTGGTTTTGCATTTATTATGCCACTGTCGAAATAATGGAATTATTGTATTGTATTCGTTAATCGGAAAATGATCCAAATTTTATCGGATGATCCATACAGGTTTATCGGATAATCCATACAGAGCGATCACGCGCAATATGAATAACCTTATTGGTCACCCTGCCGATAAAAAATTCCCGCACGCGAGAACGCCCTTTTCTCCCCATCGCGATGGTTCCGAAATTGTACTGACGGGCCCAATCGGCAATGGCTTTTGCCCGACTTCTTTTTTCAATGATAATTTTAGTAATAACGGAACCGGGTTTGAAACCCGAACCGACGAGTTTTTTGGTGGCCCGATTAAGTGACGGTGTCAGTTCTTTTTTGGCGATGTTGGGAAATGATTTCGACGGTTTCACCGAACTCATTCCAGGAAACCTCAGTTCAGCTTCCCGGATTACATGCAGTAGCACGACCTCATAATCGAAACCGCCCATAACCGCCCCTACAAAATCGACCGCTTTCACGGCATCCTGGGACCCATCAAATCCCACCAGAATTTTATTGCCCGCTGGTTTCTTGCCTACGATAATCAAGGGTACAAACCCGATTTTTTCGACCAGCTTACTGGCAACGCTGCCCAGCACAACATTTCGAAGAGCGGTTTCCCCCCGCCGCCTTACAATGACAGCAATATATCTGTTTTGAGCTTCCGCGATTATATCTCTTGCAATCCCCTTTTTCCGTTTCTGAATTGTTAATTTAATCGAATCGACAGAAATTCCTGACTTCACCAACAGATTTTTAGCTCGGTCCATATAATCCCGAATCAAGTTTTTCTGACTCAATTCCCATGCCCGTACTTGTTTGGTAATCGCCCTGCTGCCAGCATCATTTTCAAGATCCCAATAGCCTTCCGGTACGGAGCTGAAAACGTGAAACAATACAATGCGCATTCGGTGAAATGGCTTATTTCGGGCAATATACTTCACCGTATGAAGCGCCCGGTCGGATCCATCAAGCGGCACCAGTATTTTTTCTTGCGCCTCTTTTCTCATTATGCCTTCTCCTAGTTCGATCAAATTTTCGGGAAACCACCCGCTGATTTGCAATAGTATTAGACGCATCCCTTTCAATTGTCTAAAAATATGATTATGCCACGGATGCGTCCTGGACGGTAATATCCAGATCTCCTTTTGGAAGCGGAATAATCATAATCGGTTTTCTAGTCCGGCGCAGGACTTTTTTGGCGTTGCTGCCTAGAAATGTATTTCCCAGTATCCCCTTGCCATGTGTTCCCATAATGATCATGTCACAATGAAAATCGTCTGCCAGTCGTAATATCGCCTCCGCCGGATATCCCTCACAGATCTCAATTGAGATTTTTGTATCCTCATAGGTCGGGTTGTCCTTGATTTCTTCAGCGTGAATTATTTCGAGCCTTTTTCTTACCCTGGCCTCGATATCCTTGGCGTACTCATCAGAAAGAGCCGGAAAATTTCTCTCATCGACATATATCGGCACCATGCCAGTATAACCGAAAGTCGGCCGGTCAATCACATGTAGAATAACGACTTCAGCGTGATAGAGAGTTGCCGCGTTCAAAGCAAATCCTAAGGCGTAGGCTGTATTTGGTGAAAGGTCCGTGGCATATAATATTTTTTTGATTGTCGGTGTCATGGCTGTCTCCTTGAATGTACGTCGTTAATATCCACTCCTACCTAACAGATCGCATAATATATGCCAAAAAGTTGAACTTACCAATTTACCTTTTTAATCAGTGGGTTAAAATCACTTATTGCCGAGTGATCAAATTGGCGGACGTTTGAAAATTAGAAATTATCTAAGAGACATTCGCAAAATTGCGAAAAATTAAGGTGGCGACTTAAAGATCGCGTATTCAAAACACGAAGACCGGAAAAGGCAAGCGGGGATTGTTTTTTTCTCGAATATAACTGTTTTCCGATGACCTCAAGTTCCTTTCTAAAATTTGCGAAAACAATTTGATTTTTTCCAACACACCGGTAGTAGCGGCAACGAACAGAAAGCCTAACCAATCGATATAATTTGATTTTTAATTAAGCCGGATCGTGGCACATTTTGTGCTGTATGTGTGTTAGAGGTACTGGTGAATGCGATTGAGTTCCGATCATCCTATTGGGAGTACAAAAAACATGAAACCTTGGGACCAAACAGAAAGGGCAGCAAAAGACGCGCGCTCCGACCCGTTGCTTTCTGAGATGAGCGAAACAATTAGTGATTCCCATAAAAAGATTTCCCTAGAGAAATTAGGCATTCGATTCAAGATAGGTTTGTTGCTGGCCTTTCTCGTTCCCCTGGCAATTTTATCGGTCTATTTCCATTTCCAGTTTAACTTCTCCTTGAAAGAAAGTGCGAAACTCAACCTAGCTGCAATTTCTGAAAGTCAAAGAAATACGATTGACCTCTTTCTCCAGGAAAGAATTGTTAATCTCTTTATTCAATTTCAGAGTAAAACATTCAACCTGGCACCTTCTAACCATACGATGGAGATCACCCTCCAAAATTTAAGGCAGGTCAGTGACGCATTCATTGACGTGGGTTTTTTTAATAGTACCGGTATTCAGGTCGGATATACCGGACCGTTCCCATTCCTGCAAAACAAGAATTATGCCAACGAAAAATGGTTTTCAGTGCTGATGCAACCGAATCGAAATCACTATATTAGCGATATCTATTTGGGATTTAGAAACAAACCGCATTTCACCATTGCCGTGAAGCAACTGATAGATGGTAAACCCTATGTGATCCGCTCCACCCTCGACCCGGACAAATTCTATATGTTTCTGCGCACCATTAACCATGCCAAAGGGGTTGAATCCGCTCTGATTAACCAAGATTTCGTCTACCAAATCGTTAATCCGGATCTGGGCCAACTGTTGGGACCGAGTGATTTTCAACCGTCGGCCATGACCGGCACGGGTGTTCAGGAAATCAATAAAGATGGGGCTTCAATTCTGGTCGCCTTCTCCTGGCTTAAGGAAACACGCTGGGCTTTAATTGTAAAAGAACCGTTAAACATCGCTCACGCACAGATGTACCAGGCCAGAAAAATCATGATTGCCGGAATTCTATTCATCGCCGCCATCGTTGGTGCGGCCATATGGTTTATTACCAACAACCTGATAAACAAAGCGCGTGTCAGTGCCGCAAAACAAGATGAGCTTCAAGTTCAACTTCTACATGCCGCCAAACTTGCATCCGTTGGTGAATTAGCTACTGGCGTCGCCCATGAAATCAACAATCCCCTGGCCATCATCATGGCGACAAACGGTGTCGTTAGAGATATGCTCGACCCTGAATTCGGTTTACAAGCAAGTTCTGAAGATATTTTAAAGGAGTTGGAAACGATTGATACAGCGATATTTCGTGCCAAAGGGATCACCCAAAAGCTGCTCGACTATGGACGCAAGAACTCACCCAATCCAGTCCCCTGCAATATCAACAAACTCATTGATGAAGTTCTGGACGGTTTCAAGCAACGCGAATTCGATGTTAAAAATATTGAAATATCTCGCCAGTATCATCCGGCATTGCCCGATATTGTGGCTGATCCGGATCAAGTTCGACAAGTGTTCTTAAACCTGATTAATAATGCCGGCGACGCAATACATAATACGGGAAAAATCACCATTTCCACGGACTCTAATGCAGACCATGTTGCGGTAACCATAACAGATACCGGTCACGGAATGACACCTGACCAGGTAAAAAAAATATTCGATCCCTTTTATACCACCAAAGAGGTTGGGAAAGGAACTGGTCTAGGGCTTAGTGTATCCTTGGGTATTATGAAATCCATGGGTGGATCAATAGACGTACAGGCTTTGCCGGGAGTTGGTAGCTCTTTCATAGTTAACTTACCGATTTATGAAGGAAAAAAGGCTAAACATGAAACGAAACCAGAAATCACAAAATAATGCACCCAAACCAACAATTCTGCTCATCGATGATGAAGATCGATTTCGTCTGGCACTGGCTCAACAGCTTTCCATACGGAATTTCCAGGTACTGGATGCCAGCAATGGTGAGGATGCTATCAAAATGGTGCGGCACAAAAACCCCGAGGTGGTCATTCTCGATCAGAAGATGCCCGGTATGGATGGCATCCAGACCTTAAAGGAAATAAAAAAACTTCGTCCTGAAGTTCAAGTCATCATGCACACCGGACACGGGTGTATTGAATCGGCCCGGATAACCGGCAAGCATGATGTCTTCAGCTACATTGAGAAACCATGCGCCCTGGATGTTTTGGTAGAAGCAATCCAAAACGCACTCAAGGAGCGTGTGAATGCGCTGGCCCGCCACGAAATCCCCGAAGTTCAATCCAGCGGATTCAAAGACTGGTTTATGGGTGTTCACAATGCCCGACCCGGAATCATCATATTTGGTTTTCTTCTGTTTGCATGCATTGCCTTTATGCCCGTTCCCCACGGGCTTGAATCCCTGTTGACCATCAAAAAAACAGGCGCCGTGGGAGAATCGATCGCTGGATATTCAGATTATCACAAAATGGAAATCGGTCAGAGCGTATCAGATTTCTATATTCAAAAAGCAAAACTGTTCCATCAAACAAAGCATTCCAACGGTGTGGTCACCAGGACCCCCCTGACTTCCGACCAAGCTGCCCTGCGAGCAAAAGCGATGGTCGCCATTCTTTTCATTGCCGCCCTTTTCTGGGCCACCGGAGCGATTCCAATCGGTATTACCGCCCTATTGGTCGGTGTTCTCATGTATTTTTTCGGCGTGTTTCCGGCGGATCAAGTGGCCAAAGCCTACGCCAAGGATTCGGTGATTTTTATATTTGGTGTTCTGGCCCTTGCGGCCGCCATCAGTAAAACAGGTCTTGATCGCAGAATCGGCATTCTTCTACTCGGTACGAGTACATCCCTGCTGCGATTCTGCCTCATTTTCGGTCCCCTGTTGGCGGTCACGGCCTCTTTTCTTTCAGAACACGCCCTGGTGGCCTTTATCGCGCCTGTCCTGATGCTGGTCTATCTCGGTGTGATCAAGACGACGGGGCTTGCAAAGGACAAGAGCTTGGCTGTCATGCTACTGCTAATGCTGACCTTTTGTGCCAATATCGGCGGACCCGGTTCTCCTGCCGCAGGCGGGCGCAACGCCGTCATGCTGGGAATCTTTTCTGATTACGGCATCAGCATTTCATTTGGACAATGGCTAAAAATGGGAATGCCCTTCGTTCCCGTAATGGCCCTGGCGATCGGTGCCTATTTTTTGATTGTTTTCCGGAACAAGGTAACGACGAGATCGGTTAATATTGCAGCGGAAGTCCGCAGGGAATCATCTAAAATAGGTAAGATGACCACAGATGAATACAAGGCTGCCGGAGTTCTCATCCTGGTAATCCTTTTGTGGATGACGTTATCCGACCGATTCGGCATGGGTGGTCCGGTTATATTGTGCCTGGTGCTTCTAAATATTCTCGGCGTCCTGCGTTGGCGAGACATTAACGGCATCCATTGGGATGTTGTGGCGCTGTATGCGGCCGCCAGTGCCATGGGATACGGACTGGCGACCACTGGAGCGGCTCTGTGGCTGGCAAACAGCCTGATCGGTTTGTTGCCCGGTTTTTTAAAAACCGGCGCCGGCTTGTGCGTATCCACAAGTTTTATCACCGGTATCCTAACCAACTTCATGAGCGATGGCGCTACGGTGGCTGCCGTGGGGCCTATCACGGTTGCAATGGCTACCCTTTCCGGGACATCACCGGTGATGGTGGGACTGGCCACTGCCTTTGCCTCCTCGTTTGCCCATATGCTGATCATCGGAACGCCCAACAATGCGATTGTTTTCAGTATGGCCAAAGACCCGGTCACCGGAGAACAGTTGGTGACCATGAAGGATTTTTTTATCCACGGTTTTGCAATCTTTATACTCAGCCTTGCCGTATTGTGGATATGGGTATTTTTCGGATATTGGAATTGGATTACGGTTTGATCATACTGACAGGAAGCTACGAAACACCCTAAATCAGAACCAGGGAAAGGAATACTGTCATGGAAAAATATAAAATAAACTTGTTAATCGTGGACGATGAAGAACAGTTTCTAGATTCCATCGGTAGAAGTCTGAAGTTACGGGATTTCGAAGTCATCGCGGTTAACCGGGGAGAGAAAGCCATTGAAGCCGCCAGGAAACATCCCATCGATATCGCTCTGGTGGATTTAAAGATGCCCGGCATCAATGGTGAGGAAACACTCAAAGCACTCAAGACGGAGCATCCCTGGATGGAAGTTGTCATCCTAACCGGACATGGCACAATTAATTCCGCGGCAGAATGCACCAAAATCGGTGCTTTTTCCTATTTACAAAAACCCTGCGATTTGGATCAAATTCTTGAAATCCTAAAAAATGCATACAAGAAAAAAGTCATGACAAAGAAGAATATCGAGCATGAAAAAATGGACCAGTTGTTGAAGCTTTCCCTTTCTCACACTCCCTTGGGCATACTGAGAAAACTGAAAGAGATTGAAAACGCCTCCTAAATATATTCAGATAAAGCCAATGACTGAGATAGCTATTATATGTGGTTGTCTATTCTCGTACGCATGAACTCTTCCTCTTTTCTAAATCGCTTCATGTTTTTGTTAGATCTCCTAACGCGTACTTTAGGCGTTCTTTTTGGCAAGGCAATTAAGGTATGATAATTTTTCAGTATTTCGCCACCCATTAATCCGCCCAGAGGGAATTTCGAAAGAAGATCAATATCATTTTCCAGTGACACCGGTTTTCTCATCAATTTTCCATGTTGAATATACATTGTATGTGTCCTCCATGTCTACCTTATCAATACATCGGAAACGATAATTCGGGCATGATCGTTTCGCGTCCTCATTATTAGTAAAAGCATATTCTGTGCCATTTGGAGGATAGAATTTATTTAAAGTTTTTTCAGTAAGTTAATTCGACACCTCCTTTTCAGAATAGAAAATTTGCAAGCAGCCATTCGAATTTCTTCAAATTGAGTGAGAAATGCTCAGCTTTTCAACTTTCACGGCACTGACTTTAAACTCAGGGATTTTTGCTAGCGGATCGAATGCCTCTGAACTCGTCAACACGTTGGAAGGATTTTCTCCGAAGTGGATTGGCATAAAAATATTCCCGGGTTGAACCGAAGGGGTAAGTCTTGCCGGAGCTTCCATTTGGCCACGCCGGGAAGAAAGTATAAGTATATCGCCGTCGGTTACATTCAGCCTGGCGGCATCATCCGGATGAATGTCCACATATCCGGTTTTCTGTTCCGCGTCGAGATGAGGCGATATTCTCGTCATTGTTCCGGTGTGGAAATGGGCGAACATTCGACCGGTGGTCATTAGAAAAGGATAGCGTTTATCCGGCAATTCTGCCGGTTCCCGATATGCGACAGCATGAAATTTGCCCTTGCCCCTGGCAAACTGATCTTTATGCAGGTAAGGCGTACCGGGATGATCCGGATCCGGGCACGGCCATTGGAGACCGTCCAGCCCAAGGCGTTGATAGGTCATGCCCGCATAACTATTGGGTGTGAGAGAAGCCATTTCGTTGAATATTTCTTCAGGATTCTCATAATTCATGTCATACCCCATAGCGGTCGACAATTTACAGATAATTTCCCAATCAGGCAGCGTATTGCCGAGGGGATCAATCGCCTTGGAAATCTTCATGCAGCGACGCTCGGAATTGGTGAAAGTGCCTTCTTTTTCAGCGAGTGAAGATGCAGCCAAGACCACATCCGCCACCTGGGCGGTTTCAGACAAAAAGAGTTCCTGGACAACTAAAAAATCGAGCTTTTTCAAGGCATGATTAAAATGGTTCCAGTCCGGGTCGCTGAGTTTCGGATTTTCTCCGATGACATATAGCCCCTTGAGTTTTCCCTCCAGCATAGCCGGCACCATATCGGTTATGGTCAAACCCGGTTTGTCCGGCAGGGATTTTTCCCAGGCGTCAGAGAATTTCTTGATAACCTCCGGATCTGCCAGGGACTGATAGCCGGTGAGCACATTGGGAAGCCCACCCATATCGCAGGCCCCCTGTACGTTGTTTTGTCCCCTCAAGGGATTGACCCCGCCTGCGGGGACACCGACGTTTCCGCAGAGCATGGCCAAATTGCAGCAGGACTTCACATTATCAACGCCGGTGATATGCTGCGTTATTCCCATGGCGTACAGCAATGTAGCCGGCGGATTCGTGGCGTACAGCGCTGCCATGCGCTCCAAGTCTTTTGGTTCGACACCGGTGATGGTCTCAACTTTTTCAGGCGAATATTCGCGAACAACCTTTTCGAGCGCTTCGTAATCCTCGGTTCTCCTGATGATATAATCGCGATCATGCCATTTGTTTTCAATAATGACATGCATCATTCCGTTTAGCAGCGCGACATCGCTTCCCAGGCGATGGTTGACCGATATATCCGCGAATCGATTCAACTGGATATTGCGCGGATCGGCTACAATTAGCTTGGCACCTTTTTCTTTTGCCCGGTAAATGCGCCTGGCAATCAGCGGGTGACAGGCGGTGGTATTGGAGCCGATCACGAAGACGCAACCCGCTTCTTCGATTTCGGCAATCGAATTCGTCATGGCGCCACTTCCGAATGCGGCAGCAAGACCTGCCACCGTTGAGGAATGTCAAAGTCGTGCGCAATGATCCACGTTGTTGGTCCCAATAGCAGTCCGCGTAAATTTCTGGGCAAGATAATTCTCTTCATTGGTAATTTTAGCCGAAACGAGTACACCCACACTATCCGGTCCGTGTTCCTTGATGATTGTCTTGAACTTTTCTGCGGTTGTCCGAATCGCTTCGTCCCAGGTTGCCTTGAGAAATGTGCCATTCTCTTTCACCAGAGGAGATTTCAGGCGCATGAAGCTGTTGATATGCTCATGCAGATTCCATCCTTTGATACAAAGCTTGCCCTGATTGACAGGGTGCGATTTCATCGGCAAAGTTCCTTTCAATTTGCCGTTTATGACCTCGAACAGAACCCCACAACCGGTTCCGCAATAGGAACAAACCGAGGGGATAAATTTACATTCCATGACCATAACTCCTGTTTTCAAAATGAAGATCGAGACAGCTTAACTGGCGCGGGTTCCGCTTCCTTGTCTTTTGTCTTGCTTCTCACCTGTATCCAATTCTGTGTCCCTAGAGATTATAATGCCACCATCGCTCGCGGTTCGAGCGTCACTTTGTCTCCCAGCTGGCTGAAAGGCGACTGATCGGTAGTCGACCCTGTTTGGTAGTCGAAAACATCTTTTACGATCTCGTTCACTTTTCTATAAAGAAGCCGCAGGGGTATATCGGCCGGGCAGGCATCTTCACAAAGTCCGCAGTCTATGCAGCGGCCGGCCATGTGTACGGCCCTCACCAAGTGAAATATGGGGATCTCGACCGGTAGCGGCCCTGGTTCCACGAGATCATCATGTTCCAGGCTGCATTCCTTGCAGAAACAAACCGGGCAGATGTTGCGGCAACCGTAGCATTTGATGCACTTTTGAAATTCATACATCCACCTGGAAAATCGCTCCGCCTGATCATAGGTTTCGACATCTTCCGTATTCAGCGTGTTGTCCAGACCCCGTTGTTTCTTGTGGTCGCCCACCTTTTCGGTCTCCAGATAAGAACAATCCGCATGTGTTTTTAAACGCGAGGGACAGCAATTCAGATCGACGGTTTCAATGCTTTCCGGATCCAGTTGATGCTGAATATAAAGAACCTTAAGCGCACGTTGATTACAGTCCCGGGCCAACAGACCGATTCTGATACCCGGCTGTTCCGCTGCCATATGCGTAGCGAACTTTTCCAATGAATACCGCTGGGGCCCCGAAACCATGTGGTCAAGTTCGTCGGGATTGTCCTTGGTAAAAACGTGGGGCAAGGGATGCCCGTCTGTTCGTTTGTAACCGATAAAAATATCCACTGTCTCATTTTCAAGCAATTGTTTCACTTTTGCAATCATCGATCGATCCTATTTTTTGGTAAGGGCGATTGCCGGGATCCGCTACCCCTTGCCCGGACAATTCCAAGTATCATATCCTGATTTACATCACCTTCATGGGCCTGAAACCGGAATCCATTTGCGAGTCCCCGTCCGTAATTGCTTGATGATACATCTGAATGGGGTTCGGGCCCAGCTTCCTGATGGTTTCCGTAAAGTCAGTGACCACCTGAACAAATTTTTGCGCTTCCGCCGATGATATCCATGCCAGGTGCAGGCGTCCTTCTAGACCTAAAAACGCCAGAAGTTCCTGTAAAAAGGTCATCCGTTTGATCGTCATGTAATTACCATACAGGTAATGGCAGTCACCGATGTGTCACCCGCCAACCAGGACGCCATCCACACCGTTCTGGAGGGCCCTGAGGACATGGTGATGAGAAACGGTTGCCGAACACATAACCCGTATCGCCCTGACGTTGGGCGGGTATGTCATCCGGCTCACGCCGGCCAAATCGGCTGCACCGTAAGCACACCAGTTGCAAATAAAGGCCACAATTTTTGGTTCGAAACAATCTGTTTTCAAATTCACTCCTTTTATCCGCCTTCGTTTAAATCCCCTGCAGCTCGCTGTCGGATAGAAAACTTCGGCGGATTCCGCTTGGATACACCCTAGCGACGCAACTGAGCTCGTCGAAGTCTTGCTGCGGGGAGCTTCATTGCAGTCAGGCCGCAAAAGCGCATTTGAATTGCGCATACAGTTGCCGGTTGTTAAAACCCATCAACACCACCGCTTCCGAAGGGCAGGCAGCCGCACAGTTGCCGCAACCTTTGCACAGGGCCGGATTGATTTCGGCGACTCCTTTTTCCTCATCAAAAGCAATCGCGCCAAAGGGGCACACGTCCAGGCAGGTCTGACACCCCGAGCAATGCTGGGTTTCGATTCGGGCGACGGTACCACCCACCTGGATGTGATCCCGCGATAAGACCGTTAACGCCCGGGATGCGGCAGCCCGGGCCTGGGCAATGCTCTCCTCTATCGGTTTGGGATAGTGAGCCATCCCGCACAGAAACACACCGTCCACAGGGAATTCCACCGGTCGCAACTTTTGATGGGCCTCCATCAGCCAGCCATTTTCGTCATACGGAACTTTGAAAGCCTGGGCCAGAGTCTGATCCCGATAAGAGACAATCGCCGAGGCCAGACACAGGATATCGGCGTCTACCGATAGGCGACGACCGATGATCGGATCATCAAAGCTTACGCGGACCCGGTCTCCCTGAGGTGTGACCACCGGCTTTTCCTCCGGGGTATACGGAAAAAAGAGGACACCCTGATGCCTGGCTTCGCGGTAAAGATCTTCCCTGATACCGTATGTTCGGATATCTCTGTAAAGGACAACCACATTTACCGCCGGATTCATTTCTT
>Ga0180436_10001255_pt1 | contig 24978 bp, 13 predicted proteins | sample SS_ome_2_FD_132434 | JGI IMG/M metagenome (GOLD analysis project Ga0180436, IMG submission 132434) | Hypersaline lake sediment archaeal communities from the Salton Sea, California, USA - SS_3_S_2 metaG | ecosystem: Environmental > Aquatic > Non-marine Saline and Alkaline > Hypersaline >... | reverse complement strand
TCACTTCTGCCGGATCGATACGCTCCGCTTCACCCAGTTGGTCCAGGACCTGATTTTTATATACTTCCCATGGGTTGGTCATGACCCTGGATTCATGGGAATCGATGAAGTTAAATACTGCGAAAAAGGGCTGACCGGGCTTGCGATTCCACCAGCCTGCCCGGGGGGAACTTTCATCCCAAGATTCTTGTATGATCCGTGCCGCTTCAGAGCTGTTGTAATCGGTCTTGCTATTGTTGGAGGTATAGTATCCGGCATCGCGCAGATAGGAGGGGAAACCCCGTATATAGTCTGGTATGGGATACCGGCTCCGGTGGTGACCGGTACCCAGGGCATTGGTCCTGCACGCCGTAATGAGGGTGGAGCGGCTTGGGGAGCATACGGTACCGGTAGAAAACCCGCTCGTAAATATGATCCCTTCCTTTCCGAGCCGATCGATGGCGGAGGTCCGTGCTTCCCTGTTTCCGTAGCACCCGATGAATTGTGGGGAGGTGTCCTCAATGGTAATCCACAGGATGTGTGGTGCCTGGGCACAGATTGGCACCAGTATCCCTGAAATAAGGGCGGCAAGCAAAAGGTGGCGCATTGTTGGAGGATTCATCCTCGATTCACTTTATATTCTGGCCTCAAAAAGAGAAACGGCTTCCCGGATCGCCAGCAGGTTTTCCCAGGGGACCTCTGGCTCCACAAGGTGGGTGGGCCCGATACATATCCCACCCTTCTCGCCGCACTTATCCAACCTGGACAGGCACTCTTTCCTCACCGCCTCCGCTGTTCCGTAGGGCAACAATTCCTGGGTGCCTATAGTGCCCCAGAAGGACAGCAGGTCGCCATAGGTGTCATGCACCTCGTCAAAACGCATGCATTCGGGCTGAATGGGATTCAGGATATCCACTCCCACTTCAATTAGCTGGTCGATGAAAGGCATTATGTACCCGCAGGAATGGTAAAATATCAGCACGTCCGGATTGATCGCGCGCGCTGTTTCAATCACCCTGGATAACCTGGGTTTGAGCCAGTGTTCCCATAGGGGGACGTCCATCATGATCGAATCCTGGGTGCCAATATCGTCCCCAAGCGAAAGGATGTCTGTCCCGGCCTGGCAATAGGCACTGGCTTTGGCACAGGCGAAGTTGGTGATCCGGTCAAGCAGCGCCGTGGCCTTTTCATCTTGCATCATCATGTCCATCATCAGTTCCTCCATGGACCGCAGGTACCAGGATGCCTCCCAGACAGTCATCTGCATGAATGCGAACGAAGCCAGTTCCTGCTTATGGATGTCCTCCACCAGTAATGCCATTTCTTGCTTTTTCCGGGGATCCACAGTTGGGTATGGATAGTCGAGGATTTCATTCAGGCCGGCCCCTTGTAGCGGATGGTGCATCCGGGTCATGTGGAAGGCGTACGAGGAACCTTTGGAATGTCCGATTCCGTATTCATCAAAGCAGGTATCTTCCGGCAGGGATTCACGCCGGTACAATGCGGCCCCATCGGTATAATTTTTCTTTGCTTCCATCTCGAATTTCCTGTGACTCAGCCCGAACCAGCTGGCGTAATCGAAGTTCCCAGTCCGTTCTCGAAAGGCATCAACTTGGGCATCACATAACCAGATGTCCACAGGTACCTTGGAAAAACCATGCCGGCGAAGAGATCTTTTCAGATTCTCCCTTCTTCCTCCACTTCCGGTCTTTTTCATTTGATCTGCATCTTATTGTGTTGCTGAATGGTATGATAGATGGTACGGGCGATCTGGTTCCCGTTCCTGGAAACCAACTCGTACTGGCCTTTGCCCAGTGCAAATTCGGGAGCAATGTAGCTTGCCAGGATGTTCCCCTTATTGCGCAGGAATAAAAATAGTTCCCTGAAATAGCTCTTGATGTCCATGGGGGCAAAATCGCAGATCATCAGGGCGATCCGGTCCTCGAAGAGTTCCTGCATCTTTTTCACCTGGCTGAAATTCCCCATGCAGAAATTATTTATTCCTGTTAATCCCTCGGTGTGCAGGAAGTTTTCGATCTGGTGCTCGGCTGTGCCGCAGAAGTGGATGGTGCCTCCGCCGAATGCCTGCAGCACCTTACTGTTATAAGGAACCACAAATTCTCTGTACATGTCGGCAGGAAGCTGGGTGCAATCGTCGTCCGAAAGCCAGATCCCACCCATACCTCTTGGTAAATAGATCCCGTGGGGCCAGGCCCCAGACGTGCTGTCCTGTCCCGCATGCTTTTTTTGCACCCGTACCCAGTCGATCAGCACCTCGGTGCTGAATTCCATGAGCTCGTGGGCCAGGCCCGGATGGAGTAGCATCCAGGAAAACAGCTTTTCCACCCCGCAGATGCTCAGGGCAATGTTCAGGGGTCCCTGGGTATCGGTAACGCTAACCGGGAGGTCCGTGTGTCCCTTCATGTAGTCGATCGTTTCCAGCACCCTGGGCATGAGCCCGTCCCTGTAAGGATCCGGTTTTTTCAGCTCCCTGAACTGCTCCGGGCGATCGATGGCCGTCCCTCGTATGGCCGGATCCCCGTATTTCATGAATTCGATCCGGCAACCCAGGGCCGAGGGGACCACACCGGTCCCGAACCAGGGATGCAGGAAAGGGATGTAGTCGTCGTCGAAATGTTCCATGTGATGAACGATTTTGCCGATCTGGAAATCGGTCATCACGGCTGGATCGTCAAAATATGACTCCGGGATAAGGGAAGGGCTTTCGCCCTCCATCCAGTAATTCATGTAATTGACGATGAAGGGCATCTCCCTGTTTCGGTGCGCATAAACGGCCCGGATCCTTTGCCTGGCGCGAAGGATGCGTTCCTTGTAGGACTCTGGTGTGGTGAAGCCTGTATGCACGGGATATAGCTTGCATTTATCCCACCTAAAATAGCCCGATTTTTTCGAATGGATTGGGTTGAATCAATCAAATTTTATGTCAGATTGATGCTAATCCAGTCCACCCGGATAGATCAATGACCTGGGAATAGCTTTGAAAGCGATGCCCTGGTAAGGACTGTCAGTACCGGCTTCAAAGAGGGTACCAATGTCCCCGTTAGCAAGGCGGGTGAGATCAGAGTAGGCCGAGGGGCCTTGGTGAAGGATAAGCGCCCCGGTCCAGGTCCTTCCTTCATCCGTGCTGGTCTTGAGGGTCATCTTCCGGCGCTTGTTTTCATCTGCGGGATTCAGGAAAAGCAGGCAGGGTTTCCCATCGTGGAGCATTAGCAGGCTGGCTTGGCAGATGGGTTCGATCAGGGCCGTGTCAGAAGCGATGTCGCTCCAGCTTTCACCGCCATCTGCGCTGTAGGCTACTTTCCTGGCCTTCTGTTTCCTGTCGTAATTGCGCATGTTCAACATCAGCTGGCCGCCTGTTATTTCGGCTACGGTACATTCATTGACCTGATCCTGGGGACTTATTCCCCCCAGTTCCCAGCTTTGCCCGTGATCATCCGAATGGATTGTATGGGAAAAGTACTTTTTCGTCCCGGCCTCGATGTGGTCGCAGGGAACCACCAGCCTGCCCTTGAAGTCCCCGGTCCTCATCTGTATCCCGTGACAGGGACCGGTGGCGTACCAGGTCCAGTTTTCTTTTTTTACTGATGTGGTGATCTCTCTGGCAGTCGTCCAAGTTGTACCGTGATCATCGGAACGCATCACGAAAACCCTCCGCGTATCCCGGCTCTCTTCGTCAATGATCTCCCTTTCGTGGTCCTTGCCCAGGTTCCAGGTGGCCAGCAGATGAATGGCTCCGGTCACTTGATCCACTACCGGAGCAGGATTCCCGCACACATTGGCTTCGTCATCCCAGATCACCTGCAGCCTGCTCCATGTTTTTCCCTGGTCCCTGGATCGCTTCATCACCAGGTCGATGTCACCGGTATCTGAGCATCCGTTCTTACGGGCTTCCGCAAATGCCAGGATGATTCCGTCGGTGGTGGTGACTATGGCCGGGATGCGATAGCAGGCATAGCCTTCTGTTCCACTTTCAAAAATGTATTCAAGAGCGTCCGGCACTGGGGTGTTTCCCCTGCAGGAGATTCCTGGGATAGTGCTCAGGGCCAGGATGATCAATAGGGAGGGCTTAAGGATTGTGTTTTTCATAGTGAAGAAGTTATTGTTTGAAAAAACCGGATGCTTTCCAGCTCCTTCCGGAGGCTGGTGAACTCCTTATCGGATACGGTTTGGAGCGGTAGCCTGCAAGGTCCGCAAGGGATCCCGCAGAGGGATTGAATGGCCTTGCCGCCTGCGACACCACCCCTGTATTTTAAGAGGATCTCAACGACCTGTACCGAGAAACGCTGCAGGGCCCTGGCTTCCTCAAGTTCGCCTTTTTCGAAATGTGTGATCAGATTGCTGTAGAGCGGTGCCATGTAATTGTAGGTACTTCCTACGGCCGCTTTAATACCCAGGGCAAGGCCGCCCAGCAGCACCTCATCATATCCGTGCAGGATTTCGTACTTGCTCCCCTTGAAGCTCATACATTGTTGCATTTCCATGAGGTTGTTGTGGGTGAATTTTATACCTCTCAGGTTTGGAATGTTTTCCGATGCCCTGGCCAGGAAATCCGTCATGGCCACCCGTACCCCGGACACGGAGGGTATATGGTAATAGTAGAAGGGGATATGGGGCGCCTCTCTGGCAATGTCTGCACAATATGCCACCAGCTCTTCTGCCCGCGAAGGCTGAAAAAAGGAGGGTCCCATGACCGCCGTGGCCCAGGCCCCTGCTTCAGCTGCATGTTTTGCCAGTTCTGCGGCCTGGAGTACGGAGGTGGCTCCCACATGGGCCATGACCGCAAAATCCTTATCCTGGAACCTGAGCCACTCTTCAAGTACTGCTTTTCGCTCTCTCGGGGTCAGCGAATACCCCTCTCCCGTTGTTCCGCACACAAAGACACCCCGGACACCATCCTGCTTCAGTTTGAGGGCGTAGTCGCGGATGACGGAGAGATGGAGCTTTCCGTCCTGGTGCATGGGGGTAAAAGGTGCTGCTATCAATCCTTTCAGTCGCATTGTATTACGTTTTATTGTATGATTTTGTCCGCCTGTCCGGAAAGAGCAAACTGAACAGTAGCCCTGCCGTCACGCATGAAAGAACACCCGTGGCTGTATAGAGCAGCAGGTGAAGGGGTGTCAGGATCGCGATGTAAGCCTGGACCACCAGGCTGATGACAAAACCGATGGTCGCCCCCCTTGCGTTGGCCCTTTTGGAAACAACTCCGAGCAGGAAGAGACCCCCAAGGCTTCCGATGATCAATCCCAGTACCTTGTTGAATACATCCCAGAGGGACTGGATTTCCCAGCTTGCCAGTAAAAGGGCGAAAAGGGTTCCTGCCAGGCCGATGACCACGGTGGATATCCTGGCCACCCTTAATCCCTTTTCCTGTGAACCCGGCCGGAATCGGAGATGTATATCCGTGGAATAGGCAGTGGCCGCAGAATTGATGCTGCTGCTGACGCTGGACATGGCGGCAGCGAAAATGGCACTGATCAGGATGCCCACTACGCCGGTGGGAAGTTCCCGTACGATGAACCACGGGAAAATGGCATCCCCGTTCACCATGGTCAGGTTCAGGTGAGTCGGATGTTGTTTGAAAAAGGCGTAGAGGGCTGTTCCCATGAAGAAAAACAGCAAGGTGGCAGGTACGGTCAGAAAAATGTTTGTCCACAGGCTCTTTTTTGCCGCCTTCATGTCGGGGGTGGTCAGGTAGCGTTGTACCATGGTCTGGTCGGTTCCGTAGGTGGTAAAGACACTGAAAAGGCCGCCCAGCATCACGACCCAGAAGGTGGGTTTTCGAAAATCCAGTACCATATTGAATGCTGCAAATTTGTCATCTGCTACGGCGGTCTGCCATATCCCTTTGAATCCATCTTCCAGATTGAAGGTGATCAGCACCAGCGACAGCAGGGCGCCGCCCAGCAGCACCACTACCTGCATGGCATCGGTCCATATGACCGCTTCGATCCCTCCCATGAAGGTATAGAGAAGACTGAGTAAACCCATCAGAAGGATGCACAGGTAAATATCCACTCCGGTCACCACGTTGAGGGCTATGGCGGGCAGGAACAGCACCACCCCCATGCGACCCAGTTGGAATAGGATGAAGGAAACACTGCCGGCCAGTCTTAGGAAAAGGCTGAATCGTATTTCGAGGAATTCGTAGGCAGTGGTTATATGCAGGCGGCGGAAGAGAGGGATGAAGAAAAATACCACCAAAGGGGCGGATACCAAAATGGCTGCGTTGAGCCAGATATAGGCCCAGTCGGTGAAAAAGGATTTGGCTGGTATGGCCATGAAGGTGATGGCGCTGAGGGCCGTTCCGAAGATGCTAAGTCCAGCTGCCCACCAGGGGACTCTTCCCCCACCTTTAAAATAGTCATCGGTGCTTTTCTGACGCTTTGAAAAGAAGATGCCGATCCAAACCAGGACGCCAAAGTAAAGGATCAGCACAAGGGTGTTGATCCATCCCAGTCCCGGGACACTTTCCCGGATAATGCCCCTGTAGATATCCGGGGTTCTTACCCCCGGCCTGAGCTCACCGCTTACCAGGATATATTCTTCATCCCATTCCACCAGGGGTGCCGTTACAGGAGTGTTCCCCGGCAGGCCGCCACCCACTGTCAGGGTACCGGTGACGGTGTTGTAGATGATGCCGGGAAAGCTGAATCCCGGATGTTGCTCCGGATCCGGGTAGTGTGTCCCATCATCCCCGTTGGGAAAAATGATATGCTGGTTCCCGGCAGCAATGGCCCGGCCTGCCATTACAGGGAACTGGCCTGAAGTATCTGTACTGATGCAGGTCCATTCATCCAACCGGGGATTGTATTTATAACCGCCGCTCAGGACCCGGGTTTCTTTCTCAGGGCCAAAATCCCGTCCGCTGAACAGGAATATGCAGTCATTCTCCCCGTCTCCCTGGGCGCTCATAACCGCAAAACCCCTTGGCGGACCGGGCCAGCTGTCCAATTCCTCCCATTGGAAATCACTGCTGCCTTCCCGGGACAGGTCCAGCCTGAGAAAGGTATGCCCGGCTTCCGGTCTGAGCATGGATTGTTGTCCTCCGGCCAGGTATAATACCTCTCCCAGCAGGCAGCCGGCCATGTGTGCCAGCGGGACAGGCAGGGAAGGGAGGGAATCCAGCTTCACCTCATTCAGATCAGGTGTGTAACTCAGCCTGAAAACACCGGCAGAACAGCTATCCCGGTTATTGCCGCCCACGCAGACCACCCCTGAAGGTGTGGAGACTGATACCCCGTAGGCCAGCGGAAGATTAAGCCTGGTGACCGGATTTTGCCATGAGTAATGATCCCCTGCTTTTTTTTCCAGGAGGTACACCTCCCGGTACCATTTTTTCTTTCCCCCTTCCCAAGGCATTCCTTCCGGAAAATTCGCTCCTCCTGCAATGATTAGTACGCCCTGGTGATGCCCTGCAAAACACCCTGCAAGACCCATGTGAGGCTGGCCCTTCAGCGGTGGCAATTGGCTGATTCGTTCCCACTCCAGGTGGCCCGCCCAAAGTCTTGACACGAGCAGCATAAAGAGGAGGGCCAGAAAGAAAGGTTTCAATTTCCCGGGGGGCATTTCTTGTGTTGTGTTCCGAAATCCTTGCGTGCTACCCATTACACTTTCTTCTGATGATATTGTTTCAATAAGGCGAAATAGATTTCCAGGTGCGCCTTAAGGGCCCGCCGGAACTCTTCTCTTTTACCGGATTTAAGAATGTCCAAAAGGTCCCGGTGAGAAACAAAAGTGATCTGCTTCCGGGTGTTTTTATAGTTGGCAAGAAATTCCTGGAAGTTCTTCCGGGCAAACATAAAGACCGGATACACGATCTTTTGAAATTGCCTGACAGATTGGTTGTTTGCAATTTCGAGCAGTCTTTCATGAAAGTTGTAGTCCGTTTTCGGGGAAAAGAGGTTGCTCTCCATGACAACCTGCTGATCCACGATCTTTTCCAGATCCTCCAGATCTTCTTTCCGCAGGTTTTCAAAGATAAAATCCACGGCACCCAGTTCCAGGATCACCCTGAAACCCAGAAGGTCCATGAGTTTCTGGCGGCTGAGCAGGTGCGGATTCATTACCCGTTCCAGGCCGTTGAACAGCTCCGGTTCACAGAGTACAGTGCCGGTTCCGGGTTTGGGCTGAAGCAGGCCCACCATGCGGAGCCGGCTGAGTGCTTCCCTGAGCACACTACGTCCCACCCCCAGCGCCTCCTTCAGCTCCATCTCCCCGGGAAGCACATCACCCGGTTTAAGGTTCACTTCCCTGAGGTAAGAAAGCAGTTTCTCCTCTACTTTGTCCACCAGGCTTGGCCTGGATTCAATTTTCAATGTTTGTTCGATCATGCTGTTTTATTGCCAGCTAATGTAGTAACATCAGTTTGTCAGACAAGCGCAATATATAAAAATAATCTTTAGCCTTTTTCCTTGCTGCGGTATTTTCTGGGTGACATGCCGATTCGCTTTATGAACGCACGGGTGAAGTAATAGGGATCGGTATAGCCCAGCTGGTTGGCAATTTCATTAACCCTTAGTCCGGTCAAATCCAGGTATTGGCAGGCACGCTGCATTTTAAGGTGGATAAAGTATTCGACTGGCGTATAGGCTGTTTTTTTCCTGAACAAGGCAATGTAGTGGGAGGGGGAATAGCCGCAATGACCGGCCAGGTGTGAAAGGGAAAATGACTGATCCAGGTTCTCCTTCATATAGCGAATGGATTCTCCGATGGGATCCTGTTCCAGGACCCTCCCGATCTGTCTGAAGGGGCGGATATAGAGAAGCGAGCCCAGGAAATGCCACAATACCATGTTGACATAATGCAGGTTTTCCTTGCTGTAGCCCATTTCCAGGTTCAGGAAGATCTCATCAAAAAGGGAGATTCTTTCTTCTGCTCTCGATGGCCTATAAGCAGGGATGTCCTGCGGACCCTCCAAGGCATTTGCGATTTGAGAGGCTTTCCCCCCTTTGAAATGGATCCAGTATATGCTCCAGGGATTCCGTGTATCTGCACCGTATTGATGTGGCAGGTCTTTCGGGATGATGATAAACTGTTGTTCGTTCACGACGAAAAGTTGATCAGGGTATTTAATCCATCCCTTTCCTTTTGTGCAATAGATCAGAATATGCTGCGCGCTACCTGACGGGCGTTCCCGGAAATGTGCCTTCGCATCGGGATAAAATCCAATATCGGTAACAAAGAGCTCATTGATCAGGGGATCATTTTCAAGTTGAAGAATCACTTCTTTTGGAAGTACGATAAGCTTTTGGCCATTGAAACCTTCTTGTTTCCGGGTCTTCATCTTCAAGCTGTATTTCGATTCAATATAGTAATATAATCCATTATTCTTAGCACTATTGTCTATTTACACGGGCTTGCATTTGGATTTACTTTACCTGGAAAACAGGAGCTATGGATGAGGTGAAAATTTGGCAGGAAGAGGTGATGATCCCCACCTACGGGACCGGTGAACCGGAAAAAATGCCCATGTTCTTTGAGAAAAGGGTATACCAGGGGAGCAGCGGGGTGGTCTATCCTTATCCCATCATTGAAAAGATCGGAGATGAGAAGCAGGACCAATCTTACAAGGGGCTTTTCCTGGAGAATGCCTACCTGAAGGTCATGGTATTGCCCGAATTGGGCGGCCGGGTCCAGATGGCCTATGAAAAAATCAATAAGCGTCATTTTGTCTACTACAACCAGGTCATCAAACCGGCCCTTGTGGGTCTGCTGGGTCCGTGGATCTCCGGGGGCATAGAATTCAACTGGCCACAGCATCACCGGCCTTCCACATACTTACCGGTTGACTATCAGCTGGAGGAGCATAAAGATGGAAGCAAGACCATCTGGGTGAGCGAAGAAGAGCGTATGTTTCATACCAAGGGGATGGCCGGTTTCCGGCTTTATCCTGATAAAGCCTACCTGGAGATCCAGGTGAAGCTGTTTAACCGGACACCCCTTCCCCAGACCTTTCTCTGGTGGGCCAATCCGGCAATCAGCGTCCATGATGACTACCAGTCCGTCTTTCCCCCCGATGTGCATGCGGTGTTCGATCACGGGAAGCGGGATGTATCCAGTTTCCCCGTTGCCACGGGGACATACTATAAAATGGATTACAGCGCCGGGGTCGACATCTCCAGGTATAAGAACATTCCGGTACCCACTTCCTACATGGCCATCCGTTCCGACTATGATTTCGTGGGAGGATACGACCATAAGGCCGGGGCCGGCCTGTTGCACGTGGCAAACCACCACGTATCCCCCGGCAAGAAGCAATGGACCTGGGGGTGTGGAGATTTCGGGAAGGCCTGGGACAGGAACCTGACAGATGAAGATGGCCCCTACATCGAACTGATGACCGGCGTTTATACCGATAACCAGCCGGATTTCAGCTGGCTTCAACCTTACGAGGAGAAAGCTTTTACGCAATATTTCATGCCCTATTCGGCCGTGGGTCAGGTAAAAAATGCCACAAAAGATGTGGTGATGCGACTGGACCTGAAGGACGAACTTGTCGAAACAGTGGTCTATGTGAGCAGTCCCATGAAGAACCTGCACATCCTGCTTCTTGGGAGGGGAAAGCTGTTGTGGAGCCGGATCACGGATCTGCATCCTTCCGCACCGCTGGAAGTGGAGATCCAGGTGGATTCCTCCCTTAAAGAGGATGAACTCCTGCTGCAGGTCAGGTCTGATAACGGGAGTGAACTGCTCAGCTACAGGCCTGAGAAGATGACTCCAGAGGTTCCTCAAGCGGCAAAGGCACCCCTGCCTCCGGAAAAGGTCAGCAGCAACGAGGACCTGTTCCTGACCGGACAGCACCTGGAACAGTACCGACATGCCACCGCTGATCCCACAGCCTATTACCGGGAGGCCCTGCACCGCGACCCGGGGGATGTTCGAAGCAATAATGCCATGGGCTTGTGGCTGCTCCGCCGTGGCCGCATTGAGGAAAGCACGGCATATTTTGAACAATCCATCGCCACACTCACACAGCTGAATCTAAATCCTTACGACGGGGAGCCCTATTACAACCTGGGTCTGGCGAGAAAATATCTGGGTCAACAGGATCAGGCCTACGAAGCTCTGTACAAGGCCGTATGGAATGCTGCCTGGCAGGATGCAGGCTATTTTGTCCTGGCTCAGCTGGATGCCGGAAGAGGCGATTATGTCATGGCCCTGAAACATGTGGAGCTTTCCCTGAACCGGAACAGTGTGAACCACAGGGCCCGTCTGCTGAAGGCTGTACTCCTGCGCATGATCGGCAGACCTGATGATGCCCTGGCCTGGATCAAGGAGTCCATTAGCCTGGACCGCTTTAACTTCGGACTCTATTATGAGAAGGTCCTTCTGGCCGAATTCAAAAAGGATGCACCACATGCTCGGGCCTTACTTTCAGATATGATGGTCTTAATGCGCGGATCGTTACAGAATTACCTTGGTCTGGCCCTTGAGTATGCGGGGGCAAGTTTTTTCGAAGAGGCCCATACCATCCTGAAGCTGCTTATTTCAGATGCAACACAGGACGATCCCATACTTCTTTATTACGCTGGTTATTTCCTGGTAATGGCGGGATTCTCGAAGCAGGCCGACGGATGTTTCCTGAGAGCTTCGGAATGTCTACCCGATTTTGCCTTTCCCAACCGGCTGGAAGCCATCCCAGTCCTGGAGATGGCCATGGAACGGAATCCAGGGGATGCTTTGGCCCCCTATTGCCTCGGTAACCTTTGGTACGACAAACGCCAATATGAAAAAGCCATTGAATGCTGGGAACGTTCACGGGACCTGCAAGAGGGATTTGCGCCGGTCCACCGAAACCTGGCCCTGGCTTATTTCAACAAGCGCAAGGATCCGCAAAAAGCGCTGTTATCCATGGAGCGGGCCTTCGCCCTCAGCAGGCAGGATGCCCGGCTGCTTCTGGAGCTGGATCAGTTGCGCAAAAAAATGGGGGTGAAGGCTTCCAGGAGGTTGACCTGGCTGGAAGATCATCCTGGTTTGGTGGATGCCCGGGATGATCTATACCTGGAACGGATCACCCTGCTCAACCAGGAAGGGCAGCACGGGAAAGCTCGTGACTTGCTGGAAATCAGAAAATTCCATCCCTGGGAAGGCGGTGAAGGTAAGGTCTCCGGCCAGCACGTGATGTGCCGGGTGGAGTTGGCCAGGCAGGAACTCATGGCCGGAAAGGGGGAAGCGGCCCTGGAGTGGCTGGAGCAAGCCAGGAGTTATCCGGACAATCTGGGAGAAGGGAAATTACCTGGTTCACCGGAGAACCACTTGGATTTCTGGACCGGTCTGGCTTACCAGCACATGGATCAGCCCGAAAGGGCCTGGGAACATTTTCACAAAGCTACCTCCGGCCGCCAGGAACCCGGCATGGCCATGTTCTACAATGACAGTGAGCCCGACCAGATCCTCTACCAGGCCCTTGCCAGGCGAAAGCTTAGAAAAGTGGAGGAGGCAGATGGACTGCTTGAAGGTCTGATAAGCTATGGGAAGAGGCACTTGGATGCAACCGTACAAATCGATTATTTTGCAGTTTCATTGCCGGACATGCTCATTTTTGACGAGGACCTTGACCGAAAGAACAGGGCACACTGTCATTACCTTATGGGCCTGGGCTGCCTGGGCCTGAAGCGCATCCAGGAAGCCCATACACATTTTCATGAAGCCCTTGGCGTTGATCCTGGTCATCAGAAAGCAGCCCTATACCTCCGTAACCTGGAAAACCTGAACCGCTTGATTGATTAGACCAAGTATTTGGAAGATATCTCCCAATCTCCATGGCGGGTATCCCATAATTTTACATGCATGGAATGTTCGCCGTATCCATGATACTCTTACGGCCCTTTCCTTGCCAGTGGGACTGTTAATCTATATCAATCTGCCATGAAAAGGATAAATTCATTCTTCATTGTAATCGTTGTTGCTGGCTGCCTTCTAGTAAAGGCAAGGGATGACGAAGCGAAGGTCAGTATCGGGTATGCCGCCATTACAGAAACAGTTAACTATGGTAAGAACCGCCTTTATGCGCACTATACCTTTGATAATGGAGGTATTGATGCCATGGGGAATGCGGACCTCAACCTGGTGGATGCCGTCACTTCCCTGGATCATTTCAAGGGCAACGTGGCCATACTGAACGACATGGATTCTGCGTACATGGAAGCAAGTGCTCCGCTTCTGTTTGACACCCTGAAAGCCATGACCTTCTGCGCCTGGATCTATCTGGAAGCCGGCAATGAGAATGGCGATGACTGGGAACCTATCTACGAGTTCTGGAACGATGTAAGCACCCAGCACGAATACCTCAGCCCCAACCTGTGGGGCAGCGATTTCGGGCTGGTTTCCAGTTCTCCCGGCTGGACCAACATAAGCTCCCAGCCTCCCCTCTCCAACGATACTTGGCAGCATGTGGCACTGACCCGGGAGGGGAACATGGCCACCGTTTACCTCAACGGGGAGGTATTCATATCGGGGGATGTGGGCAAGACCATCGGGGAATTGGAAGCCAATGAATTCTATTTCGGGGGCAACCCTGATCCCTCCCGGGAGTACAAGTATGTCAATGGCATGTACGATGATGTCATGATCTTCCACCAGGCCCTGACTGCCGCCCAGGTGCTTGAACTGGCCCGTGTCAACCCGCCCATACCCGACATCGACAAACCGGCAAATTTTGAAGGAGCCACGGCATGGTATCCCCTGGATGCCGACGGAACAGATGCCATCGGTGATTTTGACATGGCCCTCTTTGACGCAAGCTTTACACGGAACTACGGTGGCCGTGGAGATGTGGCCTTTTTTAGTGAGACGGATACGACCTATGGCCTTGTGGAGGGAACCCTTCCCGTTTCCGGGGAAAAGTTCACTTTTGCCGGATGGGTTTACTGGGATTCTGAATATGCTGTTACCTGGCAGACCTTTCTGGAATTCTACAGCACCGAAGATGGGGATCATCTCTATTTGTCCCCAAAAATTGATTGGGGTGAAGAATACGGGATTGTGATGCAGTCGGTAGGAGGGTGGGAAAATATGGGCACACAGATCCCCTTCCCGATAGACAGGTGGGCGCATGTCGCATTCTCTTTCAACAACGGAACCATCATCCTTTACCTGGACGGGGAGAAGGTGGGCGAACATACCTTCGGAAGTACCTGGAGTGACCTGGATCCCGACCAGTTCTACCTGGGACCCAATATGCAGGAAGACCGCTTCTATGTATCCACCAGGGGGATGTATGATGATGTGGCCTTCTATGACCAGGTTCTGACCTCCTTCCAGATCGAGGCACTGGCAGAGGACCGGACGGCCTCCAGGCCCGACGTGGACAATTTCGTCATGGAAGCTGAGGACTATGCCTTTGGCAACTGGGCCACCGGGCAGGACGGTGAACTGGGTTATGCCTCCTGGTCAGGCGAACCGGGATCGGCAAAGGAGAATGAGGACGGAACACTCCTGTATGGCGTGTATACCGGGGAAGGAGCCTTTCATGTCTGGGGCCATGTGATGCTGGGAGAACAGGTGGACACAGCCTTTTACCTGGCTGAGGATGAGGCTGGCTGGAGCCCTTCAGCTTCCATGGAAGCCGGGACTGGCTGGAAGTGGGTGAAGCTTTACCAGACTTCGGTCCTTTCAGGGGGCGAGCATTCCCTGCGGATCGCTCCTGCGGTACCCGGCATTCAGCTGGACAAGCTGGTTATCACAGCTGATTTCGGATTTGACCCGGCCACGGAATATCTCAAGACCGACCTGGAGCAACCCACTGCCCCGGGAGATCCTGCAGTGAGCCACATTTCTGAGAAAACCGCACTGCTTGTCTGGGATGCGGCAAGCGACAACGTGGGTGTAAGTGCCTATGACATCATGGAAGGTGACCGGGTGGTGCTGGTGACGAAGAATCCGGTCATACGGCCGGACCTGCTGGCGTCCACCAACTATGACTTTGCCGTAAGGGCCAAAGACATTGAAGGCAATGTGAGCGTGAAGTCCTCTTCCGTTTCCTTTTCCACCTCTGACCTTACCTTCAGCATTGACTATGAGGACCGCAGGCAGACCATTCACCATATCGGCGCCTCAGACGGCTGGTGGGCCCACTGGGTAGCCAACTGGCCCGAGGCAAAACGGGAAGAGATTGCCAAAGTCCTCTTCAGTGATGCTATGGATGCTTCGGGTAGTCCCGAAGGCATTGCTCTTTCGGGCTGGCGATACCAGATCGGTGCCGGGAGCCTGGACATGGACAATAGCGGCATCAATCCACACAACTGGTTCAGGGAGATCAGCTCTTATCTGAAGGAGGACGGGACCTACGACTGGGAGGCACAGTCAGGCCCGGAATACTGGCTGGACAAGGCACATGAATACGGTGTGGAGCATTTCACAGCCTGGTGTAATTCCCCGCCCTATCATATGACGGTGAATGGCTATACCTTCCGTACGGCAGAAGTCCCCAGCTACAACCTGGATGCGGGGAAATATGCCGATTATGCCGATTACCTGGCCACCATCGCCAGTCATTTCCAGGATGCGGGGAAGTCCTTTGATGCCGTCAGTCCCATCAACGAGCCCCAGTGGTCATGGATGGCTGAAGTTGGCAGCGCCAGCCAGGCCGGTTCTTATGCCAGCAACAGCGAGATCGCAGGTGTGGTCAGGGCCATGAACACAGCTTTCAACACCCGGGGTGTGGATGCCAGGATCCTGATCACTGAGGCGGGGGACATCCGCTTCCTGCACAGCTATGATGAGTCCCGGGCGGAGGTTTCCGACCAGGTGGATGCTTTCTGGGATCCGGCCAGTGCCGACTACATCGGGGACCAGCCCTCCCTGGCCAGCTGGGTGGCAGGCCACAGCTACTTCTCAAGCAGCGATGTGACCGCTTCGGTGAAAGCGCGACGTGAGCTTCGGGATAAGCTGGCTGAACAGGATGCCGGATTGGAGTACTGGCAGTCAGAATATTGCCTGCTGGGATCTGAACACGAGGAAGGCCGGGATCCGGGAACAATGAGTTCCATCGACTACGGCTTATGGCTGGCCCGGCTGATCTACTTTGACCTGGTGGAGGGAGATGCCACCGGGTGGGATTTCTGGACCGCACTGAGCATCCCCGGGGCAGCTACCCACGAGGAGCGTTTCGGTTTACTGAACTGGTACCCCGATCCCTACGATGCAAGCCATACCGATGGTACATATGATGTGGCCAAGCTCTGCTGGGCCCTGGGGAATTACTCCAGGTTTGTGCGGCCCGGCTACCAGCGCCTGGCCACAGGCCGCTCAGATGGTTTGAATTCCATTGGTGCGGCAGATAACCAACTCTTTTCCGCCTACCTCTCACCGGACAAATCCAGGCTGGTCATTGTGGCCATCAATTACGAAGACAGAATACAAAATCTGAGCTTCACCCTGGAAAACTTTCCCGGTTCTGTATTGCCCGATTCCTATGAGGTTTACACCACCAGCCAGGGCCATGACTTGCAGGCCTCACAGGCGGATGCGGCTTCGGCCTTCTCCATTCCGGCCAAATCCATTGTGACCCTGGTGGCAGAACTGGAGGGTGGAACGGGCATCGGTGAGACTGAGAATAACACGGAATCCCGGGCTGCATTTGAGGTCTTTCCCAACCCGGCCTCAGATATGGCCAACCTTCGTTTTCACGGGGAAGTTCCGGTGGCGGTTGTTGTGCTGGACATGACCGGGCACCGCATGGCAAGGTATGAGGTGAACTCCTCTTCGCTGACTATTCCTACCAGCCAAATGGAACAAGGCAGCTACATCCTTAGTGTGGATTATGGAAGATGGACCGAGACGGGCAAACTCGTGGTTATCAGGTAATATAGGAAGGCATGAAAACAATGAAATATTTTCCATATGTTGGAATTTTGTTGTGGATGATCGGGTGTGGCCGGCCTGCTCAGGATGTTGCCATGGAGCTGATACTGGATCCTTCCATAACCTACCAGAGGATGGAGGGATTCGGGGCATCGGATGCCTGGCGCTGCCAGTTCGTGGGTAAGTACTGGCCGGATGAAAAAAAAGAATATATCGCCGACCTGTTGTTCAGTCGAAAGTTTGATGACCAGGGAGATCCCCGGGGCATCGGCCTGTCCATCTGGCGCTTTTATCTGGGCAGCGGGACCACCGAAATGGGAGAAGCTTCGGAGATTGTCAATGAGTGGCGGAGGGCAGAATGTTTTCAATTGCCCGATGGCAGTTACGACTGGACCCGGCAGGAAGGACAGCAATGGTTCCTGAAGGCTGCCCGGGATAGGGGTGTGGAGAAGTTCCTGGCTTTCAGCATTACCCCGCCTGTACATATGAGCAGAAATGGCAAGGGGTATTCCTCCAAAGGGGATATCCGGATGAATATCGCTCCCGGAAAAATGGACGATTATGCCCGGTTCATGACGGATGTAATGCTGCATTTCAGGGATCGTGGTGAGCCTTTCGATTACCTGAGTCCCTTCAATGAGCCACAGTGGGACTGGGATCAGCATACCCAGGAGGGGACAGCTGCACAGAACCAGGACCTCTTCGAATTGACACGGGCCCTGTCCGCTGACTTTGAGCGACGTGGGCTGTTCGCCGAGATCCTGCTGGGGGAGGCAGCGACGGTCAATCACCTGGCAGGTATCGTAAAGGACGATTCAAGGGATGACCAGATCCAGGTGTTTTTTGGGAAGGATAGTCCCCTGAACGTGGCTGGCCTTCCCGGTGTCCGGAGGGCTATTACGGCCCACAGCTATTTCATCACCTGGCCTTTGGATACCCTGCTGGCTTCAAGGAAGAGGTTGGCCGAGCGCTTGCAGCAGACGGATCCATCCCTGGAGTACTGGCAGACAGAATTCTGTATTCTTGAGAATAATCCTGAGATTGGACAGGGATCAGGGCGTGACCTGGCGATGCCCACGGCTCTGTATGTGGCCAGGGTCATTCACGCCGACCTGGTTATGAACAATGCCTCCAGCTGGCAGTGGTGGACGGCCCTGTCCCAATGTGATTACAAGGATGGCCTGGTATACCTGGATACCGGACATGGGTCGGGAATGACCGATCCGCGTAGCGCCATGAACGATTCCCTGAAATATGATGGCGTGGTTCGTGAGTCCAAACTCCTATGGGTCCTGGGTAACTATTCACGCTTTATTCCACCCGGTGCCAGGCGGGTAGAGGCACGTTTCAAGGAGCCCCAAGATCCGGTTGAACAATTGACAAGGGTGATGGTGAGTGCTTATCACGACCCCTTCCTGAAGCGCTATGTGCTGGTGGCCATCAATCAGGCCGCAGAGCGGCAGACCCTTTCATTGCTGGACCATGAGGGCAAAAAGATAGCGTCGGGAGTCAGATTGGCGACCTACACCACTTCTGCTGATCAGGATTTGGGTGCGGATTTGACCAATGCACCGGAACTATCTCTGGATCCGCACTCAGTCACTACCCTGCTCATCCCCGAATCATACCTGAAAAAAACAAACTTACAAGAAACACCATGAGAAAACTATTCATCCCCACCTTGCTGGTCATCCTCTTCGGATGCCAGAATCTCTCATCTGATATGGAGCGTAAAATACCCTTCAACAGCGACTGGAAGTTCCAGTTGGGGGACCACCCGGAAGCGGTGGAGCCCGGCTTTGATGACAGCGGATGGCGCCTTCTTGACCTGCCCCATGATTGGGCCATTGAAGGAGATTTCTCTTCGGAGCATTCCAGCGGAACCGGCTATCTGCCAGGTGGTGTGGGCTGGTACAGGAAAGTCGAACATCTGCCAAAATCATTGAATAACAAGGTGGTTTATATCCAGTTTGATGGTGCCTATCAGAATACGGAGCTATGGATAAATGGCCATTTCATTGGGAAAAGACCCTACGGATACATTAGCTTTTACTATGACATCAGCGAGTACATCCGCCCAGGCGAAATGAATACCTTCGTAGTGCGGCTGGACCATAGCAATACAGGAGATTCCAGGTGGTATACCGGGAACGGGATTTACCGGAATGTCTGGCTGATTCAAAGCAACAAGGTCCATGTGAAACCCTGGGGCACTGCGGTCAGCACCCATGATATTTCAAAGGAAGCGGCACAGGTGCATGTTCAGACCGAGCTTCAGAGCGCTCTGGAGGAGAATACGGCCGTCACCATCAGGAACAGTATTTTGAACAGGGAGGGTGAATCAGTGGCAGAAAGTAGCAAAGAAGTGGTGATCTCTTCCCTCGGGGAGACCGTGGTCAGGGATCAAATGGCGATCCTGCAGCCGGATCTTTGGTCGCCTGAAACTCCTCATATCTATCAGTTGAAGACGGTGCTCCTGATGAATGGTAAAGTGGTGGATGAGTACATGACGGCTTTTGGGGTCCGCTCTATCGCATTTGATCCGGATCATGGATTTACCTGCAACGGGAAAAGCTACAAGTTGAAGGGAGTATGCCTCCACCACGATTTCGGTCCCCTGGGGGCTGCCAGACATCCCCGTTCCGCCCATAGAATCCTCAAGAAGTTGAAAGCTGCCGGAGTGAATGCGATCCGTACTTCGCATAATCCGGAAGATCCGGCCTTCCTGACCATGCTGGATACCATGGGCTTCTTCGTTCAGGAGGAAGCCTTTGATGAATGGAGGTATGGAAAGAAGAAATGGCTCCAGGGCCGGAATGTGGGGCGTGAAGAAGGCGAGAAGGGGCTGGATGTTTATTATGGAACCGGCGGCTACAGCGATTTCTTTGCGGAGTGGGCCGAACAGGACATCAAAGATATGGTCAAGCGTGACAGGAATCACCCATCGATCATCATGTGGAGCATCGGGAACGAGATCGATTACTCCAATGATCCCTACGCGGACAAAAGTGATGATTTCTGGGAGCCAAGCAAGCCGGATCCTGCCGAACTGGCAGTGATCGCCAGGCAACTCACGGCCTGGGTAAAGGAAGTGGATACTACAAGGTTTGTGACGGCAGCCCTGGCCAATATGCCCATTGCCAACCGGGTCGGGTATCCCGATGCCCTGGACATTGTGGGATATAATTACCAGGAGAAATTCTACGGGGAAGACCATAAAACCTATCCCGACCGGGTCATTTACGGTTCTGAAAACGGGGCCATCCTTGCCGCATGGGAGGCAGTGCTGAACAATGAGTTCATCTCCGGTCAGTTTCTGTGGACCGGTCTTGACTATCACGGAGAAGCCGGCGCGTTCCCCAGGCACAGTGCGGGAGCCGGGCAACTGGATATGTGTGGTTTTGAGAAGGCCATTTATTTCCAGCGAAAGAGCTGGTGGACAGAGGAGCCAATGATTAAGGCCTTCGCACGTGATTTTGAATCCTATCCGCCCTATGATGCCTACAGGGTGAAAATGCACTGGAACTTCGAACCAGGTACCAGTTTGTGGGTAGGTTGTTTTACCAACTGTGAGGAAGCAGAAGCCTTCCTCAACGGAAGGAGCCTGGGAAGAAAGAATATGTCCAGGCTGGACATGTCGCGGAATCAGTGGGAGATTCCCTATGAGTCAGGTGAGCTTGTCATGGTCGGGTACCGGAATGGAGAAAAAGTGAGTGAAGATGTTTTGCAAACTGCCAGTGAATTCAGCGGATTGGCTCTGGCGGCCTATGAAGACGCCCTCATGTCAGACGGGCAGGATATCGTACATGTAAAAGTGGAAGGGGTGGATGTTAACGGGATCCTGGTGCCTGCTGCAGACCACCAGGTTGACTTCGAGGTTTCGGGAGGAGCGGAAATCCTAGGTATCTGCTCAAGCGATCTCAGGTCCACAGAATCCTACAGGGGAACTCACAGGAAGCTTTACCAGGGTAGGGCATTGGTGGTACTTCGCTCCAACGGGAAGGCTGAGCCGGCTATACTGACTGCCCGGTCCGGAGAGGTCACCAACAGCCTTACCATACCCACAGGGAGATAGGTATCTACTAGAATCAAACATACAGTCATCCATGCCATGAGACTACCTCTCGCAGCTGTTCTCGGATTGATTCTGGTCGGTTGCCAGGTCACCAAACCTACCGATTTGCATGTGGCTGGCGTTTCCGAACCGGTGATTCTGCTGAACGGAACCTGGAGAATCCATCTGAACCCTCCCGAAGAGTTCTGGAAATTGACCGACCTGAATGATGAATGGAAGGAGATTCAGGTGCCGGGGGAGTGTATGATGCAGGGATTTCCCATAAAACACGATGCTCCCTTTGCCTATAAATGTGAGATCCAAATACCCACGGATTACAGGAACAAGACCGTTAAACTCCAGTTTGAGGGAGTCTATAGCTATGCACGGGTATGGATCAACGGGAATTATATGGGCGATCATTCAGGAGGTTTTACCAGATGGGCGTGTGATATCACCGCTTTCGTTACACCCGGAGAAACAGCCATGCTTACCGTGGAGGTTACCGATAAAGCTGACGAGATATCCTATGCAAGCGGATATGCAAAACACCCGATCGGGGGTATTTTAAGAGATGTGACCCTCCTGGCCCTGCCGCAAAACTACCCGGAAGAGCTGAGCATTGAGACAGATCTGGATGAGGATTTTAAGGATGCTACCTTAATCGTCTCTGGGAGAACTAATGGAATCTCAGAGAACTCGAAACTGAAGATCGAATTGATAAATAGCGTTGGTGAAAGAATTGGGCTGGAGAATTATTCGGTGAGTCTTAACAACCAGGATTTCGTGCTTGAGAACTACATTGTCAATCCCCTGAAGTGGGATGCCGAGCACCCTAACCTCTACAGACTTGAAGTATCCTATTTAGACAATGATGAGCTTGTATGGATGAAAGCATACAGGATTGGATTTCGGGAGATAACCGTGGAAGGGAATAAGCTGCTTGTAAACGGGAATGAGGTAAAACTGAGAGGGGCAAACCGGCACGATATACACCCCTTACTGGGAAGAGTCTCCACCCCCGAATATGAACGTAAAGATGTGCTGCTTGCCAGGGAGGCAAATATCAATTTTATACGGACGTCACACTATCCCCCCACAGACCATTTCCTCAGCCTTTGTGATGAATATGGATTGTATGTTGAAGATGAAACTGCTGTCTGTTTCGTGGGCACACACCGAATGAAGGAGTTTCGGCCCGGAGCCACAGAAAATGATCCGGTGTATACTGATCGCTATTTGTCTCAGCTGATAGAGATGGTAACCTTTCATAAGAAGCACCCTTCTGTTATTCTGTGGTCCGTCGGAAATGAAAACCAGTTTGGAGCTAATTTCAAGAAATCTTACGACTGGGTGAAAATCCACGACAGTACACGTCCGGTTATCTTCAGCTATCCAGGTCTGGTGCCCGACACCGTTCAGGCCTATGATATTTTGAGCATGCATTACCCGGATTTCTCAGGTGATCTGACACAATATGGCAAAGCAACCAAAGGATTCTCCTATTCTCCAATGCCGGTCCTCTTTGATGAATGGGCACACGTGGCCTGTTATAATAATTTGACCCTTACGGAAGATCCCAACATCAGGAATTTCTGGGGAGTAAGCCTGGATAGTATGTGGCATAAGACCTTCGTGGCGGATGGGGGATTGGGTGGAGCCATATGGTGTATGATCGATGAGACTTTTATGATTCCCGATTCCCTGCCCGGTTTTAATGATTGGTGGGGTATCATCGATGACAATGTCACCCCTGCCGCCTATGCAGGAAAAACAGTGGGCTACGGAGAATGGGGGAATGTAGATACATGGCGCAGAAAGAAGCCGGAATTCTGGAATACAAAAAAGGCATACACCCCGGTGAAAGTTCTGAAAACCGAATTTGACAGGAATCCGAAAGAAGGGCCGCTAATGGTTCCCCTGTTCAATCGTTTCGATCATACAGATATCAGCGTACTGACCGTTCGAATGGAATACAGGGGCGAAGGGGAAGTGCTGGTGTCGCCCCAAATCAAACCGCACTCAAAAGGAGAGCTTACCGTACCTGTTAACGCCTGGGAATGCGGAGAACCTATAGTTCTCGAGTTCATTGACTCCAAAGGCAGACTGATCGATAAATACACTCTCACACAAAAAACCGGATCTGCAGAAGCGATGCTGCACCAAGCTGCTGAGGATATACGGATTGAAGAGACAGAGGCCACTATCGAGGTGATCTGCGAGAACGAAACCCGGGTCGTTCTCGATCGAAGCACCGGTCTTATCCGGGAAGTAGTAAAACCATCGGGAGCTTATTCTTTAAGAGGCCCGGTCCTTAACCTGCGCACCCGGGGGAGTGATATCATGGATTCTTACCACGAAATAAATGAGTAAGGCAGGAACTGGCGTTTAGAGGATTTCAGTTATGAGCGGGCCGACAGGTATGTCACGATATCCATTAAGGGCAGTTACGAAGAACTGCCTTCTGTTGGTTTTGAGCTAACACTCCATTCTGACGGAGCGGCCAGGCTTGTATATGATCTTGATTCTTTTCCGGAAGAGTATATCCGTGAATCAGGGATTTACTTCGAATTCGATGATATGATTGATTCTGTATCATGGAGCAGGATTCCCTATTGGAGCTATTACCCCGAGGATCATCTTTCTGCCAAAGAGGGAGCGGCGGCGCTTTACCCTCAGAATCTGAACAGCTACAGGATGCCTCCACAGAAGGTATGGAACGAAGATTGTGAAAGCTTCTACTACAGCGGTATATCCAGCGAAGTTAAGGGCACTCAGCTAACCCGCATTGCTAAATCCACGAAAGAAGGTATTCTGGAGTATCACTTAAAGACCCACGGGAAGCCACTTTTTTCAGTGAAAGGAAACAGGCATATCTCCTGCAGAATAGCCAAATCGGGTAATGCAATCCGGCATTATATTAATAATAAATCAGATTATGTGGACCTTAGCTGGGGCAATTTCCAGCGGGATATCCAGCTTGACCGCACCTATTCCAATGAAATAGAATTTACTATCCAGACATCTGCCCTTCCAACTGACCGGTGACAGGCCGATCCGGCTATTCATACACAGACAGAATATTCAGAGCTTCCTGATCTGATACTTCGTGAAAGAGCATCAGCTCCCTGAGGGTGATTGCCTTTTCAGGCCGGAACCGGTCAGAGTTCATGTATTCCAGGATGCTGTATCGTAACTGTCTGGAAGACATTCGTTTATCCAGGTTATTCAACAGGTCGATGGAGGAGAATACGAGGAATCCTGGTCCTACCTTCACCTCGAAAAGATTGGTCAGATCCCGGTTCTTAAAGAAATTGTCCAGCACGGTTATCAATGGATCTACATCAATGCTGTCGATCTGTATGGCCTCGGAGAACTTGTTGATATCCCACCATTGCCAGTTGGCGTGAAAGTCGGTGGGAAACTGACCAAAGACCGGATGTCCGGGATCACACAGGATTCCCATGGTCCCGGGCTGGTTCGGAAAGTGGACCGGGCTCCAGAATACGGGAACGAATTTCCCTGTGATCCCTTTGATCTGATTCAGAGGCGGACTCAGAAGAACCTTTTTCCCCAGTGCCAGCGCTTCGCCAGCATTCTCAAAGGAATTGGTTACCAGCACCTCCCCCTCATTGTAGGATGGATTGTTATCATATACCCAGATCTGCCAGGAATTTATATGTGAAGTGCCTTTGAGGGTAAGCTCCACGGTCAATACAGAGGGGGTCTCCACCTGATCCAGCGGGACCTCCATGCGACCCAGTTTTCCCACTGTACCATGGGGGATGTTTTCTGCACTTACTGTACCGCTGGCCAGGGAACTGCCCTTGCTGTCCTTCACGGTCCACATGAGATCGGCTTGATCCAGGTCCCCGCTGTAGTTGGAGATGCCCACCTCTGCCCGGAAGATCTCACCACGCGAATATACTGCCTGCTTAAACCATAGCAGGGGAACCACGTCGGAACAGAATTGACTGAACTCTTCTCCCGAGGTAAAACCCTTGGATTCCCAGAATGCATCCAGCATCCCCACCAGGGCTGTGCCCTGGCCGGGGAAGTCATGCAGGTCCAGCAACTGGAAGCCGCTCAGTCCGGCTGTTTTATACGCACGTTCTATCTCC
>Ga0180436_10001253_pt1 | contig 25044 bp, 23 predicted proteins | sample SS_ome_2_FD_132434 | JGI IMG/M metagenome (GOLD analysis project Ga0180436, IMG submission 132434) | Hypersaline lake sediment archaeal communities from the Salton Sea, California, USA - SS_3_S_2 metaG | ecosystem: Environmental > Aquatic > Non-marine Saline and Alkaline > Hypersaline >... | reverse complement strand
TGGAGAGGACGGTTGAGTTGATTCCGTTCGGCCCGGTCCTCGAGCGCGAACAGCATACCAACCCAAGCACATCACCGGACGGGGCCGTCCCTGGGGCGGCCCTTTTCTTTGGTGGTTTCCCAGATTAATCGGCTATCGACCGTTGATGGAGAGTTATCCCAGATGGTGCCGGAGGAGAGACTCGAACTCTCACTCTGTTGCCAGAACCGGATTTTGAATCCGGCGCGTCTACCAGTTCCGCCACTCCGGCACGGGGTGGGTCTGAAGAGGCGCAAAGTATAGCGCCCGCGGGCGAAGGGGGCCAGCGCGGACGTGCGTTCAGAAGCGGTAAGTCCAGCCGACGCCGAAGCTGTTGAGATCGGCGCCGGTGTCATTCTGGGTGCGGGCGCCCAGCCAGTAGAACTTGAGGCCCTGTTGGCGGTTTATCGGCACGCCGAAACTCAGGGCCAGCAGCCAGTTGTCGACCGCCAGATTCTTGTCGACGCCGTCGACCACGGCGTCGTAGCCGTTGCCGTAGGCAGTGCTGACCGACGCCCAGAGGCCGGGGCGGAAGCTGTAAATCGCGTGCCCCTGCACGGCCCACAGCTCGTCGTTCTCGAGTCTTTGGCCGCCGAAGAAATCGTCGTTGTCGGTGTAGAAGAACATCGAGCCGGTCAGCTCCCAGGTCCACTTGCCGCGCGTGTGCGTCACGCCGAGCTGGGGCCGGACCATCCAGCGGTTCGCGCCGAGGTTGATGAACCGATCCGGGTAATATTCGCCCAGGGGCACGGTCACGCTGACCGCTGCCCCGACCACGGTGTTGGATCGCGGTTCGCCGGCGAATTCCTGCAACGTTCGTGCGGGAGCGCCGTACAGCAGCACCGACAGGCGCAGGCGCGGGTCGGCAAAGCCGTGGCGCCGCGTGCTGGCCGGCTGGCCGGAGAGCAGGCCCGACCAGCGTCCCATCGCGTAGGGCACCGTCACGTCGAGGCGCGCGGACTTTCCGGCCAGGCCGAAAGATCGCATGTACGAGAGGCCGGCCCCGTAGACCTCGGTCTCCACGTCCTGGAGTTCCAGCACCGGATCGAAATAGATGTCGCCCGAGGTGAAGTTGGTCCCGACGCCGATTACGTTCATGCCGGTCGGCATGGGGGTCCAGCGGCGCGGCTCGATATCCTGGGCGAAAATGGGCCCGGCGCCGGCCAGCAGGAGCAGAAACAGGGCCAGGCGGGTGGCCAGCTTATTGCCGGGCGCTTTCATCGATCATTATCATCGGTGGTTCGGATCCGGGCGACCTGTTCATACGATGCGGTTCATGTACTCCGACACGGCGGGGGCGAAGCGCTCGTAATCCACCATGAAGGAATCGTGCCCCTGTATCGAGTCGAGCATCTGCAGTTCGCTGTCCACCCCGGCCGCGGCGAAGCAATCGACAATCTCCCGCTGCTGGTGCGGCGGCCACAGGAAGTCGGTATGCACGCCGATGACCTTGGCCGACTCGATCTTCAGGTCTGCAAAAGCGTCCCGCATGTCGGCATAGCCGTCGCTGAGGTCGAACCAGTCGATCGACTGCGACAGGAACAGGTAGCAACAGGGATCGAAGTTGTGGATGAATTTCTTCGCCGCGTATTCCAGGTAGGATTCGACCGAAAAGTGCATGCCGAACAGGCGCTCGGAGAAATGCACCTCCTGCGAGCGGCCGAAGCGCTCGCGCCACTCCTCGCCGGACCGGTAGGAGATCATGCCCAGCTTGCGCGCCAGGCGCATACCGGTCTCCGGCCAGTCGTCGTCCGTGTAGGCGCCGTCCTGCCAGTGGGGGTCGCGCACGATGATTTCCCGCTGGAGCGAGCGGATCGCGATGGCGAAAGGTTCGGCGCGCGCCGCGGTGGAAATGCCCAGGTAATGCCGGGCGATCGAGGGCTTCTGCCGTAACAGGGCCAGGCAACTCATGCCGCCCATGGACGGGCCGATCATCGCGCGCAATTGCTCGATACGGAGGTATTCCAGCACCATCGAGGCCGCTCTGGCGATGTCGGCGATCACCAGGTCGGGGAACGACAGCCGGTACTGTTTGCCGGTCAGCGGGTTGACGCAACCGGGCCCGGTCGAACCCTGGCAACTACCCAGCGAGTTCACACAGATCACGAAGTGACGGTCGGTGTCGATGGCCTTGCCCGGGCCGATCATCGGCTCCCACCAGCCGTCGGTGGGGTCGTCGGCGCTGCTCGCGGCATGGGCGTTGGGCGACAGGCCGGTCAGGATCAGCACGGCATTGGAGCGCGCCTCGTCCAGCTCGCCCCAGGTCTCGTAGGCCAGCGTGACGGCCGGAATCGAACCGCCGCTCGCGAAATGGAACGGTTCCTCGACCTGCAGGAAGTTCGTGGCGTTTTCCCTGTGGTGACTGGCTTTGAACGACAGCTTCATGCTAATTAATGATGCCTGGGCGGTTTCTTCTGATTTTAATGCAAGCGGATAATCATTCACGCACGGTGCGTAGTAGTCAAGCGGGGATTCACCCCCGCCTGGGTCGCCTGCTGCACCGATACGGAACGCGGGACTGGGCCGAGCCGCTGCACCCGCCCAGTTGCCGGGCATTCGAAGCGGTCCAGGACCTGCTACGGGGCGCGAAACCGGAGCTGATCCTCGATTCAGGCTGCGGAACGGGGGCGAGCACGCGCCTCCTGGCCGATCGGAATCCCGGTGCGCTGGTGATCGGCCTCGACAAGTCGGCGGATCGCCTGGCGCGGCTCGGGACCGGAGAGTTTCCCCGGCGTGAGGGCAATGCCATCTGGGTGCGGGCCGAACTGGCCACGTTCTGGCGGCTGGCGGCCCGGGCCGGCTGGCGCCTGCAACGGCACTACCTGCTGTACCCGAATCCCTGGCCGAAGCCCGGCCAACTGCAGCGGCGCTGGCACGCGCACCCTGTTTTCCCGATCATGCTTGAACTCGGCGGACGACTGGAAATGCGCACCAACTGGAGGATCTACGCCGAGGAGTTCGCCCTGGCCCTCGAGCACTACACGGGGACCGCGGTCAGGCCCTCCACGCTGCAGGTGGAGGAGCCGGCCAGTCCCTTCGAACGCAAATACCGCGACAGCGGCCACGCGCTTTACTCGGTGGTGCTGGATTCCAGCGGCGTGTAGTGGTCGACACCGGCCAGGCTGTTGTAGACGAAGACAACCAGCTGGTCCGGCTTGATGAACGCGCCGCCCAGTTCCTCGTCCCACCGCGCCGTCGGCTTCGCGTCCACGACCTGTTGCAGCGACAGGCCGTCGTCGATCATGGTCTGCACCGAATCGCGGATCGTCACCAGCATGTCGTGGTAACCCCGCAGGCCCGCCTTGTCGGTCAGCGGGCCATGGCCGGGGATGACCCGGGTGGCGTCACCGGACAGGGACAGCCCCAGTTCCACTGCCGCGATCAGTCCCTGCACGGTACCGCCGCCGTCCAGGTCGATGAAGGGGTAGAGGCCGTAAAAGAAGACGTCGCCCATGTGCAGGATATCGCTCTCGGGAAAGTGGATGATGGCGTCACCGTCGGTGTGGCCGCGCGGGGTGTGGTAGGCCGTCACGGGCTCGCCGTTCAGGTGCAGCGTGACGCGGTCGTTGAACGTGACCACGGGCAGCGCGCCATCCGGCCAGGCCGGCGTGGTGTCGTTCCAGAAGTGGTTGAACTGGTCGCTGCTCATACGCTTGCGGATGTTGTCGTGCGCGATGATCACGGCGCCTCCTTCGCCGACCGCCTCGTTTCCGCCCACGTGGTCGCCGTGGTAGTGGGTGTTGATCACGAAACGAATCGGCTGGTCGCTGACGTCGCCGATCGCGGCCAGCAGCTGGTCGGCCAGGTGTTGGTACTGGTCGTCGATGATGAACACGCCGTCCGCGCCGGCGGATACGGCGATGTTGCCGCCGCGGCCCTGGATCATCGTGACGGTGTCCGACAGCCTGGTCGGTATGTATTCAACGGTTTCGTCCTGCGCGACGGCCGCCGCGGGCAGGGCCGCCAGCGCCAGGCTGGCGAGAAAGGTTGTCGTACGATTCATGAAGCGCTCCAATCGGTATGTGGGCCGGCCAGGGGAGGCCGGCCTCGTTATCGAGTGGGCGCTATTCTACCTGCTGATCGATTTCCAGTACCACGAGGCTGGCGGTGGCGCGCTCGACGGACTTGCTGTCGCTCTGCCAGTCGCCCGGCAGCGCGGCGGGGGAACCGTTGAGCGAGACGCGCGCCTGCAGCTGGATCTCGGCCTCGCTGGAGATCGGCCGCTCCTGCAGCATGCTGTCGTTGTCGTCGATCGTCACTTCCAGCGGGAATGACGGTGCCATGACGCGGCGCACGCCGAGGGGCGGACCCATGGCCGGCCCCGGGGCGCGGATCACGATGTACAGCACGGCGCCGTTCTCCAGCGCCTGGCGGGCGCCCTCGGCGGCGTCCAGCACGAGGCGGGTGCCGGTCCAGGCGCCGGCATCGGCCGCCGGCTCGCCGGCGGCCTGCGTGGCCGGCTCCGAGACGGGCGGCGGCATCTGCGCTTCCGGCGCCATGCCCATGCGGGCCTGGGCCTCGCCGACCTGGTTGGCGACCATGGTGTAGACGTTGCTGTTCGGGTCAAGTTGCTCCAGCAGGGTCTGCCAGTAGCTGACCGCGAAGGCGTCGTCACCGTCCTGCATGGCGGCGATACCCATCAGCCAGAGCCCTTTCTGCAGGTCGGGATCGATTTCCAGGGCGCGCTCGAGCAGGGCGCGGGATTCCTGCGGCACCCGGCCGTCCGGCGTGGTGTAGATCCAGGCCTCGGCCAGGTCGGCCATCACCGACGGATTGTCCGGCGCCAGGGCGTGAGCGCGCTCCATTGCGTCCGCCGCCTCGGCGAACTGCTGCTGGGACCTCAGGGTGCGCGCCAGCAGCAGCCAGCCCTCCAGGTCTTCCGGGTTGGCCTCCAGCCGTTGGCGGAGACCCTCGATCGCCGCCTGCATGTCGGCGGCCGCCTGGCCGGCGTGGGGATCGGCCGGGTCGGCCGGGGCGGCGGCAGCCTGCGGGCGGCCGTGGATGCCGATGCCCTCGGGCGTACCGAAGTTGTCGTACAGCCAGAGACCGGCCGCGGGCAAGGCGAAGGCCAGGGCCAGCGCCACGGGCTGCCAGGCGGACTTGCCGCGCAGCAGGGGAAACAGGGTGATGACGGCGCCGATGAACAGCACGACGCCTGCAATGGTCCAGAACACTATTCGCTTTCCTTTTGCCGGGCGGCCGCCAGCTTGCGGCTGCGGTTGCGCACGGTGAGGGCCACCCCGAAGGCGCCGATCAGCAGGATCGCCAACGGCATGACCCACAGGGCCAGGGTGTTGCCTTGCATCGGCGGGCGGTACAGCACGAAATCGCCGTAGCGGTCCACCATGAAGCCGGTGATTTCTTCGTCGCTGCGGCCGTCCTGCAGCATGTCGAAGATCTCGCCGCGTAGTTGCTGCGCCAGCGGCGCGTCGGAGTCGGCCAGGTTCTGGTTCTGGCACACCAGGCAGCGCAGTTCCAGGGTCAGGTCCTTGTAGCGCTCCTCCTGATCGGCCGACTGGAACACCAGCGGTTCCTTGTCTTCGCCGCGCGGGCCCTGCGCCACGACCGTGGAGGCCAGCAGCAGGGTGGTCAGCAGCACGGTCGCGAGGCGGATAAGTCTGTCAGGGCCGGTCATTTGCGAATCCTCGGCAGGATTTCCTTCTCGATCACTTCGGGGGTCACCGCGCCGATCTGCTTGAAGATGATCGTGCCGTCGGCGTCCACCAGGAAGGATTCGGGGGCGGCGTACACGCCCAGGTCGATCGCGTAGCGGCCGCTGTAGTCCTGCAGGGTAATTTCATAAGGATCGCCGAAGCGCGCCAGCCAGGCCTGCGCGTCGGGGAGTTCATCCTTGTAGTTGAAACCGACCACGCGGATCTCGCCCGACCGGGCCAGGTCCTCGATGAAGGGGTGCTCGACGCGGCAGGTCGGGCACCAGCTGGCCCAGACGTTCAGCAGGAAGGGCTCGCCGACCAGGTCTTCGTTGGTCAGCACGCGCTCCGGCTGGCCCAGCACGGGCAGTTCGAACGGCGGGAGCGGTTTGCCGATCAGAGGCGAGGGGATCTCGGTCTTGTGATCGGCGATCTTCAGGCCCACGGCGAGCAGGATGCCCAGCGCCACGAACAGGATGACGGGTACGAGTCGGCCGATCATGCGGTGGCCTCCTTGCGCTCCGGCACTTCGCGCCGGTAGCGCTTGTCGCTGGCGGCCAGGAATCCGCCGAACATCATCAGCAGGCCGCCCAGCCAGATGAAGCGGATGAAGGGCTTGTGGTAGAGCCGCACCGCCCAGGCTTCGCCGCGGTTGTCCAGCGGCTCGCCCAGCGACACGTAGAGGTCGCGGGTCAGGCCGGGGTCGAGCGCGGCCTCGGTCATCACCTGGCCGCTGCGGTAACGCCGCTTCTCGGGGTACAACTCGGCTTCGAGCTCGCCGTCCTTGTAGGCCTTGAATATGCCCTGGTCGGCCACGTAGTTGGGTCCGGTCACGCCGCGCGTGCCTTCGAACACGAACTCGTAGCCAGCGAGTTCGAAGCGGTCGCCGGCTTCCATGCGCAAGTGTTTCTCCATGCTGACCGCGTTGGTCAGTGATGCGCCGACCAGGAACAGGCCCACGCCCAGGTGCGCGATCACCATGCCGGTCTCGCTGCGGCCGGGCTTGTTGTGGTCACGTATGCGTTCCACGTAGTACTTGATGTTGGCCGCGATGATCCAGGCGGCGGCCGCGCTGCCGGCGATGCCCCAGCCGCCGGCACTCGGCAGCCAGATCGCGGTGGCGATGCCGGTCAGTACCGCGAACACCCCGGGTACGACCAGTTCGCGGGCCAGGCGCTTCACGCTGTCGCCCTGCCAGCGGGCGTAGAAACCGGCCGGCAGGAAGAAGGCGATCGGAACCAGCAGCAGCGCGAACATCAGCCCGAAGTAGGGCGGTCCGACCGAGATCTTGCCCATCTCCAGCGCGTCCAGCGCCAGCGGGTAGAGCGTGCCGATCAGTACCATGGCCGCGATGACCGTGAACATCAGGTTGTTGATCAGCAGCAGGGTCTCGCGCGAGGTGCCCTTGAAATCGCTGCCCTGGACCATCGACGGCGCGCGGATTGCGAACAACAGCAGCGAGCCGCCGACCACCACGAACAGGTAGGCCAGGATGAATACGCCGCGGGTCGGGTCGGACGCGAAGGCGTGCACGGACGTCAGGACGCCGGAGCGCACCAGGAAAGTGCCGAGCAGGCACAGCGAGAAGGCGCTGATCGCGAGGATCAGGGTCCAGTTGCGGAAAGCGCCGCGTTTCTCGGTCACGGCCTGCGAATGGATCAGCGCGGTGCCGACCAGCCAGGGCATGAACGAGGCGTTCTCGACCGGGTCCCAGAACCACCAGCCACCCCAGCCGAGTTCGTAGTAGGCCCACCAGGAGCCGAGCACGATGCCGAGCGTCAGGAAGGCCCAGGCCACGTGCGTCCAGGGCCGAGACCAGCGCACCCACTGGCGGTCGACCTGTTTGCCGAGCAGGGCGGCGACCGCGAAGGCGAAGGCGACCGAGAAGCCGACATAACCCATGTAGAGCATCGGCGGATGGATGATCAGCCCGGGATCCTGGAGCAGCGGGTTCAGGTCCAGTCCGTCGGCGGCGGCCGGCAGCAGGCGCTTGAACGGGTTGGAGGTAAAGGTCAGGAACAGCAGGAAGCCGGCGGAGATCCAGCCCAGGATGGCCAGCGTGCGCGCCCGGAAGGGAGCGGGGAGGCCTTTGCTCAACAGGGAGACGGCCAGCGTCCAGCCGCACAGGATCCACGCCCACAGCAACAGCGAGCCCTCGTGCGAGCCCCAGACCGCCGAGATGCGGTATTCCATCGGCAGGCTGGAGTTGCTGTTGCGCGCGACGTACTCCACCGAGAAATCCTGTGTGACAAACGCCCAGGTCAGCGTCGCGAACGAGCCACTGATCAGCAGGAACTGGGCCAGCGAAGCTGACCGCGCCGAATCCATCAGGCGCTGGTTGCCGGTCTGGGCGCCGATCAGCGGCAGGCTGCCGAGCATGAAAGAGACCAGCAGGGCGCCGATCAGGAACACCTGTCCGAGTTCTGGGGTCATGGTTACTCCCGCGTGTAGTCCGTGCCCGCCGGTATGTGACCCGTCTTCTCGAGCGCGTCGGCCACTTCGGGGGGCATGTAGTTTTCGTCGTGCTTGGCCAGCACCTCGGAGGCCGCGAACAGGCCGCTCTCGTCGAACTCGCCCCGAGCGATCACGCCCTGGCCCTCGCGGAACAGGTCGGGCAGGATGCCCACGTACTCGACCGTCACGTCCTCCGGCCCGTCGGTCACCACGAAGCGCGTGGCCAGGCTGCCGTCCACCCGGTCCACGGTGCCCGGTTTGACCAGGCCGCCCAGGCGGAATTGGCGGCCGGGCGGAATCGGTTGCTCCAGCAGGTCGCTGGGGCTCTGGAAGTACAGCAGGTTCTGCTGCAGTGAATAGGACGCGATGGCGGCAGCGATGCTGACGCCCGCGAGAATCAGGAGCACGGCGATCAACCGGCGTTTACGGCTTGGAGTCATTGCGTTCCTCGATCTGGATCAAGCGGCGAATGTCGCGTACGACGTTTTTCTTGCGCAACAGGGGCGCGAGGGCGGTCCACAGCAGGATAACGAAGCCGATACCGTAGGCGCCTGCGATGAATGGCGTATGGTCCATTACTTGCCCTCCCTCACGATGTCTTTCACCCAGCCCTTGCGCAGGTCCTGTTCGAGCAGTTTGACCCGTGCACGGGTGAGCAAGTTCGCTCCGAAGTAGAACTTTACCGCGATGGACATGATCAGCAGCGGCATCAGCATGCTGCCGTCGATGCTGCTGCCGCCCATCAGGCTGATGCTGCTGCCCTGGTGCAGTGTGTTCCACCACTTCACGGAGTAGTGGATGATCGGCAGGTTCACCGCGCCCACCAGCGCCAGCAGGCAGGCCGCGCGAGCCGCCTTGCGGGGCTCGTCGATCGCGTTGTACAGGCCGATCACGCCGAGGTAGAGGAACAGCAGCACGAGCTCACTGGTCAGCCGCGCGTCCCACACCCAGTAGGTGCCCCAGGTGGGGCGGCCCCACAGCGAGCCGGCCACCAGCGTGACCGCCGTGAAGGCGGCGCCGACGGGCGCGCTGCACATGGCCAGGATCTCGACGATGCGGATGCGCCACACCAGCGCGATGAAGGCGCAGACCGCCATGATGATGTAAGCCAGCAGCGACATCCACGCGGCCGGGACGTGCAGGTACAGGATGCGGAAGCTCTGTCCCTGCTGGTAATCGGCCGGCACCACGAAGAAAGCCTGGTACATGCCGATCGCGGTGAGCACCAGGAAGATCGCCCAGAAGAAGGGGATGAACTTGCCGGCGAAGTTATAGAAATACGCCGGCGAGCCCAGCTTGTGGATGAACAGCAACAGCGGGTTCTTTCTCGGCTTGGTTTGGATTGTGGAGTCTCGTGTCATGACAAACTGATTTTCAGAGCTGCCGCGGCCGCGAACGGCGCCAGCGTCAGCGAGGTGACGAGGCCTGCGACCAGCAGGCCCAGGAACTGGGTGTACGGCAGCGAATCGGCCGCCGCCATCACGGCTGCCGTCGCGATGATCAGGATCGGCACGTACAGTGGGAACACCAGCAGCGACAGCAACTGTCCGCCGCGCTTCAGGCTGATGGTCAGGCCCACACCGATGGAGCCGATCAGGCTGAGGATCGGCGTGCCAAGCACCAGCGTGACCACCATCACGCCCATCGTGCCGTCGGGCAGATTCATCCAGACGGCCAGCAAGGGCGACAGCAGCACGATGGGCAGACCGGCGACCAGCCAGTGGGTCAGGATCTTGGCCAGGGCGATCAGCGTCAGTGGATGGCCGCTGATGACGAACTGCTCCAGCGTGCCGTCTTCGAAATCCGAGCGGAACAGGGCGTCGAGCGAAATCACGGTGGCCAGCAGCGCCGCGATCCAGATCACGCCCGGCGAGATGCGCGCCAGCAGTTCCATGCTGGGGCCGATGCCCAGCGGGAACAGGCTGACCACCACCAGCAGGAAGATGACCGGGAACAGCAACTCGGTGCGGCGGCGGAAGGCCAGCAGCAGATCGCGCCGCACCAGGGCGAAGAACGCGCCGCTCAGGCTGGCGTTGGCGGGCTGTACGCTCATGCCGCGGCTCCCGAAACCAGCACGTAGTCGATCGTGTCGGCCCAGTCGGGTCGGTGTATGCCGTGCGTGGCGACCACGGCCGAACCGCCGGCCTCGAGGTGGCCCAGCAACAGGCGATCCACCAGCCCGACGCCCTCGGTGTCCAGGTTCGAGTAAGGCTCGTCGAGCAGCCAGAGGTCGGCCTCGCTGAGCAGCAGTCGGGCCAGGGCACAGCGCTTGCGCTGCCCGGCGGACAGGTGGCGCGCCTGGTTGTGTTTCACGCGGTCCAGGCCGACCTCGCGGATGACGCTCTCGACATCGCGCTGCGAGGTGCCGATGAAATCCCGCATGAAGCGCAGGTTTTCGACCACGCTGAGGTCGTCTTTCAGCGCCAGGTAGTGACCGACGTAAGCCATGTTGCGCGCCGGTATGTCGATACGGCCCGAGGTCGGATGCAGGATGCCGGCCAGCACACGGATCAGGGTGGTTTTGCCACAGCCGTTGGCGCCGGTAACCAGCAACAACTGGCCGGCTTCGAGCTCGAAGCTGACGGGCTGGAAAACCGGTTCGAAGTAGCGTTCGAAGTTGACCTTTGAAGCGGAGAGCATTCCCTTGGATATCGACCTTGCAAACTGGAGCGCCATGCTACGGAAACTGTGCTGCCAAGTCCACGACCGCATGGATGGTTAAATGATTCAGATCACGGAATCATTCCTGAATTCTACCCTTTTTGAAAGCGATGTACGGTGGTCAACGGTCCGTCTTGTTTGGGAGGGTAGTTTGACCCCATAAAGGGTATAGTCCCAATCCGTTGAAATAGTCAGAAAAAAGCGATGAGTGAGTACGATTTCGATCTGTTCGTCATAGGCGCGGGTTCCGGCGGTGTCCGGGCGGCGCGCGTTGCAGCCGGCCACGGCGCCCGCGTCGGTATCTGCGAGGAAAGCCGCGTCGGCGGCACCTGCGTGATTCGCGGCTGCGTGCCCAAGAAACTTCTGGTTTACGCCTCGCACGTGGCGGAGGAACTGGAGGACGCGGCCGGTTACGGCTGGACCATCGGCCCTTCCGAGTTCAGCTGGCGGGACCTGATCGCGGCGAAGGACCGTGAAATCGACCGTCTCAACGGGGTTTACCTGCAGTTGCTGCGCAACGCGGGCGTCCGGCTGTTCGAGGAGCGGGGCGTGCTGGTGGATCGCCACACGGTTCGCCTGGGCGAGGAAACGGTTACGGCGGACCGCATCCTGGTCGCCGTCGGCGGCCGTCCGTGGGTGCCCGATATCCCGGGCATCGAGCACGTCATCACGTCGGACGAGGCCTTCCACCTGCCCGAACTGCCGGGCCGCGTGGCGGTCGTCGGCGGCGGCTTCATCGCCTGTGAATTCGCCGGTATCTTCAGCGGGCTGGGATCCGAGGTGACGCAGATTTACCGCGGTGACGCCGTGTTGCGCGGTTTCGACGGCGACGTCCGGCGGGTCGTCAGCGAGGGCCTGCGGCGCAAGGGCATCGATCTGCGGCTGGAGGAAAACGTCGCGGGCATCGAGAAAACGAGCGACGGCTTGCGGCTGACGCTCGAGGGCGGCGACACGCTGGTCGTCGACCAGGTGATGTACGCGACCGGCCGGGTGCCCAACGTGCGGAACCTGGGCCTGCGCGAGGTCGGCGTCGAGATCCGGGCCAGCGGGCAGGTGGCCGTGGACGAATACTCCCGCACCAGCGTGAACAACATTTTCGCAGTCGGGGACGTCACCAACCGCGTGAACCTGACCCCGGTGGCCACCTACGAGGGGCATTCCTTCGCCGACACCGAATTCGGCGGCATCAACCGCCCGGTCAATCACCAGTTCGTCCCGGCGGCTGTGTTCAGCCAGCCACCGGTGGGCACCGTCGGCTACACCGAAGAAGACGCACCGAACCACGTGGGCGGAATCGATGTCTACCTGTCGGAGTTCCGGCCGATGAAGCACACCCTGTCCGGGCGCGACGAGAGGGCCCTGATGAAACTCATCGTCGCGCGCGAGAGTCAGAAAGTGGTCGGGTTGCACGTGGTCGGGCCGGACGCCCCGGAAATTGTCCAGGGCTTCGCGGTGGCTGTAAAATCCGGCCTGACGAAGGAACGTTTCGATTGCACGATCGGGATCCATCCGACCGCCGCCGAAGAGCTGGTCACGATGAGAACCCCGGCGCGAAGTCACGAATGAAGAAAGGAATGATGAGCCTGAATCTGAACCGTACCCTGGCGGCATTGCTCGCCCTGATTCTCCTCCCCGCCGCCGACCGGGCACTGGCCCGCGACAATGAAGGTGACGGCCTGGACTACCGCCGCTACGTGATTGAGCTGATCGATCCGCCGCTGGCGCTTTACGACGGCGGCGAACTCTCGGTGGAGGACGACAACGGCCCCATGAGGATGGCGGCGACCGCGCCGGAGGTTACCGGCGAGTCGAAGCTGAACCTGCGCTCCGCGGCGTCGATGGCTTACCTTGAATTCCTGGCCGCGCGCCAGGCCGATTTCGCGGCGGAAGTCAGGTTGCTGCTCGGGCGCGATCCGGACGTTTCCTACCGTTACCGCAACGCCACCAACGGCCTGGCCCTGATCCTGACGCCGGACGAGGCGGACGTGCTGGCGGAATCGCCGCTGGTCAGGTCGATCGCCCCCGACGTCGTCTACCGGCTCGATACCTACGCGGGCCCCGAGTGGATCGGCGCCGGCGTGCTGTGGAACGGCGACGCCGGCTTTCCCGCGGCGCGCGGCGAGGGAGTCGTGGTCGGCAACATCGACACCGGTATCAACTGGAACCATCCCTCGTTCAGCGACAGCGGCCACAACTACGTGAATCCCTACGGTGAAGGCCTGGGCTTGTGCTCCGACCCGGAAGTCCTGTGTAACGAGAAGCTCGTGGGCGTATACGATTTCGTCGAGGACGACCCGTCCACCGAGGACTGGGTGGAAGAGAACACCAAGGGCGAAGACAACGACGGGCACGGCAGCCACACGGCCGGTATCTCGGTCGGAATGCCGGTCAGCGTGACCATCAACGGCGGGGTGAGCGTGCAGCTTTCCGGCGTGGCCCCCCACGCCCATCTCGTTTCCTACCGCGTGTGCTACAAGGGCGAGCCGCAGACCGCGGACTCCGAGGGTTGTTCGGGCTCGGCCATCATGGCGGCCATCGACCAGGCGGTCACCGATGGCGTGGACGTGATCAATTACTCGATCGGCGGTGACCCGCGCGATCCCTGGGGCGGCGCCACAGCCGAGCGTGCGTTCCTGGGCGCGCGCGCCGCGGGCATTTTCGTGGCGTCCTCGGCCGGCAATACCGGGCCGAACGAGGCCACGGTGACGTCCCCGGCCCTGGCGCCGTGGATCACGGCGGTCGGCAACGCCAGCCACAACGCCGTGCTGGGCAACACGGTGCAGGACTTTTCGGGTGGCAGTCTGCCGGCGCCCGAGACCATGGTCGGCGCCAGCCGCACCGACGGCACCAGCAAGCTGGTGATCGTGCATGCTCGCGACTACGGTAACGCGCTCTGCGGCGAGGGTGAGCCCGAATTGCAGGCGAATTGCGCGGACAACACCGGCGCCAGCAATCCCTGGAAGGGCGAGAAGCCGTTCAACGGCGAGATCGTGGTCTGCGACCGCGGCACCTACGGCCGCGTGGAGAAAGGCAAGAACGTGCTGCAGGCGGGCGCCGGCGGCTACATCCTGGCCAATACCTCGGCCCAGGGTGAATCCATCGTGGCCGACGAGCATTGCCTGCCCGCGTCGCATATCGGCGCCGAGGACGGCGACGAGCTGCGCGCCTGGCTGGCCGCGGGCAGCGGGCACGGCGCCCGCATCACCGGCCAGCAGATGGTCGAGTCCGACGGCGTGGCCGACCAGCTCTCGTTCAGCAGCTCCCGAGGCCCGGCGATTCCGCCGGTCGAGGATACGCTGAAGCCCAACGTGATCGCCCCGGGTACCGCCATCGTGGCGGCCGGCTTCCAGGCCTCTTCCTTCCTGACCCTCAGCGGCACGTCCATGGCCTCGCCGCACGTTGCCGGCGCGGCCGCCCTGATCAAGTCCGTGCAACCGGACTGGGGGGCGAGTCAGCTCGCATCGACGATCGAGATGACGGCGACCACCGAACTGGCGCGTGACGAGAACGGCGATCCGGCCACCACCGAGCAGGTCGGCGCCGGCCGCCCGCAGCTGGGACTGGCCGCGCAGGCCGGTCTCTACCTGGATGTCACCGGGGCCGAGTTCGAAGCGGCGAACCCGGTGCGCGGCGGCAGCCCGCGGGCGCTCAACCTGCCCGGCGTGGTCGACGCGAGTTGCAAGGGCGCCTGCAGTTTCAGCCGCACGGTGACGGACCTGATGGGCGGCGGCAGCTGGACCGCGACGCCGGTCGATTTTCCGCCTGGAACCCAGGTGACGGTGTCGCCTACGAACTTCACGCTGGCCAACCGCGCCAGCCGCGACCTGCTGGTGACCGTCAACGCCGGTTCTTCCGGCGTCGTGGGCGACTGGGTGTCCGGCCGCATTCGGCTCAGCGCCGCCGGTTCGCCCGACCTGTACCTGACGGTATCGGTTTATTCCTACGGGGGCGACCTGCCCGAGAACTGGCCTGTGGTGACCAGCGAAGACAGCGGCTGGACGACCTTCGGTCTGAACGATCTGGTCGCGCTGCCCAACGCCAGTTTCCAGGCGGGCGGCCCGGTACGGCCGCAAACCCGGACTGAAACCCGCGTGGAAGATCCCACCAACGACGACCCGTACAACGATGTGCAGGGCGTGTTCACGCACTGGTACAACCTGCCCGACGGCGCGCTGTGGCTGTTAGCCGAAACGCTCCAGTCCACCGCGGAGGACCTCGACCTGTTCGTGGGCCGCGACGTCGACGGCGACGGCCGCGCCGAGGAATGGGAGGAATTGTGCAGCAGCACCACGCCCCAGGACCTGGAGCGCTGCGACCTGTTCGACCTGCCCCCCGGCAGCTACTGGATCCAGGTGCAGAACTGGACCGGCACCAACCCCGGCGGCGACGAGATGACCCTGCGGCACTTCGCCGTGCAGCCCTCGACCGACAGCGGCCTGGCCGCAAGTGGTCCCGGCATCGTCGGCGCCAGCGCGGCGTTCCCGGTGCGTTTGAGCTGGGATAATTTCTCCGCGGCCCCGGGCGAGACTTGGTTCGGCGCGGTCGGCATCGCGTCGAGCGCGGACCGGCCGAACAACATCGGCGTGATCCCGGTGACCCTGCAGCGGGAAGGCGTCGCCGGCCCGCAGACGCTGCCGCTGATGAACGGGCGCACCCACGGTTTCGCGCTGGCGGGCAACGGCAACCATGACCGCGCCTTCATCGACATCCCGCCCGGCGCTTCCGGCCTCACGGTAGCGGCCGCCGGCGCCAACGCGTCGCAGTCCGACGCGCTGACGCTGGAGCTCGTGCGGCGCGACTTCGACCAGGCCTTCTCCGAACCGCCGTTCGCCGCGGCGGCAGGCGACGGCCCCGTGCTGGGCTCCGCCAGCGGCGCCGGCGGCAACGGACCGATCGTGGCGGTCGCAGGCGGTGTGATCCCCGGACGCTGGTACGCCGTGGTGCGTAACGGCAGCGGCGAGCCCGTTTCCGTCTCCCTGCGCGCCGACGTGAGCTTCCAGGGCGAGGCGATCGAGATCCACCGCGGCTTGTGGTTCCCGCCGGCCCGCTCGGGCCAGGGTTTCGACTACAACTGGGGCGGCACCGACCGCGCCCTGATCTGGTACACCTACGACGAGCAGGGTCTGCCGGCGTGGTACATCGGCGGCGCGGCCTCGGTCGACGGCAACATCTGGACCAGCGACCTGTTCCGCGTGACCAATGACGGTTCGACGCAGCAACTCGCGCCGGTCGGCAGCGTGTCGGTGACCATGCTGGCGCCGGGCGAAGCGCTGTTCAGCTACACGCTGTTCGGCCGCTCCGGAACGGAACGCGTGGTTCCGCTCAGTCCGCAGACCTGCCCGCAGGCAGGGGGCGGTCCGGCCAGTTACACCGGTATCTGGTACCGCGGCGTGGCCGGTCTAGGCGGCGCCAGCGTGCTGGTCAACGCGAATACGCAGGCCCAGATCCATTACCTGTTCGACGAACTGGGGCTGCCTCGCTGGCTGTTCGCCCAGGATCTGCAGAACCCGGATCCGCTGGCTTCGTCCGTACCCATCCTGCAGTTCAGCGGCTACTGCGCCGTCTGTGCGGAGGCGCCCGTGACCAATGAGACGGTCGGCGTGCTGGGCCTGGGCTTCGATAGCGACACCGCCGGCTTCTGGACACTGGATTACCTGATGGACGCGCCGCTCAACGGCGACGTCGAGCGCACGGACCAGGTGATCAAGCTGACCGATACCCTGGGTTGTCCGTAACACGGCGTTTTGATTGAACGAAGAAGCGGGCCCCGGCCCGCTTCTTCGTTCAGGTCTGCCTGCGATGCCCGGCAAAACCTGTAGGAGGCGCGTAAGCGGCGACCCTGTAAGAGCGGGCTTGCCCGCGATCGATCTTCGGTCGTGACCCCGCCGCCCGCACCGTCCTGCCCAATCGACCCCTATGCGATCCGCACACTCGGCGCTTTCGCTTTATGTTCGCCAAAGCGGGTGGACGGTGCGGGCTACTCCGCGCCTCCTGCTGCAATGAATGCTTGTCAGGCGCTGACCGGGACTTCGGAGAGTCGCTCGTTCACCAGGCGGGCGGCGTGTTGCAGGTCCACCTCGGTGAGTTCTTCTTTGCCGTTGAGCAGTTCCTGCAGGATCTCGCCCTGCACCTTGCCGCGTTCGTAAGCCTCGGTGTAGGGGATGCGGTGGAACATGACCAGCGAGTAACGCGCCACGAACCGCCCGGGGTGGCGGATCTCCAGTTCGCGTTCCAGCGCCTTGCGCAACAGGAAGTCGCGGTGTCGCACGGATTCCCGCATGGTGTGGTAGGCGTCAAGCGCCATGTTGGCGACGGCGTCGGTGCCCGTCTTGCGCCGGTCCTGAAGGGCCGCGAACGCGGCTTCCCAGGTGGGCGGATGTTCGTCCAGGATAGTGTCGAGGGTGGTGCAGTCTTCCAGCGCCGAGTTAACGCCCTGGCCGTGGAACGGCACGATGGCGTGGGCGGCGTCGCCGATCAGCAGGCCTTTGCCGCCGAGGTGCCAGCGGTCCAGGCGCACCGTTCCCATGCGGCCGACCGGGTGTTCGCGAAATTCTTCCTCCAGGTTGCGGATCAACGGTGTGACGTCCGGGAAATTCGCATCCATGAAGGCGCTCTGTCGGGTCCAGGAGTCGAGTTCCTCGAAGCCCCAGATCATGCGGTGGTCGCCTTTCAGCGGCAGGAACAGTGTGGCCGTGAAACTGCCGTCCGGGCCGGGAAAGGCCAGCATCATGTAGCCGCCGCGCGGCCAGACGTGCAGGGCGTGAGGATCCATCAGCGGTTCGTGTTGCTCGTCGGCGGCGATCGTCAGGAACTTGTAGCCGGCGTCGAGCATCGAGATGTCGGAGCCGAGGTCTGAGACGGAGTCCATGGAGCGGCGCACCGCCGACCCCGGGCCATCCGCGCCGATCAGCACCTCGAAACGGTGGGTATGCCCGCCGCCGTTGTGCCGCGTGCGGAACACGGCGACCTGCGCGTCCCAGTCGATTTCCTGCAATTCGTGGTCGAAGTGGGTGCGGATCTTCGGCTGCCGCTCGGCTTCGTCCAGCAGGCAGAGCTGCAGGCTCTCGCGCCGCACGCTGTACAGCGTCTCGTACTCCCGGTAACCGTAGGGCTGCAAGGTCAGGCGGCCGGAGCGGTCGTGGATCATGCGCCCGCGCATCGGCGTGGCCACGCGTTCGACACGCTCGAGCAGGCCGGTGACGCGCAGCGCGTGGCGGGCGCGCTCCCCCAGCGCCAGGTTGCTGGCCAGTTCGATGTCGCGCTCGCCGCTGTGCGGATCGGGGTGCCGCTCGAACAGGTCGACCGAGTAGCCGCGCCGGGCCAGCAGGATCGCCAGCAGGGTTCCCGCCATGCCGGCGCCGATGATGGATACGTTATGTGTTTTCTGGGGCATCAGGCCGAACCGCTTACCTGGAAAAGACTAACCTGAATATAGTCCATTTCCAGCCATCCTTAAACGTGAAAGCCGGTATACTTGGCCGCCCTGTGAATTTCAGCCCGCAGACCGTTGAAAAGAAGCGATTTCCATTTCGAATTACCTGCCGAATTGATTGCCCAGGAACCGCTCGGTCGCCGCAGCGACAGCCGCCTTTTGCTGCTGCCCCGGCACGGGGGCGAGGTGTCCGACCAGCGTTTCCGGGACCTCCCGGATTTGCTCCGGGCGGGCGACCTGCTGGTGTTCAACAACACGCGCGTGATTCCCGCGCGCCTGTTCGGGCGCAAGCAAACCGGCGGCCGGGTGGAGGTGATGGTCGAGCGCCTGCTAAGCGACAGCGAGTGCCTGGCGCAATTGCGCGTGAGCAAGCCCCTGCGCGAGGGCGGGCGCATCTGTTTCGAGGACGGGTCCGAGCTGGTCATGACGGGGCGTGAGGACGACTTTTTCCGCCTGTCGGCGCCCGGCGGCGGCCTGAGCGCCCTGTTGGAAAATCTGGGGCACATGCCGCTGCCGCCCTACATCACCCGCGCAGACACCGCCGCCGACCGCGAACGCTACCAGACGGTGTACGCGAAAACACCGGGCGCCGTCGCGGCGCCGACGGCAGGGCTGCACTTCGATGCGGCCATGCTGGAGGAACTCGCTACGCGTGGCATCCGGCGCGCAGAAGTGACCCTCCACGTCGGCGCCGGCACCTTCCAGCCCGTGCGCTGCGAGAACATCGAGGAACACCGGATGCATGCCGAGTACCTGGAAGTCTCGGAATCCGTGTGCGCGGCGGTGGCGGCAACGCGGGCCCGCGGCGGGCGCGTGATCGCCGTCGGCACCACCGCCGTGCGCAGCCTGGAAACCGCGGCCGCGGGCGGCACCTTGCGGCCTTTCGCCGGCGACAGCCGGATTTTCATCTACCCGGGCCACGAATTCCGCGTCGTCGATGGCCTGTTGACCAATTTTCATCTACCCGAATCCACGCTGATCATGCTGGTCTCCGCGCTGGCGGGCCGCGAACGCGTGCTGGAGGCCTATCGCCATGCGGTCGATGCGCGCTACCGGTTTTTCAGCTACGGCGATGCGATGCTGGTCCTGCCGGCCGCCGGCTGAGATAATCCGCGGGCGAAGAACACCGGAGTTTTCCATGTCCACACTGATCGACCAGGTCCGCGCCCGGGAATGGTTTTACGCCTATCAACTCCCTGACGGCAGCACGGCGCCGACCTACCATGGTTTCGACATCCAGCCCATCCATGACACGCGCTGGCGCATGCTGGACGATTGCATCACCGAGCGTCTCGGCGCCGAGCGGGGCGAGCTTTCGGCCATCGACCTGGCCTCGCACCAGGGCTGGTTCGCGGTCAACCTGGCGCGCTCCGGTTTCGGCCGCGTGCTGGGCGTGGACGCGCGCGGTTCGCACGTCGAGGACAGCAGCCTGATCGCCTCGGTGTACGGCCTCGACCGGCTGTCCTTCCGCCAGGGCGACGTGCACGAACTCGATACGCAGGCCACGGGCGCCTTCGACCTGGTGTTGATGCTCGGCCTGCTTTACCACCTGGAAAACCCGGTCGGCGCGCTGCGCGCCTGCCGCGAACTGTGCAGCGGCCTGTGCGTGATCGAGACCCAGGTCGTGCCGGGCCTGGCGGGATACGTGGATTACGGCAGCTACCAGTACGTGAAGGAACTCAAGGGCAGCTTCGGCATCGTCGACGAAACGGACGAGACCCACGGGCCCGAGGCCAGCATCACCGGGATCTGCCTGGTCCCCAGCCTGGATGCGCTGGTCTGGATCCTGCACAAGGTGGGCTTCACGAAAGTCGACGTGCTGGAACCGCCGGAGGACGCCTACGAGCAGTTGCGCTACCACAAGCGCGTGATGGTCGCAGCGCAGGTCTGAGATGGAATTCACCGTCCACGCCCGCGACGGCCGGGCCCGTCTCGGCGAGCTCCGCTTCGAGCGGGGAGAAGTACGCACGCCGGCCTTCATGCCGGTCGGCACCTACGGCACGGTGAAAGCGATGACGCCCGCCGAGGTGCGCGATACCGGCGCCGACATCCTGCTGGGCAATACCTTTCACCTGATGCTGCGGCCCGGTACCGAGGTGATCGGGGCGCACGGCGGCCTGCACGGTTTCATGCAGTGGCCGCGCCCGATCCTGACCGACTCCGGGGGCTTCCAGGTATGGAGCCTGGCCGAGCGCCGCAAGATCACCGAAAAAGGCGTGACCTTCGCCTCGCCGGTGGACGGCTCGCGGGTTTTCCTGGGGCCCGAGGAGTCGATGGCCGTGCAGCGCGCGCTGGGCTCGGACATCGTGATGATTTTCGACGAGTGCACGCCGTACCCGGCTAGCGAGAAGCAGGCCCGCGAGTCGATGGAGTTGTCGTTGCGCTGGGCCGAGCGCTCGAAGCGCGCCCACGAAGGCAATACCTCGGCGCTGTTCGGCATCGTGCAGGGCGGCATGTACGAGCCCTTGCGCGTCCAGTCTGCGCGCGGCCTGGTCGATATCGGCTTCGACGGATACGCGATCGGCGGCCTGTCGGTAGGCGAACCCCATGATGAACGTGACGCGGTGCTGGACTTCACCGTGCCCGAACTGCCCGCGGACCGCCCGCGGTACCTGATGGGCGTCGGCCGCCCGGAGGACATCATCGCCGGTGTGTTGCGCGGCGTGGACATGTTCGACTGCGTGATGCCCACGCGCAACGCCCGCAACGGTTACCTGTTCACGAGCCGCGGCGTACTCAAGATCCGCAACGCCCGCTACGAGAAGGACCTGGACCCGATCGACGAAACCTGCGACTGCGAAACCTGTCGCCACTACAGCCGCGCCTACCTCAAGCACCTGGAAAAGTGTAACGAGATCCTCGGCATGCGCCTGATGACCCTGCACAACCTGCGCTTTTACCAGAACCTGATGCAGGGCCTGCGGGATGCGATCGGGGCAGGGCGCCTGGAGGACTTCGCCGGCGCGTACCTCGAGGGCCTGCAAAGAGGCGTTTGATCCCGGTCTTTGTAGGAGGCGCGTAAGTGGCGACCCACTTTTTTTGTGGGAGCGGCTTTAGCCGCGATTGCTCTTAGTTGGCACCCCCGCCGCCCGCACCGCCCATCCGGCCCGGCTCTCTGCTCAGCGCCCCAGGGGGGTGCCCTCGCATCCGGCCCGCCCACGGGGCCGGCAAACAGCACATCCTGTGCTGTCTTGCCTCGATTGGGCTTCCTGCCCAATCGACCCCTACGCGGTCCGGACACTCGGCGCTTTCGCTTGATGTTCGCCGGCCCGGATGGGCGGCACGGGCGGCTCCGAGCAAGGATAATGGTTGTTTTCATTGTAGGAGGCGCGTACGCGGCGACCGCGATTGGCACTTTGCCCAGGCCGTGGATGCGTATACCCCCTCCCGGGGTAGTCGGGCGTCGGGAACGCCCGAGTAGCGCACAGGGACGTCTTGAGCGTGCCCCGGGAGGGGGTATACGCATGCGCGGCCGGGTTAGGGACGCCGAAACCATGACCTGCGCCAGACAATTGTTTTATAATGCCCGGCTGGTGTTGCGGGGGTTGGTTATCGACCCCATATCCACCGCAAACCGATAATCGATCATCAAACGAGGTTTTTCATGGAACTCCTGGATTTCTTCATCGCCAGCGCTTACGCGCAGGACGCGACCCCGCAGGGTGGACTGATGTCCTTCCTGCCGCTGATCATCATCTTCGTCATCTTCTACTTCCTGCTGATCCGACCGCAGATGAAGCGCGCCAAGGAGCACAAGAACCTCGTGGCCGCGCTGAGCGTGGGTGACGAAGTCGTTACCAACGGTGGCCTGTTGGGCAAGATTACGAAAGTCGGCGAGTCGTTCGTGACCGTCGAGCTCGGGGAGAACATGAAGATCAAGATCCAGAAGCACGCGATCGCGAGCGTGATGCCGAAGGGCACGATCAAGTCCGCCTGAGAAGGGCACACCGTACAACAAGAACAGCATTTCGAGGCTGACTAAATGAACCAATACCCTGCCTGGAAGTACGTGCTCATCATCGCCGTACTGCTGGTCGGCGCCGTTTACGCGCTACCGAACCTGTTCGGCGAGGATCCGGCGGTACAGATCACGTCTTCCCGCGGTTTCCCGATTCCACAGGAACTCGAGGCGGCCGTCGAGGACGCCCTGCTCGGCGACGACATCACGTTCAAGAACTCGGAACGGGCCGGTAACCGGCTGCTGTACCGCTTCGATTCCAACGAAGAACAACTGGCCGCCGCCGCCACTCTGCGCAAGGGCCTGGGCGACCGTTACGTGGTGGCGTTGAACAATGCGCACGCCACGCCCACCTGGCTGCGCGCGATCGGCGGCAAGCCGCTGACGTTGGGCCTGGACCTCAAGGGCGGTGTCCACTTCCTGATGCAGGTCGACATGGACACGGCGCGCAACCAGCAGCTCGACCGCTACGTGGACGACCTGCGCGCGTCGTTGCGCGACGAGCGCATCCGCTACGTATCCGTTCGTCGCGAGGGCAACGGCCTGCTCGCACTGCTGCGCAGCGAGGAGGACCGGGCGCGGGCGCTGGACCTCATCCGCAGCGACCAGAGCCTGCAGGGCCTCAACGTAGACGAGGTGCAGGGCGGCGAGTACTTCGGCCTGTCCGCCACGGTGCAGGAACAGCAGTTGCAGGAGCTGCAGCAGACGGCGCTGCGCCAGAACATCACCACGCTGCGCAACCGCGTCAACGAGATCGGCGTGGCTGAGCCGCTGATCCAGCAGCAGGGCGCCGACCGCGTGGTCGTGCAGCTGCCCGGCATGCAGGACACGGTGGAGGCCAAGAAAATCATCGGCGCTACAGCGACGCTGGAATACCGCGCCGTAGACGAGGCCAACGACGCCTTCACCGCGGCCCAGACCGGCCGCATCCCGCCGGAGTCCCGGCTCTACACCGACGAGCGGGGGCAACCCGTGCTGTTGAAGAAGCGGCTGATCGTCTCGGGCGACCAGCTGATCGGCGCCTCGAGCGGATTCGACCAGCAGAGCGGCCAGCCGATGGTCAGCGTGACCCTCGACGGCGTGGGCGCCAAGCGCATGCTCGACTTCACCCGCGACAACGTCGGCAACCGCATGGCGGTGGTCTACATCGAGCAGAAGCCGGGCGGCGTGAAGACCGAGGAGGTCATCAGCGTCGCCGTGGTGCGCGAGCCCTTCGGCAAGCGCTTCCAGACCACCGGCCTGGATTCCATGAGCGAGGCCAGTCAGCTGGCCCTGCTGCTGCGCGCGGGCGCGCTGGCGGCGCCGATGGAGATCGTCGAAGAGCGCACCGTGGGTCCGACGCTGGGCGCGTTGAACGTCGAGCAGGGCTTCAAGTCGGTCGTGATCGGCTTCATCCTGGTGCTTATCTTCATGGCGGCCTATTACCGGGTGTTCGGCCTGGTGGCCGACCTGGCGCTGTTCGCCAACCTGGTGCTGATGATGGCCCTGTTGTCGATGCTCGGCGCCACGCTGACCATGCCCGGCATCGCCGGCATCGTGCTGACGGTGGGCATGGCCGTGGACGCCAACGTACTGATTTTCGAGCGCATCCGCGAGGAGCTGCGTAACGGCAACACGCCGCAGGCAAGTATCCGGGCGGGCTACGACAAGGCGTTCTCGACCATCGCCGACGCCAACATCACCACGCTGATCGCGGCCTTCGTCCTGTTCCTGTTCGGCACCGGGCCGATCAAGGGCTTCGCCGTGACCCTGTCGCTGGGTATCGTGACCTCGATGTTCACCGCGATCATGGGCACGCGCGCCGTGATCAACCTGATTTACGGCGGCCGCAAGCGCGTCAAGAAGCTGGCGATCTGAGGGGCTGACATGAAAGTACTGAATCGCAAATCCAATATCGATTTCATCGGCAAGCGCAAGATCGCCTTCGTGCTGTCCGCCGTGCTGATCGTGCTGAGCATCGGCTCGCTGGTGACCCGCGGCCTGAACTTCGGCCTCGACTTCACGGGCGGCATGCTGATCGAGGTGGCCTACTCGACGGCCCCGGATACGGAAGACGTGCGCGACAGCCTGGACGCGGCCGGTCTCGACGACGCCGTGGTGCAGACCTTCGGGCTGGATACCGAGATCGTCGTGCGCATCCCACCGCGCAGCGAGGAGGAAAGCAACGCCGAGCTGTCGACCACCGTGCTGCAGGCGCTGCAGGCCGGTTTCGAAGGCGACATCGAGATGCGCCGGGTCGAGTTCGTCGGACCGCAGGTCGGCGAGGAACTGACCGAGCAGGGCATCCTGGCCGTCGTTTACGCGTTGATCGGCATCTTCCTGTACGTGATGGTCCGCTTCCAGTGGCGCTTTTCCGTGGGTGCGGTGGCGGCCCTGGTGCATGACGTGATCATCACCATGGGCGTCGTCTCGCTGTTCCAGGTCGAGTTCGACCTGACCGTGGTCGCCGCCCTGCTGGCCGTGATCGGCTACTCGTTGAACGACACCATCGTGCTGTTCGACCGCATCCGCGAGAATTTCCCGCGCCTGCGCAACAGCAAGCCCATCGAGGTCGTCAACACCTCGGTCAACCAGACGCTGTCGCGCACCTTGATGACGTCTTTGACGACCTTGCTGGTGTTGATCGCGCTCTTCATCTTCGGTGGCGAGATCATCAACGCCTTCGCCTTCACGCTGATCGTCGGCGTGGTGGTCGGCACCTACTCGTCGATCTACGTGGCGAGCACCACGTTGCTGGAACTGGGCGTGAGCAAGTTCGACTTGTTGCAGGTGGAGAAAGAAGGGGCAGCGGCGTCCGTCGACGAACGGCCCTGAAGATCGCATTTTTGCGGAACGAAAAAGCCGGCCACGTGGCCGGCTTTTCATTTTTG
>Ga0180436_10001252_pt1 | contig 25076 bp, 22 predicted proteins | sample SS_ome_2_FD_132434 | JGI IMG/M metagenome (GOLD analysis project Ga0180436, IMG submission 132434) | Hypersaline lake sediment archaeal communities from the Salton Sea, California, USA - SS_3_S_2 metaG | ecosystem: Environmental > Aquatic > Non-marine Saline and Alkaline > Hypersaline >... | reverse complement strand
TGCGCCCAACCGCTGCATGCAAAATATAATTTACCAGCTACTTCAAGGGCCAGCCTGTATTTGTATAATACAGAAGAAGAAGTGGACCTTCTGGTGGATGGAATTCATAGAGTGAAAGAAATATTTGCCTGAATAAATGATTGGGATGGATTTATGGAAGACTTTTACAGGGAATTGATTATTGAGCGTTATAAAGCCCCCCATTTTCGAGGTGTCTTAGATCCCAACGATATATCCTATGAAGATGATAACCCGTCGTGTGGGGATCATATTCAGATCGATGTCCGTCTGGACGAGAACGGTATTGTCACTGAAGCTCTCTTCAGTGGAGAAGGCTGCGCTATATCTCAAGCTTCGGCTGACTTATTGCTGGAATCAATCATAGGCAAGAGCGTCGATGATATCAAAGAATTATCGAAAGAGGATGTCCTGGAAAATCTGGGCATTGAACTTGGTCCCGTGCGCCTTAAATGCGCTTTACTGCCATTAAAAGTGCTTAAATCAGGGGTTTACGGGATAAGTAAAATAGAAGAATCAGATTGATCACAACCGAATAATTTAGAGGCGAAACTTCATATTTGAAATGAGGTTTCGCTTTTTTGTTTGGGAGTCCTTTGCTGTTTTGTTAGATACACCCTCAAGGACGCCTGAGATAGTTTACAATCGATGATATGTTTCCTGTTTGGTCGAGGGCAGGGGGGGCATTAAGGTATAATCAGAAATGATTTTAAGGAGCATGGATAATGCCGTTTATCATTGGTGAAAATGTAGGCCCCTATCGCTTGATCGAGAAACTTGGTAAAGGTGGGATGGCAACTGTATTTAAAGCATATCATCCTAGCTTGGATAGGTATGTTGCCATTAAAGCCCTCCATCCTGCCTTTATGGAGCACCCGGGATTTCTAGAACGTTTTGAAAGAGAAGCCAAAGTTGTTGCAAAATTGGAACACCCAAATATCGTTCCGATTTATGACTTTTCTGAACATGAAGATCGTCCCTATCTTGTTCTTAAATATGTCCAGGGCGAAACATTAAAAGCCCGCCTGGATAAATCCAAACTCACCTATAAAGAAACCCGACATATCTTCCGTGTGATTTCATCTGCTTTGGCATATGCTCACCAGGAAGGTGTCCTCCATAGGGATGTAAAACCTTCTAACGTACTGCTAGATAAGACCGGTGGAGTATATTTGGCCGATTTCGGGCTGGCAAGAATCGCGGAAACAAGCCAGACGACACTTTCTGGCCAGATGATGATGGGCACTCCGCACTATATCTCACCTGAACAAGCCAAGGGATTGGGGAACCTGGATAGTGGAACAGATATTTACTCCTTGGGTGTGATGATGTATGAGCTCCTGATAGGAGAGGTACCATTCCAGGCAGACACTCCATTTTCGGTGATCCATGATCATATTTACAGCCCGCTGCCATTACCACGGGATATGAACCCGGACCTCAACGAAGAAATGGAGCGAGCGATATTAAAAGCGCTAGCGAAGAAACGAGAGGACAGATTCGCCTCAGTCTCGGAGATGATGGCTGCTTTTTTGAAAGCTTTCGATCTTCTCATAAAGGATCATCCATCCACGGGTGAAGCGCCAACCCTGGCTTTGCATGAAGAGGCCAGAAAAAAGACCATCGAACGGGTCAAGGCAGAAAAGGAATTCGCCGAAACCAAGGTGGTTGAAAAAGAAGCCAAAGTGCAAAAAGAGAAGAAAAAGGGCATCCCGGGTTGGGTTTGGTGGATGGCTGCTCCCGCCCTTGTATTATTCTGCCTGGGATTCACAATATATCAGAATGCTCTTGAAGCGCCCGGTCCGGATTTGATTACCTCGGAAACTTTAACACAAGAAGCCAATTTCCAATCAGCTCCAGAATTGAATGAGATAAAATCCCTGAATGAACAGATCAGGGAAAACCCGCAGGATCCATTCTTGCGCTTCACCCTGGGGGTAGCATACCTTGAAGCAGATCGGCCCCAGCTGGCGAGGGAAACGTTCCAGAAGGCCTACCAATTGGCAGAAGATAATCCTCAAATCATTTTGGATTTGGGTGAAGGATTGACGGATATCAATATCTGGACTTACGCTGCCTATAGTTTCCTGAAAGTAGAACAGCTTGGTTCACCAATCCCAGAGCAAGAACTGAAAGATAAGATCAGTGAGGCACTATATCGTGCGGCCTTTGAGAATTATTCAATGGAAGTTCTCTCCGGTAATCAAGATCTGGAAATAGATCCTGCCCTATTACATTTATTGGAGGCAAGGAAGGCCTTACTTAACGGCAGAGTGGACGTAGCTGAACGGTTAGTTGATCAAGTTATGGCAGACCGTCCGGATTTGCTGGAAGCATATTTGCTCAAATCAGATATCTTGTTTGCCCAGGAACGATTTGAAGAGGCCCGGGACTTACTGCTGGAATTGGAACAATACGAAAATTTACCGGACTGGATTCGAGAGGAATTAAGATTACAGCCGGAATAGTATATATTTTTATGGAGGAGTAATGCGGAGAGCTTGTGTTGCAGGTAATTGGAAAATGAATAAATCAGTACAGGAATCCTTAGCCTTGGTTAAGGAACTTGTACCAGGATTAGATAGTATCGAAAACGTTGATAGTGTCATCTGTCCACCGTTTATTGCGCTGGCAAAAGTCTCTGATTTAATTAAGAACTCAAAGATTGAACTTGGTGCCCAGAATCTGTATTGGGAAGAAAAGGGTGCTTACACTGGAGAGATTTCACCTGGTATGGTTGCTGAGATAGCAGAACATGTGATTTTGGGCCATTCAGAACGCAGGGCTTATTTCCTGGATACGGATGAGGCTGTGAATAAGAAAGTATTGGCTGCTTTGGACGTGGGATTAAAGCCAATTCTCTGTATAGGTGAAACCCTAGACGAAAATGAAAATGGAAAAACAGGCGCCGTGGTCAAACGACAATTGATCGGTGCTTTGAAAGGTGTCAGTGTTGAAGAATTTGGAAATATTATGATAGCCTATGAACCAGTATGGGCCATTGGCACTGGCAAAGCAGCAACTGCTGAAGGCGCTAATCAGGTTATAAAGGAATATATCAGGGGAGAGGTATCATCTCTGTACTCGCGTGAAGCTGCGGACAAAGTCCGTATTCTGTACGGCGGATCTGTCAAACCTGAAAACGCTAAAGAATACTTCCAGCAGCCTGATATTGATGGCGCGTTGGTTGGCGGAGCCAGCCTGAAGGCAGATGCCTTTATCCAGATCACTGAGGCCGCAGCCTAAGATAAATATTTGAAGTAAAAAGAGGCTTCTCATTGAGAAGCCTCTTTTGTTTTAACTTAGGAAAGAATCAACCCGTTCCGAATTGCCTGTCTCCAGCATCACCCAGACCTGGTACGATATAACCATGATCATTCAAATGGCTGTCTATAACCGCCAGATGAAGGGGAACATCAGGATGAGCCTTTTGCATAGCATCCACACCTTCTGGAGCGGCCAGGATACCGAGAAACTTGATTTTCTGAACCCCCCAATTCTTTAAGATATCCACAGTAGCTACAGCAGATCCACCTGTTGCCAGCATAGGATCCAGAACCAGGCTGACTGATACAGTAGGTTCAAGTGGTAATTTGTTGTAATACTGGACTGGTTGGAGTGTTTGCTCATCCCTGTACAAACCAATATGCCATACTTCAGCGCTGGGCATCAAACCCCAGATACCCTCCACCATGCCCAATCCTGACCGCAGGATAGGCACCAGGCCAATGTGTTGCTTCAACTCCATCCCAGCTGCCTCTGCAAGGGGAGTTTCAACTGTTTTTGGGGCAATTTCCAGGTCAGCTGTAGCTTCATAGGCCAGTAATGCAGAGACCTCCCGGATCAGTTCCCGAAATTTTTTAGGATCAGTGTCTTTATCCCGCAGTCGCGTCAATTTATGCGCAACGAGTGGGTGGCTGGATTCGAAGATTGTATTCATGGTTGTCTCCCTTAGTGTGAATCCGTATTCCTGATTTCTTTTCATTTTGTTTTTCATGTTGATTATATCCTGAGGTTTCTATTTGTCCCACTTTCCTACGCATTTAGGTCTACCTTCGGTATAATCTTAGACATGGATGATACACAACCAAACCGAATGGTGGATTCTGATCCTAAACCGGGAGACCATCTGGATCACGCGCTTCGTCCCCAATCTCTGGGCAATATGATCGGACAGGATACGATCCGGGAGAATCTAGAGATATTGATCTCTGCAGCCCAACATCGGGAAGAAGCTATGGATCATGTCCTTTTTTACGGTCCACCTGGATTGGGTAAGACAACTTTGGCGCACATCTTAGCAAACGAGATGGGTGTTCATATTAAAATCACATCCGGTCCGGCAGTAGAACGAGCCGGGGATCTGGCGGCAATCCTGACCAACCTTAATGAAGGGGACATCCTGTTCATTGATGAGATCCACAGGCTGGGTCGGGCGGTTGAAGAGGTCCTTTATCCAGCGATGGAAGATTATTCCCTGGATATCATCATTGGAAAAGGTCCTTCTGCCCGCTCTGTACGTTTGAATCTACCCAGGTTTACGATCGTAGGAGCGACCACACGCTTGGCCCTGGTTACTGCACCTCTCCGAGCTCGATTTGGGGCAGTATACCGCTTGGATTATTACACTGTTGAAGCGGTCGAGAATATCATTAAGAAGGCGGCTGAACAGCTCGAAGTGTCTTCTGAGTCTGATGGAATAAAAGAGATTGCTTCCCGTTCTCGTGGCACACCGCGTGTTGCTCTACGCCTTTTACGCAGAGTGCGGGATTTTGCCCAGGTGCGTGGTGAGGGAGTGATCACCTCTTCTATTTCCCGACAAGCGCTGGAATTATTGAAGATCGATGAAGTCGGATTGGATTCTATGGACCGCAGTGTGCTTCATGCAATTGTCGTGAAGTATCAGGGCGGACCAGTGGGATTAAAGACGATAGCAGCATCAATTCGTGAGGATCCAGATACGATCATGGATGTTGTTGAACCTTATTTGCTGCAATTGGGATTAATGCAGCGAACCTCCCAGGGCAGGGTGGCAACCCAGCAAGCATATCTCCATTTGGGTTTGGAGCCACCCCCAGATACTGTTCAACCCAGATTAATAAACTGAGGAAAAATATGGATTTGATGCCATTAGCCCGTATTGTGGCTGTATTTGCTTTGTTTCTTCTTGTTGTTGCCGGCTTGTTGTTCCTGGCTGCAAAATTCAATATCTCCCTGGGAAAATTACCAGGTGATTTTGTGATTAAACGAGGTAATTTCACCTTAGCAGTTCCATTCGTATCTTCGCTGCTGATCTCGATTGTGATCACGGTCTTCCTCAATATCCTGTTCGCGTTATTGAAAAAATAAAAGAAGTGAAAATTGAAAACATCTGATTTTGCATATACATTACCAAAGGAATATATCGCCCAGCGTCCCGTTTATCCACGGGATTCTTCCAGGTTAATGATCTATAACCGGGAACAGGAGACGGTCGAGCACCTTCATTTTCATCAGCTTTTAGACCAGCTTAGGGAAAATGATTTGCTCGTGGTTAACAGAACCCGGGTAATCCAAGCACGATTATTTGGTAAAAAAATCCCTACTGGAGGGAAAGCTGAATTGCTGCTCCTGCGCGAATTGAAAAAGGATATCTGGGAAGCGATGGTTGGAGGAAAGAGTATCAAGCCGGGTATCAGAATTCAGATTGATAACGGCCCAGAAGCGTATATTGAAGATGATCTGGGAGGACCTTTAAGGAAGATCCGATTTCTGAATCCGATTGGACCGTTGCTTGACCAGATCGGGAATGTGCCTCTGCCTCCCTATATTCATGAACATCTTGATAAGCCTGAACGGTATCAGACTGTTTATGCCAAGGAATCCGGTTCAGCTGCAGCTCCAACTGCTGGATTACACTTTACGCCTTCTCTAATGGATATGATCCAACAAAAAGGGATCCGGATTGCTGAAGTCACTTTGCATATTGGTCTGGATACTTTTGCCCCGGTTCATGAAGAAGATCCAAGGGATCATAAGATCCATCAGGAATGGTGCCAGGTTTCAAATGAGACCGCTGACCAGATCAATCAAACGAGAGAGGCTGGAGGAAGGGTCATCGCAGTAGGCACAACATCTGTCAGAACACTTGAAACAGCTGCCAGGCAAAGTGATATGGGGATTGGGATCGCTCCTTTCGAAGGGAAGACAGATTTATTCATATTACCTGGGTATAAGTTCCAGGTTGTTGATAGTATCCTGACGAATTTTCATCTCCCCGAATCCACTTTAGTGATGATGGTCAGTGCTTTTGTCGGCAGGAAAAAAATCCTTGATCTTTACCAACTGGCAATGCAAAAAGGATATCGATTTTACTCATTCGGGGATGCAATGCTGTTGGAGTAAGCAGGTGTGAATTATCAGTACGGGAGTTTGATGTGGAAGAAAAGAAAAAAATAACCCCGGCGGGATTGATTAACTTATTTATTGTATATTTTGTTTGGGGTAGTACCTATCTGGCTGTTCGGATCGGTATACGAAGTGGTTCGGGGTTCCAACCTTTCTGGTTTGGGGGAATGCGAGTTCTTGTCGCTGGGGTTTTATTGCTGTTAATAGGTTGGATTAGAGGGAAAGACATACGCCTTGGAAAAAAAGATTTCAAGATCCTTATTGCCTCTGGTTTCCTATTCTGGATTGGCGGTAATGGGTTGATTATCTTGGCAGAACAACATATCGACTCTGGATTTGCTGCTTTGGTAGTAGCCAGTACTCCGATCTGGGTGGCTTTATTTGGTTCCATTTTAGATAAAAAAGTACCATCATTATTATTAATTAGTTCCTTAATCCTGGGTTTCAGCGGCATTATCATTCTCAGTCTACCTTTATTACTTTCAGGGATCAAGGCTGATGTCTTATCGATCTTGGCTGTTATGTTGGCTAGCTTCAGCTGGTCCTTAGGTTTAGTATTGCAAGCAAGAGAGCCTGTCAGCGTAAGCCGGGGAGTCAGTTCCGGGTACCAGCAACTATTTGGTGGTATATTCTTTGCCTTGATTGCATTAATTGTCCGAGAACCCTTGCCAATGCCAACTAGCGAGGCCTGGCTGGCCTGGGGTTATCTGGTTCTGTTTGGCTCGCTCCTGGGATTTACTTCTTTCATAAGCGCCGTGCAGCTGCTGCCTACAAACCTCGTTACTACATATGCTTATGTAAATCCGGTTATTGCTGTGCTTCTGGGCTGGTTGATCTTAAGAGAACCGATTACACTCTGGACTGTCATAGGCGGCTTTTTTGTTTTGGTGGGAGTAACAGGGATCTTTCGGGTGAATAACAAAAAAAGCTCATCTGAAGCATGAGACTCCAGTTGATGAGACACAAGAATGAGGGAATTTCTATTACGGTATAATCTACAAATATCTCATTTGGATTATAAAGATCGGAGTTCCAATGCGCGCAGTTGATATCATCATTAAAAAACGTAACGACCAAGAATTAAGCAAAGAAGAGATCGATTTTTTCGTCCAAGGTTTCACGGACGGATCAATTCCTGATTATCAGGCATCATCCTGGGCGATGGCAGTTCTGTTAAATGGCATGACTCCCCAGGAGACAACTGACCTGACCCTGGCAATGGTCAATTCTGGGGATATACTGGATCTATCTTCAGCGGTTCCCCTGGCGGTTGATAAACATTCTAGCGGTGGAGTTGGTGATAAAACTACCTTGGTTGTAGAGCCTCTTGTAGCTGCCTGCGGGCTGCCTGTGGGGAAAATGTCCGGCAGGGGATTGGGATTTACAGGCGGCACGCTGGATAAGATGGAATCTATTCCTGGCTTCAGGGTTAATTTGACCGAGGAAGAGTTTTTGTCCCAGCTGAAAGAGATTGGATTGGTCCTCTCTGGCCAAACTGCCGTTTTAGCGCCAGCTGATGGAAAATTCTATGCCCTGCGGGATGTCTCAGGGACCGTGGATTCCATCCCTTTAATCGCATCTTCAATCATGAGTAAAAAGATCGCAGCCGGAGCGCAAGCAATTGTCCTGGATGTCAAAATCGGTTTGGGGGCCTTTATGGCCACCCAGGAAGAAGCTAACCACCTGGCCAAGTTTATGGTGGATATTGCCCATCTAGCAGACCGGAAAGCAGTTGCTTTGATCTCGGATATGAATCAGCCCTTGGGTATTGCTGTCGGGAATATCCTGGAAGTAAAGGAAGCAATTGATACTTTACAGGGACGTGGACCTGCAAGTTTTGTGGAGCACTGCCTGGATGTGGCAGAACAGATGTTGATCCTTGGTGAAGCAGCCGGAGATGGTGGAGAAGCTCGTGAAAAAGCAGTACAAGCTCTGAAAGACGGTTCAGCCTGGCAGAAATTTCTGGACCTTGTAAAAGCTCAAGGTGGTGACGCTTCTTTCGTTGAAGATCCTGACAAATTCCCGAAAGCAGGGATAGTTGAGATGGTTCAAGCTCCGAAAACTGGGTATTTGAGCCAAATTCATGCCCGGATAGTTGGGGAAACATCGGTCGATCTAGGTGCTGGCCGGGCGAAAAAAACTGATCAGATAAATCATGCAGTGGGAATTGAAATTCTGAGGGAAGTCGGAGATCATCTAGATGAGGGTGATGACTTATTTATCCTGCATGCCGCTAACCAGGCTGATTTTGAGTTAGCAAAAGAACGCTTGTTAGGGGCCCATCAGTGGAGTGATACCCCCGTTGAGCGGCTCCCGCTGGTCTATGACATAATCAGCTGATGATGTTTGCTGATTAGATTCCCATTTTGCTGGCTGCCAATTGAGAGAGGAATTTATCCCGCCCCTGGTTGAAAGTTTCCAGGGGTAATTCACCATATATTAACATAAGAAGTGTATCTGTTAAGAAAGAATTTACAGGGGTGGGAATGTGCGATTTTTCTCCTGCCCGGACAACCGCACCATTCAGCTGGTTGACCTCGCTCTGCCTCCTACCACTGTATAAGTCGATGTGAAAGGAAGGCATTTTCTTCCCCCGACCACCACCTATAAGTTTAGATAATAGCGGTCGGGAAAGCCAACAAGGGAGATATTGAATAAGTGCAGCAAGAATTTTTACTGGAACGCCTGGTAAGTTGACGGCATGTATATCCTGAAATTGCATCACTTTTAGCGCTTCACGAACCTGTTCTATCTCAATTTGATAGAGTGCAGGATTTGAGTAGATCTGCGCTGGAGATAAATTGAGAATGGCAGAGCTGGAATTTCCGAGCAGATTGGTAACCAATTTGGACCATTTCATATTATCGGCGTTTGGAAAGTATTTACAGTAAATCCCGGACTTTATAAAGATTTGGACAAGGTCTTTGGCCAATGGGTGGTTGCCAGCAACTCCCATACCTCGCATCTTCCTGACGATTATATTTCCTTTTGAGGGACAATCCACAGCTGACGTGACAGTGCCAGGTATGATTAACTCAGATCCGAGCGCATCGGCCAATCTTTTCTCACTTTCGACGCCATTCTGCAAACAGAGTAAGGGAGGCAGAGTTTCCCGGAAGTTGGTTAGTTCCGGAAGGATTGTGTCAAGATGGTATGTTTTAACAGCGAGGATGATCAGATCCGGTTTTTGATTAAGGACTTGGTCCAGAGAACTCACATACTTTGGGGAGGATATGGTTGATCTTGTTCCCTCAATATCCATTATTATTCCCTGATTTTGGAGTGAGGGTATATCTTTCTCTCTTTCGAGGAAAAAAACTTCATGTCCATCTTGAGCCAGGGAACCGCCCAGGTATGAACCGATTGCGCCAGCGCCCAGAATGAGAAAACGTTTTTTCATAAATATTTCTGGGGTTTATCCATTAACGAGGTGACTGGTGTTGTTGTGTTCAAAAAAGACCCAATTGTCATTTCCGGGTTTGTACTGGATAGTAGAATATCCGGTGTTAGAAAATCGAAAATTTGGTCCCTGGAAATTTGACTGAGGGGTTTGTCCAAGCAGGGCATGCATCACCATATTCAAAAACCCGCCGTGAGAGATGATCATGTACCGTCCTGACGGATATCTTACTATCTTGTTTACTGCCGTAGCAGCTCTAACAAACAGCTCCCATTGGCTTTCGCCAGTTTTAGCAATCGGTTGGTGGAGGGGGATGAAATCAGGAGGGGGATGGGACACCAAGGCTTCCTCATGAAGCAATCCAGCAAGTTCGCCATTATCTCGTTCCATCCAGATCGGATCAAACTCAACTTTTGTTTTAGTTGCATCTGTGATAATCTTTGCAGTTTGTTTTGCTCTGGTTTGAGGGCTGGAAATTGCTAAATCAAACTGGATGCCTCGATCAGACCAGGTGGACGCCAATTGTTCCGCTTGAAGAATGCCGACGTCTGTTAGTGGAAAATCAGCTTGCCCCTGATGCCGATTATCTGCATTACCAGTGGATTGGCCATGACGCAAAAACACAAAAAGCAAATCGGGTGGTTTGTTCTTTAAATCCTTCATAAATTATCAGATTCCTCTGGTAAAGGCTTGTATGTAATCAGGTTGTACTCCAATTTGGATTTCCGTTTAAAAAGGCAGATCCCGTTATCTTCTTCTTCCCAGCCAGCTGGATTTGGTCCAGAACCAGGATTCCTTTACTGGTTCCTACAGCAGGAAACCCATCATATACTGATAACACCCCGGCCCCCGGAGAGGTTACGGAAATTGCCCGGGCTTGATGAATGATCAGACGGACGTCTTTCCAGGAAGTATATGTCCCCGGCCAGGGAGAGAAGGCCCGGACTGTACGAGCCAATGATTCAGCACTCAGCTCAAAGTTTAAGTCCCCGGCCCTCTTTTCCAACTGGGGAGCGTAGGTTGTAAATGTAGGATCTTGTATCCGAGGAGTGATCTCATTATTTAAATAAGGTGGGATTGTAGCAACTAGTAAATTCCCACCCATATCGGCCAGTCGATCAGATAAGGATCCAGCAGTTTCATCCGGGAGGATTTCAATTGATTCCTGGGTTAGGATCGGACCATCGTCTAATCCTGGACCCATTTTCATGATCGTTACACCAGAATGAGTGTCTCCATGCAGTATGGCTGCATTGATCGGTGAGGCTCCCCGCCAACGGGGCAATAATGAGGCGTGGACATTAATGCAGCCGAATTCCGGAAGGTCCAGCAATGCAGGTTTTAGGATTTGGCCATAAGCGGCTACGCAAATCAAATCAGGACCCCACTCACGAAGTTTCTGTAGAGCGACTTCCCCATTTGCGTTTTCTGGTTGGAAAACCTCAAGTCCAAGCTGAACCGCGGCATTCTTGACTGCAGATGAGACCAGCTTTCTGCCCCTGCCGGAAGGGCGATCCGGTTGGGTGATGACGCCAACGATCTGGAATCTTTCAACTAGTTTAATAAGTGAAGGCACAGCAAAAATTGGTGTACCCATAAATGCGACACGACTATCCATACTCCGATTTTAACATAGGAGATGTACAGGAGGTAGAAGATGATTTCTTATTAAGTGGTTTGATATACGATCAGCTGGATTCGGCTTCCTGTGTGTCCGGAGGTTTGGAGGGGATACCTACAGCAACCTGATCTCGACCTCTTGCTTTAGCACGGTAGAGGGCTCTATCTGCTATCACTACGAGTTCATCCACATCACTGGTGTGTTCTGGTATAGTTGCGATTCCCTGGCTGATTGTCGGTTTTGGAATAGTGTTGCCTTCCACATTGAATAATGGAAGTTCAGAGAGTGTTCTTCTGATCCGGTTGGCAACCATATTGGCCTGAGTGGTGGTGGCATTGGGTAGAATGACACCGAACTCCTCACCGCCCCAACGACCTACGGTATCAGTTTTCTTAATATGAGATTCCACGGCCTGGACTGTCAACCGAAGGACCTGATCACCAATGGTGTGGCCATAGGTGTCATTATAGAGTTTGAAATGATCGATATCGAGCATTATCAATGAGAGGGGAGATTGGGTGGAGAGTGAGATCTCAGCTTCCTGATAAAGAATTTCAATGAAGTGATTGTGGTTGCTTACGCCAGTTAAGGAATCCAACTTAGCTTGGCGTGTAACTTCTTCATAATGACGCGCATTTTGAATACTTAAGACAGCTTGCTGGCCAATCTGCTCCATCAGTAATTTGTCTGTATTATCGAACATATAGGGTTTATAACTGGCAACGGCAAGTAACCCTATCAAGTTGTTCTCTGTTAATAAAGGAACACCCAACCAGGATCTGGAGAGTTTTTTCTCACCTACCAGAACTGGTCTCATGGATAGAGAATCAATCTCCTTCCTGAGATCATGAATTAAGAGTGGTTCTTTATTTTCAACAATCCAACTTGAAAGTCCTTCGTTGGCATCCACTATCGCTGGTGGAAAGCGTTTGCCTTCGTCATAGAGGATGCGGATATCCATCTGGTGGGTTTCAGGTAAATAGAGAGCCACAAAATAAGCTTCGCAGTTAATGACTTTCGAGAGTTGGTTGTAGATCAACTCCAACAGGGCATCAATTTTTAGTGTGCTGGTGATGGCTTTACCAATCTCATAAAGTACAACTAGTCGATCAGCCTGGTCCTTCAAATTCTTATTCAGTGCTTGAGACTCGGTATTATCGTGGAAAATGATCGTATAGCCGACCAACGAATCTTGTGTGTCTGATAGGGGAAGTAAATTGAGCACATAGTATTTTTTATCTCGTCCTTCTCCAGTAGTTAAAACTTTGACGGGTGTTCGGTCTTCCTTGGATAATGATATCCAATCCGCCAGGTCCGAGAGAACTTCCGAGGTGGGATGCCCAACTACCTCAGAAAATTTTAGGTTGATGATTCTTTCTGCAGCGGGATTCATATCAACCACACGGTCGTTCAGATCTACGACAATAATGCCATCCCGCATATTTTCTATTGTTGTATCTCGGGCAATTGGTACGATATCCAGGAATCGGTGGAAGAACAATACATAAACGATCATGATGCCAGTTATGAGAAAACTCAGTGATGTAAGATCCAGCAGCGGGAAAGGATTGAGATTACTTAGATAGATGAAGTTGGCAAGGCCAGGAATAATACCACCCACTAATATTAATCTGATTTGCTGGCGCATTTTCTTTGGCGTTTTGAAATAATGCTGGACGAGGAAAAAAACACCGATCATGTACAACAAGTAGGAGTAACATATATGAACCCAAAACCATGGTCCATACTCCAAGTTAAGTACCCCTCCATATTTAGGGGAGAGAGAGATATTCGACCAGAGCAAATGATGAAAATCATTGGTAAAGGCCAGTATCGCGGTAGCAAGGGGGATCCAGGAAAATACCAGGAAGAAATTCCTACCCTTGGGGTTTTTGATTTTGGTGTAACGAACGCAGAACAGCAGCCAGAAGATTGCTACTGAGACAATTCCTAAATATTCAATTTTCAACCAGAAAATTTTATTTTCTAGGTCTATCATCATGACTTCAAAGGTGTAACAAAATGACCAGATCGAGATAGATATAAATAGGAGAAACAGCGGATATGCACCCTGGGAAGTCCGGCGCGTCCAAATGATCACTGCTGATGTGATACTCAGAGCGGTTGCGACTATGGTAAGTATGATAATAGGTGAAAACTGAAATTGGATCATAATATCTGTTAAATTAAACTTGCTTATAACCTGTGTTACTATGTGTTAATCCCCGGTTTTGTCGACATTAATCTTCTCTAGTTCTGGACGTTCCAGGTCAAAATAGAACGTTGCTCCTTCTTTTTCTGCCGCTTCTACCCAGATCTCACCACCATGTCTATTGATGATTTTCTTAGCCTGAGCCAAACCTATTCCGCTACCTTGAAACTCATCATCGTTGTGTAGACGTTGGAAGGTATCGAAAATTTTATCCATATCCTTCATGTTAAATCCCACTCCATTGTCTTTGACATAATAGATCACCCGCTGACCCGATTGATCGGGGAGATAACCGATAGTGATTTCCGGTTTCTTTTGTTTTGTGGTGAACTTGATCGCATTGCTGATCAAATTGGTCAGCGCTATTTCTAATAAGGCTTTATCCGCGCAGCAATGAGGAAGCTCTTTAACATCGATTTGAATCTTGCGTTTTTTTATCTGGTCAGAAAATGTAATCAGGATGTCTTCAATTAAAGGAGAAGGATCGATTGAGAGCGGAGTAATTGTTTGCCTGCCCAACAGGGATAATTTTGTCAAGTTTTCGATCAGATCGTCCATCAAGAAGGCATCATCTCGTAAACTTTCGATATGCTTAAGAGCTTTCTTATCTATCTTGGTAGAATAATTCTTGAGCAAAGTCTGAGAGGAGTCTTTTACTCTGTGTAAAGGAATTCGGAGATCGTTTGATACAGAATATGTGAATGATTCCAGATCTTTATATGTATTCGATAGGCTGGAGCTCATAGATGAGAGTTTTTCATTAGCGGTTTGATAGTCATCCAGAATATTTGTTAGTGCCGCGTTTAGCCGTTCAACTTCTGAGATCCGTTCATTAAGACGTTGAGTTCGGTCTTCTACGATATCTTCCAGCTGGAGTTGGTAATGGCTTAATTCCTCTTCAACAGCTTTTTGAGCACTGATATCGGTATGGGTGCCTACAAAGCGAAGAGGATTGCCGTTTTCGTCCTGTTCTGTGACTTTTCCTCTGCCCAAAACCCATAACCAGGAACCATCTTTTTTCTTGAACCTGAACTCGACTGAGAACCTCTCTATCTTTCCTGATAAATGATCTTCGGCGTTTCCAAATACTTTTTCGACATCATCAGGATGGACCCTTTTCCTGAATTCTTCCAGAAGATGTGGGAATTCATTAACCTCATACCCTGCCATGGTGTAATATAGAGGATCGAAATGTACTGTATCATTTTGTAGATCCCAATCCCAGATTCCGTCATTTGTAAGCAAGCTGAATTTCGAGAGGTTCTCTTCGCTTTCCCGTAAGGCAGATTCCACATACTTCAGATCGGTCATATCTGAGGCGATAGTGAGAATTAGATTCCTGCCATCGGTAAGCATAGGTAACTGTGTCCAGCTCAATGCCCAGCTATGGGTATTGCCATCCTCTCTATAGATAGTGTAAATTCCTTCCCTCTGTTTTTGCGTGGATTGAATGAGCCGGTCGATCTCTTCCGCGATCTGAGTTGCATTTTCGCGGAAACAATTATTTAACCACTCATCGAGAGTTCTATTTTGCCTGGGAGAATATCCACAATTATCAATCCAAGCCTTATTCACGATGATGATCTCACCATCATCTGCATGGAGCATAGTAGGGAAAGGAGAATCCATTAGGGCGGATTTTAGCTGATCATCACTCTGCTTTTTAAGGATTTCTGCTTCATGCCTGGCTTGTATTTCCCAGTTTAGTTCCTGGTTTGTTTGGGATAAGGATCGCTCTTTTTCGTTAAGTTCATCAAAATTCTCTTCATATTTAGTGATCACCATGATAAGAGTTGTAGCAACAATCAAGATTGACACAATCGATATGATGATCAATGCAACTGGTGTGAAGAAAATGATCGGATCTGGCATCAATCCTTGCGAATTCAAGAAGAATAAAAGTAACATTGAAAGAATGCTGATACCCGCAAAATGGTAAGCTGCCATGCCACCCAGTATCAACCCACCCATAACTGTGATCGTAATGTACTGGGCTAGAAATGGGCTGTAAAAACCTTTGCTAAGCACAATAACAACTGTATCCAAGATCCAAATACCATAGATAAACATATGTGCTGCTAGATTTACCTTCCCTCTCCGACTGAGTAGTTGAACAATGAAGATATAGAGGAGGACCGATCCAGTTATAATCAATCCATTAACTATGTCGGTAAATATAAATGGTGTGATGCCGATACATGCAAAACCAATCAACAGGATAATCGATGACAGGGTATGAAGAGTTTCCGCCACTCGATATTGTTTGGGATCTGGCAGTTGTGGGATCTTGAGATATTTCTCAAAAATCCTGTCAATATATTCTGAAAATTTTGAGGAATTATTATCAGTATTCATGAGTCAAAATAATCCAGATCTTTTAATGGGTCTTGGACTGCTGGCTCGATACCTTGGTCGATAAGCTGTTTTTGCAGTTTTTCGATGACTTCCTTCAATTCAGCCATGCGAATCTCTCGGCCGGCCATATGATCCACCATTTTTGTCAGTTCTTTGGTTCTGTCTTTTATCTTCGACTCCAGAGAATCAGCATAATCGCTCAGGCGTTGGTATAGTCGTGCATTGTGGATAGCTTGTGCTGCCTGAGAGGCGAACAAGGTGGCAAGTTTAGCTTCCGGTGAACCAAAAGCAGATTGTTTCTTGCTATCCATAGTGATATAGCCAATAAAATTATCTTGAATTACCAGTGGAACCCCCATCCAACCTTTGATATGGTGCATATCCCCCCAACCCTGAAAGCGCGAATCACGCATGGCGTTGTCAATAATGATCGATTTCTTTTCATTTTTTATTTCCTGAAAGAGTAGATTTGTAGTGGGGAATGTTTTACCAACCACAAGTTCGGGATGGGGATGATTGTGAACTGTTTCAATATGCAGCTCTCCGTCCTCTAATAGGAAAATTGAAGCGCTGTCGAAGGATAAGGTCTCTTCCAGTTTCACAAGGACCAGATTTAGAAGGTCTTTCAAGGAGAGTGTGGATGACAGCGATTTGGTCACTATATGTAGAGCCTCAAGCTGGTCCGAGAAACTCTGAATATCTTCTCTGATTAATACTCTTTCAGATATATCTTGGGTTGTTCCAACCATACGCAATGGGGAACGGTCTGGACCTCGTTCAACGACCCGGCCTTGATTCAGCACCCAGATCCAGTGGCCATTTTTGTGTTTCATACGAATTTCTGTTTGAAAATGGTAGAGGTCTCCAGCGAAATGTTTCAGGATCAATTTGTTAGATTTCTCCAGATCATCCGGGTGGGAAAGTTTTTCCCAGATATCAATTGTCAGAGGAGCGAGCTCAGATTTTCTATAACCGATCATGTCCGCAAATCGGTCATTGATCACAATGAGATTGGTTTTAATATCCCAATCCCATAAACCTGCGCCGGTTCCGGTAACGGCCAGTTCAAGGGTTTCCCGACTTTCATCCATTTTTATTCCGGCTTCGATCCAGTCGGTGTTATCCCGAATGGTACCCTGGAAACCATTGACTTCTCCATCGCTGTTTGTTATCGCCGTTGTTGTAAGGAGTGTGTGCAGGATATTGCCATCCTTATCAACCATTTCCACAGGGATGTCTTTGATAAAACCGCTGCGTTCAACTTCCTGTAATAATCCAGTTCGTTCGTTTGGGTTCAAATAAGCCTGGCTGACCGATGTATTAAAGAGGTCTTTCTTAGTTTCGTACCCTAAAAGATTGACGGTTGCTTGGTTGGCGTCCACCCATTTTCCATCTTTGGTGGTGATGAATACTGGATCCTTTGAGGTCATGAAAAAACGTCGATATTTTTCTTCGCTTTCCTGAAGGGATCTGGTTTTATCCCGAATCATTTTTCGGAGCAGCAGAATATACACGAGGAAGATGATGATTATGCCGGCCGCTAAAGAAAACCCGATTGTGAACCAGGGTGAGGTACTCTGTCCAAAAGAATCCCAATTGGGGATCAGATCAATCTCACTAGATGGTCTTATCCCACTGAGGAAACTCATACCCAAAACAACCTGCGAGAATTCCTTAATTTCTCCAGTAGGATTGTTTTGATCTGGTTTAGCCCAGAATTTGAGAAGGTTTTTCATATTTTTATTATAGTGGAAACTTAAGTTATTTTCGCACCCAAACTCGGTACCTAACCAATTTGCACGCTGATAGAAAACCATAGGCAGTCAGGATAACAATGTTGTAGGTTTAAACACCGGCAGGATCATTCGTTACTCAGAGATATTGAGGTAGAAATCTAATAATAAAAACAGACAGATCAGCATTTCATCAGAGAGTACAGCAGGTGGGATTCAAACTCACACGGTGTGATCAGGGGATACTTTTCTCTAAATAATCCTTTTCCTGCTCACTTTCGAGAAACTCAGATTCTATTCCATTTTTATTCCAGTTCCTTCTAATACAATACTATAATGATAAGTATAAAAACCAAATATAAAAAGGCGTTGATAAGTATTTAAGCGATAAATCCCATTTCCTCAGATCTATAAATACATAATTTGGTATTATTATGTTCTTTCAATGCCAACCGAGAAAAAATTTGCTATAAGAAGAGATAACCAGACCAGGGACCAAATTAAACCAGAAACGATAATCACTTTTTCCCTTCTATGTTTCAATATCAATTCCTTAAGAAGATATTCATACTGCTGTTGACAGGTGGGTTTATATTGTCTTCCTGTAAAACCCACCAGATTGGAGATAACTGGATCCGTCCCCAGGACAAGATGGTATTGGTTTATGTCCCCGCAGGAGAATTTCAAATGGGCAGCAGCAAGCAGATGGTCTTCTCTGCCAAAGAGCTATGCAAATCATCTTTTGAAGGTATCTCGGCGGCAATCTGCAAAGTCACCTCGTTTATGGATGAATATCCTGACCATCCTGTTGAACTATCTGCTTACTGGTTGGATCAGACCGAGGTCACCAACAGACAGTACCAGCTTTGTGTAGAAATCGGAGTGTGCGATCCACCTAAGGAATTTGGGTCTTTTACGCGAGAGGTCTATTTCAATGACCCAAGATTTGATAATTATCCTGTCGTTCAAGTTACCTGGCCAATGGCGGCAAATTACTGCAATTGGGTTGGTGCCCGTTTACCGACAGAAGCGGAATGGGAGTATGCCTCCCGGGGGCCGGATGGTTACCTATTTCCTTGGGGCAACGAATTCGATCCTTCAAAACTGAACTACTGCGATGCCAGCTGCAAAGGAATCTCAGATCCCAGCTATGACGATGGCTACCCGGATACTGCGCCTGTGGGCAGCTTCCCAGAGGGAGCCAGCTGGGTGGGTTCTCTAGACCTGTCAGGCAATGTGCGGGAATGGGTTGCGGATTGGTATGCATATTTCCCGAATGAAAGAGTGTCCAATCCCCAAGGTCCCCTGGAGGGGGACTCCTGGGCATCTAAAGGGGGATCCTGGTACGATGCCCCCTTCAATCTTCGCAGTACCAATCGTGGTGCAAATGACATGGATTACTGGCGCCATAAACTGGGCTTTCGCTGTGCCATGGACGATATCAAGTAGAGTTTTGGACGATGTTAGAGGTAGGGTTGTTCGTGCAAAAAAATCCAGTTGCTCGTCAGATTCTTATTGGATAGAAACTCGCCTGTAGATGCTGAACTTCATCATATACAGTCGACCAGAACCAATCTATGTACATCCTCGAAAGCGATATTTCGACCGCTAGCCCTCATGTAAAATCTGATCCAACAGATAGTTGAGCACCAGTTAAAAAGAAAAAGCCTGCGCAGACACAGGCTTTTCTTATTTAATCTGAGAGTACCCGAAGGGATTGTTCTCAAATTAGTTGAGTAGGGCGGGTGGGACTTGAACCCACATGGTGTGAACCGGGGGATTTTAAGTCCCCTGCGTCTGCCAATTCCGCCACCGCCCCTAACTCTGCCCTTAATTGTACCCATCCTCTGGATTGGGTCAAGGTGTATTCTAAAAAGAGGGATTAGAACAGAGCGTTTGCCAATTGGGCGCGGTAGTCAATAACAAGGGGATGATCATTCCCCAACAATTCAAAAACTCCCAAAATGATCTTTCTTGGCTGTCCACTGCGATAACTCTTATCCTGTTTGAGGATTTCCAGCAAACCATCCAGGGCCGCTTCAATATTCCCAATCTGAATTAAATGTAAGGAACGGTAATAATGAGGATCCAGGGATTTTTCGCTTTGCCGTCCGGGATCGAACTCCTTAAGCAATCCCTCGACCAAAGGAATTAATCTCTCTGCTGCCTGGTACTCGGTGCTGGTTGGGAAATGGTGGATGATGGTTAACGCTTCCAGGTATTCTCCCTGCCAGATTAAGCTTTTGGCAAGCAGCAGCTTGGCGCCAGGATGTCCCGGGTCATCCTCCAACACTTCCAGACATGTGTCTTCCACATCTTCGTAGCGATTGGATTCCAGGTAACTGGCAGCTTTTTCGAGCAGCAGATTTTCAGGACCGGGGGCAAAGCTGTTGACATAATCGATCAGCTGTAAATTCGTTTGAAGACCTTCCAGCTGGTGAGTGACCGTTCCATTTTGGAAGGTTTTCAGAGTTGGGACAGTATGAACCTTATAACGCCCGGTCAGCAGAGGATTTTTATCCACGTCCAGATTGGCCAGGCGAAAACGTCCGGGATTTTCCAGTACCAGAGATTCCAGCTGGACATTGGTCCGTTTCCAGGCATCATCCCAGCTGGCCCAGAAGTTCACCAGGACTGGAATTCGATCCGAATAGACCAATACCTGGACTTCGAAATCTGTTTCATTTACAGATATGATATCTGGTTCTTCCATAACAGCGCCTATTCGTCTTCAGCGATCATTCCTGGCTGTTCCAGGTCAACAACATCACCGTGATAGTCAATGATTATTTTAAATCCTGTCATACCCATATAGGCTCGGCCATCTTCCGGCAGGCCTTCCTCGATCAATTGTTCAAACTGGCGATCGATATTCTTCAGTTGTTCCAGGAAAACTGCCCGGGAAAATATATCGTCCTGCCCGGTCATTTTCGCAGCCTGTTCGCTGATGATATCCTCGTGGCCTTCGATTCCGTCTTTCATCAGGTTTAAGACCTGGCGGTCAACATCGGCAGATGGGATGTGTCTTTTAAATCCTTTGTCATCTACAACGTAACAGGGTTCTGAACCAATATAAGTGATTTCTACTAGCTGGTCGTCTTCGTCAAATACCAGCCCGGCAAATAGGGGTTCTGAGGGCATAAATCAAGTCACTCCTAAACTAATAATTTATCATTACCCTTAAATTGTATGATGCCAGTAGCTTGTGGACAATAAGATTTTTATATAATCGCTGGATTTGCCCCTGAAGTGATGATTTCACCCGGTCGGAGCAGTTTATTTGAATATGTCTACGTGAGTGCCTGAGACATTGTAAGTAGATTGCTCATTATAAGGGACACTGGGTAGAGTCCAGCGGTAGAGCCATTTGGATGCTTTGGAAGGAAGGTTGATGCATCCGTGACTACGTGCTTTTCCGAAATCATTATGCCAGTAAGTACCGTGGAAGGCAATTCCGCTTTCGGTAATGTATATGATCCAGGGTACTCCTGGCAGATCATAGCCATTATAGGCCAGGTTGCCGGCTGCCATATGCCGGGAAGGGCGTTTGTAATTTGTGATGTGATGACCAGGAGGCGTGATGTATTTACCAGTACTAAAATCTGCACCTGTAGCTGCTTTAACCATAAATACCGGTTTATTATATTCAAATGCGATCACTGTTTGGGTTTTATTATGGACCTCGATCCGTTTAAATATACTGGGAACATTGGGTGATATTAAGCTCAGTTCGCTTTCTGGGATAACCCGTAAATGGGAGGCGGGAACATAATAATCCTGGTCCCATTTATCTTCCAAGATGTGATAGTACGGGATACCATCAGGCCCATTTACCAAGCCTTGGATCCAGTGGGTCGTCTCGTAATAAAAGCGGTAAGCTACGTGATAACGTTCACCAGGGGTCCAGAGGGCATCAGTATAAGGGACTGTGACCTCAGCCAACAACCCTGCAGCAGGAATATCATAGATTATGGGATTCGGGTCTGTTCGAACGGGTTGGACACCGCCTGAATGGGCGTATCCTTCTGTCCCAATCTGATACCAGATCCGGTTATGTTCGGGTTCTCCATAACCCAGCTCTACACTGCTGATCGGGAAGACCGAATCTTTCCAATGGATCCGAACCCGCTCACTGTCAAATGAGGGATTCTTATAGGTATAAATCCTCTCGTAAATCACTCTTCCCTGCTGGCCGGTGTAGAGAGTCAGGACTGGGTTTAATTGGCGTCCAACAAGGCTGACAATTCCCAACCCGCTCAGATTTAAGAAGTCTTTCCTGGTGAATTTTTGGTTCATATCTAATAGTGGATGTTAACCAGTGTTCCCACACCGCCAAAATCGAAGGCCCATTTAGCGTCTTCATTTCTCATATTCACGCAGCCATGGCTCATAGGATAACCGAAATTATTATGCCAGTATGTGCCGTGAATACCATAAGAACCGTAGAAGTACATTGTCCATTGCACACCAGGAAGGTAATAACCTGGGCCGGCCATTAAGGTTGAGGTGTATTTGACATATACCCGGAAACGTCCGGTGACAGTTGGTGTATTTGGAAGACCGGTGGAAACAATAAAGGTATTGATTAATTTATCGCCGTCATAGGCGTACATACGCTGGGTGGATAAGTTGATATCAAACCAGCGTTCATCCGGGTAGACACCGGATGGCAGGACCGATTTAATATAAGATGGATAGGTGTTTGGTATTGCGGTTGGTTTTGGAGTTGGAGTAATTGTGGGAGTGGGTGTGTTTGTCGGCGTTGGAGTGGGAGTTGGTGTATTTGTAGGCGTGGGTGTAAAAGTGACTTTGCGAACATTTTCCTGAGCAGACAAAGTCGTCTGAGCAGTGGCCTGGAAGTCGGGCAGGGCAAAAGAAAAATCCGGAGTCCAGAGCCAGATAAGCAGCACACCAATCAAGATCACAGCAATTGTGGACCAGGATAGAATAGCAGGTTTATTTGAAGTTAGAGCTTCCTTGGCAATGGAAATAGGCAGCTTTACGCGTTTAGGCTTTTGTCCAGGATTTGCCTTCCTGAAACGTTGTATAGCCCAGTGCATGCCCTTTTTTGCCTGGATGCTGGCAGGATTGAGTTCCAGAGCTCTTTTTAGATAAGAAATACTGGCTTCTGGTGAAGAGACTGAGGCCAGGTATAACCAGGGTTCTTCAAAATCTGGAGCTAGCTTGACCGCTTTTAACGCCAGTCGCCGGGCCCGTTGAAGTTCGCCTCTGTTGAGAGCGTACTTGGCCTCATTTAATGCTTCGAAAGCTGCTTCTGGCAGTTTTGGGGACATCATTATTCCGGTGTAATAACTTCTCTGTTCAGGAAACACATTATTCCAGCTGTGATACCGCGCGCTACGAGGGCTGGATTTTGAGTTAAAAGTTCTCGGTCTTGATTCATATAACCTGTTTCGATGATCACTGCAGGAGTATTAGGATCCACCTCTCCAAAAGCATGATAACTGGTCATGTCATCAGTGATGCGGTGGTCATATCTCAAGTCTGTAGCCTCTCCATACCGGTTTTTGAGACAGGCCATCAAGCGGGCGGCCTGCTCGGGGCGTTTGTTATCTGCCGCTTCGGCAATTTTGAACCCAGTCCCCAAATCTGGAATGTACTCACAAGTGTCAGCATGAATGGAGATCAGGGCATTACTCTGGTATCCATCCAAATGGGAGTCAAATTCTTTTAACATATCAACCTGAATACCTTCGGCTTCCAGGTATTGGCGGGTGAGATCAGCGATAGTGTAATTGATATCCACTTCCTTGAAACCACCCAGGCTTTCTGAGCAGACAGCGCCTACATCATCGCCATGTCCCCAGTGGCCAACTACCAACCCGACATGCAGGCTTACTTGGGGAGTTGCCGCATTGGCACTCTCCCCGCCTCCACTAAGAGATTTGAAGGGGGATGAATTTATCCCGATGCCCGTGGCGGGCAGAGCGGTAAATAATGTAGCAGAGAGGATAGCAGCCAGCAATACGTTGAGTATACCTTTGGTGGTTTTACTCACCATTCCGTTGGCCGGCTGCCTTCCATGAGGATCAATTTGTGGTTTCATTCCGTTATAATACTGGTAAAAGGCATTCCGGAATCCAGTTTAATTTTACCGTACTTTTCGTATAGAAACAGTAAAACATAGCTGCCAGGATACCCTTAACAGACCTAATTTGGACTTAAAATAGTGCAGAATCGATCATTTTCATCAATTTTTGGTCGATTTTTGCCCTAATTAGGCCCATGTTTCATTTCTTTGATGTTTAACTAAGGTGCAAGATTATGGCCAAAAAACTGACTCCCCAGGAAGGACAGATCCTTCTCAAGATCGCTCGCAAGGCAATTAAAAACCACCTTAACAAAGAAGTTGTTCCCCCCTTAAATATGGACGAATACCCATACAGTTTAACAAAAAAGGGTGCATGTTTTGTCACTTTAACCCTGCATGGGGTTTTAAGAGGATGTGTCGGGACCATAGAAGCATCCCAACCGTTGATCATTGATGTTCAGGATAGAGCTATTGGAGCTGCTTTTAATGATCCCCGATTTCCAGAGCTTAAATTGGAAGAATATCCTGATCTAAAAATTGAAGTCTCCCGTTTGACAGCTCCGGAAAAATTGCAGTATACCACTCACAATGATCTGGTAAATAAATTACGACCAGGTATTGATGGAGTGATCCTCCGGAAAAATTTCAGAAGAGCCACATTTCTCCCTCAGGTTTGGGAGGGGCTGCCTGATCCTGAACAATTTTTGGGGAGATTGTGTATGAAAATGGGATTAGCCCCGACAGCTTGGAGGGATCAACATTTGGACGTGGAAATTTACCAAGCTGAAAAGTTCATCGAAGAAATTAAATGAGATCGAGTCGGAATTTTTCCGGACCTGGCACAGTAAGAGAGTCCTTACCTGGACGGATGATGGTAGTTTGATTTTTTCCTCTTCTAATTTCTAGATCTTTATACCTCAGTGTCACAGGCCAAGGGAAAGGGTTTTTTCCTTCTATGGTCAGTTTATTATCTTGCAGAATTCCTATTCCGAGTACCTTGAGGAAGAATTTCACCGGGAAGAGTGATTCTATGCTATTTTCTGTTCCTATTCCCTGTCTTGAATTGACTCCATAACCCGGATAAAAACTTCCCGTTTTTATAAGAATGGGAATAATGGCAGCCATCCAGCATCCGATCAATTCTGCTGCCTTATCTCTCTTTTCAAGATTCAGTAAAGATTGTCCAAGGAGCAGATTCCAGAAAAGTTGTACAGTTGGCTCTCCAGTATCTGCGGGAGAAGAGAATCCATAAGAAGACCAGAATCGGTCCGGGTCAAGTAGCACATTATCGAAAATAT
>Ga0180436_10001250_pt1 | contig 25084 bp, 16 predicted proteins | sample SS_ome_2_FD_132434 | JGI IMG/M metagenome (GOLD analysis project Ga0180436, IMG submission 132434) | Hypersaline lake sediment archaeal communities from the Salton Sea, California, USA - SS_3_S_2 metaG | ecosystem: Environmental > Aquatic > Non-marine Saline and Alkaline > Hypersaline >... | reverse complement strand
GGTGGACCCAACCATGTAGGAAATTTCTGTGGTGCCCCGATCATGATCAATACGGAAACAAAGGAAATCTACTATACCCCGGTATATCATGTGCTGGCACAGTTCAGCAAGACCATCCGGCCGGGAGACAAGGCAGTGCAGACAGCGCTCAATCTCGATGGACTGGACAATGATGCAATCCATGCCTGCGCAACGCTAAGTCCAGACCAACTCCTGAGTGTGCAATTACTGAATACAACAAAAGAAGATATTCTTTTAGGGTTGCAGATCAAAGACCAGTTTACTGAGATCAATGTCGGGAAAAACTCTATGCAGACCATCCAGGTGCAGCTTTAAAAGAAAGATAAAAGCGCATATGCTTTAACATGTCAATTTTACGGTTCATCTTTGAATATTTAAATATTTAACCATACATAATAACACGAACATGTCATTCAGAAGCGACAAACTATTATCCCTGATTGGAGAGGATTTTAAAGGCAAATCCACCGATGAATTAATTGAACTGTTCAGGAAGTACCTTGAAAACGGGGTCCACGGACTCTGCTTCAGTTCATACGTTGAAGGGCAGGGCCCTGGCAGCATTATTACGGAGGAACAGATCAGGAAACGAATTGAGATAATACAACCCTTTACAAGCTGGATCCGGACTTTCTCCTGTACCGATGGAAATGAACTTATTCCCTCAATTGCAAAAGAAAAAGGACTCAAAGTGATGGCAGGTGCCTGGCTGGGGGAGGACAAGGAGAAAAATGAAGCTGAAATAGAAAACCTGGTGAAGCTTGTAAAACAGGGGCATGCTGACCTGGTGGCTCTCGGGAATGAAGTATTGTACCGGGAGGAACTGACCGAAGAAGAATTGCTGGAGTACATCAGGCGTGTCAAGGACCTGCTGCCGGGTACCCAGGTTGGCTATGTTGATGCCTATTACGAGTTTATCAACAGGCCTGCCATTACGGAAATATGTGATGTGATTTTCACAAACTGTTATCCATTCTGGGAAGGGTGTCATATCGATTATTCCCTGGTCTATATGAAAAACATGTATTACAGCGTGTTGCGCCAGGCAAAAGGAAAGCGGGTGGTGATCAGTGAAACAGGATGGCCAAACATCGGTACTGCATTCGAAGGGTCTGAACCTTCAACAGAGAATGCCCTGAGGTATTTCATCAATACGCAGCAATGGAGCCAGGAGGAAAACATAGAAATTATGTATTTCTCAAGCTTTGATGAAGCCTGGAAAATTGATTCCGAGGGCGATGTGGGAGCGTACTGGGGCATATGGGATAAAGACGGAAAGTTGAAATACTAATCCACAAGCCGGATCTTTCATGGAAAGATATAAAACACTGAACATCCCTTTCGGGAATGCCATCTGCTATTCAGGATACAGGAAAGGACAGAGTCCTGGCCTGGATATACACCCATCCTATGACCAGGTGAAGGAAGACCTGCTCATTCTTCGGGAGAACTGGGAATACCTGCGCCTTTATGATGTGAATGAACATGCCGAGATGGTACTCGGGATCATACAGAAGCATGGGTTGAAATTCAAGGTGATGCTGGGCGCATTCATTGAAGCAGAAATGAATAACTATGGTTGCCCCTGGGGTGCCATCTATCCTGAAAAGGAATTGGTTCAAAACAGGGAAAACAACCTGAGGAAGATTGATTCACTCATTGCACTTGCAAACCGGTACCCGGAAATCATTTTTTCAACTTCGGCAGGGAATGAAGCTACCGTTGACTGGACAGATCATTTTGTACCGGTGAAGCACGTCATTGAATATGTTCAGAAGATTAAAAAGGGTACATCACAACCCGTTACATTCTGTGAAAACTATCTGCCCTGGCACAATAAGCTTGATGATCTTGTCGGAGAACTCGATTTCATTTCCATTCATACCTACCCGGTATGGGAGCACAAGCATTTGAACGATGCGATGGAGTATACGAAACAGAATTTCTATGGTGTGGCAGACAAGTTCCCCGATAAACCGGTAATGATCACGGAGGCCGGGTGGGCAACACGGTCTAACGGCCGTGGAATCAACCCTGACCATGTTAGCGAAGAATTCCAGAAAATCTATTATGATGATCTCATGCAATGGTGTAAAGATGAAGGAATCATCACATTTGTTTTCGAGGCGTTCGATGAGCCCTGGAAAGGTTTTGATGATGCTTCGGAGCCGGAAAAACACTGGGGCCTGTTTTATGAGAACAGGAAACCCAAAACAGTAATGAAACACCTGTTCCAGGGAAAAAAGAAAGAATGAACCTGGTATACCTGATAAATAATGGAAACTGTTCTTAACGTACAATGGCATGTTTCTTATTAATATGTAATCATTTTTAATACTTAAAAATCTTTACTCATGTCTGCAGAACTGGTAATAATAATTGTCGGCGCATTGCTATTACTAATTGCGATTATTGATAGCATTAAGATCAAAGGTTCCTCCATTGGCCTGGTAAACATCAATCTGAGAATTATACTGGCATTAGTGGGGGTCCTGTTACTCATTTATGGCGGATACTCCTTTGGACTGGTCAACCCGCAAGCGCAAATTGAGCAGGTTGAGGTAGGCGAAAAATTACAGGTTGAGTACCCGGTTGAAAGCGTTCAGATCGTCTCACCCATCAATAGTGATTCAGTCAATTGCCGGATCCTGACCATGGGCGTTTATCCCGATTCCCATGAAAAAGACATCTGGATACTTCTTAAACCCTCTGATAATAAATACTATCCGCAATCGGACCATACCAATACCTCTTATAAGCGGGATGGTGAATGGCAGGTGATTACCAGGTTCGGAGGAGACAAGGGTGAGTTATATGATATCATAGCCTATGAGACAGATGCTGAAGCTTCCCGGTTTTTTAGTTCAACCATTCAAAGCTGGAAAGATTCGCTTGCATATCCCGGGCTCGAAATAGAAGAGCTGCCTCCCGGAGCGGTTGAAGTGGACAGAATTGTTGTTTCGTTAAAAAACAACTGCAGGGGCGTTTTCTGAGCACCGCTGACCGACAGCCCGGAGGTCACTGGTTCAACTCCGGGTAAATTCACTTCATCCCCTTCCACCGCATATGAAAACATGAGGCTGTATCACAAGATGTGAATAACAGCCTCATGCATGCATAAACAACACAGCAATTACCTTGTCGGGATGCACATACAGCGGGACAGCCGCAGCTGACTGGTCCGTTTCGGGAGCATGCCGCTCCTGCCTATTGTTTCACAAATTTACCTGTCCGGAACCCTGAGGTATCCCGTACACGCACCATGTATATTCCCGAATCCAGGAAACTGACATCCAGTGGATCAGTGGTGCGCCAGTCGTCTTTCTCCAACACCACCCTGCCGCGGGTATCGCAGATCTGCACATGCGCCCCTGTTTCGGGTCCGCTTAGCTTAAGAAATTCACGTACCGGGTTCGGCCAGATCCTCATTTCTGTGTTCACCTGGTCCGTGATGCCTGTGTACATTTCCACTACGGCCCGGTACGTATTGGTATTCACGGTGATTTCCAGCTCCACCGGTTTTTCTCCTGAACAGGGCAGCCGCATGACCACCTCACCTTTAAGTGGCGGTTCGTCTGTACACACAGCTGCGCGGTAGGTTGTATCTGTGATATTCCAGGCCGACAGGAAGCGGGCTGAAGGTATTTCCGGCACACCGAGCCTGTCTGCGTGGTCATCGGCACTGATGTTCAGGCCAAGCAAACCTTCTTTTGCAGTCACCAAAATGTATCCGTCCTCCATCTTAAGGGTGACCTCGTCAGGAATGCCTGCACTTTTCTGCATTCCCGGCACATCCTGGATTCCCACTGAATACTGCAGGATCAGGCCGGCATCATACGCTGTAATGGATCCGTCGCGGTCGATGTTCGCCGTACTGTCACGCCATGCCTCCCATGGAAGGGGGTCCATCTCCGGCATCGGATCCAGTCCCACCGAGTGCTGCAACGCCAGTGCGGCATCATAGGCCTGTACCACCCCATCATCGTTGACATCCCCGGGTCGGAGCGGAATAATTTCAAAGGTACCGCCCGATGTCGGGGCAGCAACCACCGCATTTCCATTCAGATCTGTTCCGTTCGCCAATGATACATTCACCGTTCCCCCGGCACGCGGAATAAAATAGAGGTAGCTGTACTCCGTGGCACTCAGTCGCACCATCTCAAGGGCAGATTCCGTTGCAGCACCTGTCATTTCCATGTAAACCGGGTTAGCCGGATCCATCTCCTCGCTGAAGGTGGCTGTGATCTGCAGCATATCAGACAACCGGTTGACCGAATCGCTGTAGGTGACAACAGCTGAAGGCGGATCGGATTCAGAAACCACCACGTTCCCACCGAAGAGTTCAGTCACCGAGAGGTTGTTCAGGAATGCATTGGAAAGGGTTACCGCGCTACTGCCCATTCCCAGCGTGTTGAATGTCAGCAGCAGGATCTCTCCTGCGCCGGTCAGCGGATCGGCTGTCATATAACTGATCGAAACCTCTCCCGGCTGTGCATTGTTCTCAGCCAGCGTTCCGCCATCTGCAATGGTGCCAATCACCGATGCATAAGCGTATTCCAGGAGCGAAGCATCATATGCGATATCCAACTGGTAGGAGATGATATCATCTGATTCCAGCATCTCACTCACCAGGATGCCCAGCTGAAAGGGTTCGCCCACCTCCACCGTATCGGATGCTGCATAGATCGCAAAATCGCCCACCGGAACGACCGGACCCCCGCCAGGCGACCCGTTGTGGGTGCCGGGATCACAATCGGCGATGCCGGCAGGAGCGATGGTCCATTCCGAAGAAAACCACAGCATCCCGGGTCCGTCGACATATTCATCCCTTACCGCCCTTGCATCGGTGTACTCCCATGCCTCCCCGGTGCCATCGGTATTGGTTTCGCCGAAGATATCGTGCAGACTGCCTGTCTCGTGGTCGCCACCGATGTAGAGTGAATAGGGATCATCGCCGTTCCCGGTTAGGATCCCGGTTACCAGGTCGGGTGCAAATCCATACAGTGACTCGAAGGCACTTCCCCCGATCACGTAGGTGCGCCCCGGGGCCACTGTACCTGTAAGCTGAACAGTTCCCCAGGTGGTTCCGCCATTGCTTTGCCGTGTCAGGTACATCACCATGCTGCCGAAGTCGACCGTCTCACTGCCGGCATTGAAAAGTTCGATAAAACGACCTGTATACTCATCCCCGGGATCGGCAAGCTCGGAAATGAACAGTCCATCCTGTGCCTGGGAAGAAAAATGAGTCACCAGCAGCACAAACATCCAGAATTTTGTAAATTTTTTCATCATCATGTTTTTTTGTGGATTAATATTCAGTTGTTAATGTGATGAGATGCCCGAATCTCACCTGCCCGGACCCGGTGAGAAGAATATTTTTTCAAATAGTTGAAATCCGCCCTCTAACGGAATCTTCCTGGTCGAAATTTGGAAAGACCCCTACAGATCTATATCTCCTTATCGTCCTGATCCACAAAGTAACCGGATGCTATTTTTCATTAGTCCGAATAAGAATTGAGGGGATCGTTGGGCAGCCCCCATAAGAAATCACTCTTTTTTTTCATAACTTGTCTCATGTTACCGCTGCCTGAAAGCAAGGGCAGCGCATCCTCTTACAAGCCATTGTGCAGGCAAGGTGCACCTTCGCAACAGTAATCCGGATCCTCTAAAACTACGCAGTATGTCCAGCAAAAGTGAGACGATTCACCTGGGTTTCGATATCGGTTCCATTTCCATCAATACGGTGGTCATGGATGACCGGAAGAACATCATTGAAGAACGTTACGACCATTGCCAGGGCAAGCCTTTCATGAAGCTCAGAACGATCATGGAGGAATTGCTGGAATGTTATGGCGCTGACAGATTCGGTAACCTTGGATTTACAGGAACCGGTGGCAAACTGGCCGCCGAACTGATGGGTGGACATTACATCAACGAGGTCATCGCACAATCCACTTCTGTCAGCAGCCTGTATCCACGGGTCAGAACGATCATCGAGATGGGTGGAGAAGATTCCAAGCTGATTTTTATGGAGGAAACCGGTGAAGGCACCTCCAGGCTTTCGGATTTCACCATGAATACGTTGTGTGCCGCAGGGACAGGATCATTTCTCGACCAGCAGGCCAAACGGGTGGGTGTGAAAATCGAGGATGAATTCGGAGAAATGGCACTCAAATCAGAGAATCCGCCCCGGATCGCAGGCCGCTGCTCGGTTTTTGCCAAAAGTGACATGATCCACCTGCAACAGATCGCCACCCCGGTACACGATATCGTGGCCGGTCTCTGTTTTGCCGTGGCGCGGAATTTTATCAGCACGCTCGGACGGGGGAAGACCATCGAATACCCGGCGATATTCCAGGGAGGCGTTGCTGCCAATAAGGGCATGGTTCGTGCATTCCGGGAATTACTGAAGGCAGAAGAAGACGACCTGGTTATCCCCGAACGCCATGCTTCCATGGGGGCCATCGGTACACTCTATTACATGCTCGATAGACCGGGCGAGCAGTTTGAATCCTTCTGCGGGTGCGACAAACTCAATGAATATATCGACGGGGAAAAATCACGGGGGAAAACATTCAGGCCCTTGCATCAGCCCGATTCGAAAATCAACAAGGAGGTCTTCCCGGTGCCGGACGGGGTGAATGATTACCCGGTGTACCTCGGCCTGGACATCGGCTCGCTCAGTACAAACGTAGTATTGATAGACGATGAAAACCGTGTGATCGCTCGACGCTACCTTCCCACGGCAAGCAAGCCGCTGGAGGCAATCAGGCGGGGAATGAGCGAAATTTTTGAAGAGATCGGCGACAGGGTGGTGGTAAAAGCGGCCGGGACAACGGGTTCGGGCAGGTACCTGACCGGTGATTTCATCGGAGCCGACCTGATCCGCAACGAAATCACCGCACAGGCAACCGCTGCCATCGCATACGATCCGGAAGTTGACACCATTTTTGAGATCGGCGGGCAGGATTCAAAATATATCAGTATCGATAATGGCGTGGTGGTGGATTTTGAAATGAACAAGGTCTGCGCAGCCGGCACCGGTTCCTTCCTCGAGGAACAGGCTGAAAAACTGGGGATCAATATTGTCGGCGAATTCGGAACAATGGCACTTGGGGCGAAGCAGCCGGCAGGACTCGGCGACCGCTGCACGGTGTTTATGGAATCCGACCTGAACTCTTTCCAGCAGCGCGGGGTTGAAACCGACAACCTGGTGGGCGGACTGGCCTATTCGATCGTGCATAATTATATTCAGAAGGTGGTGCGCAAGAAGCGGATCGGGAAACATATCCTCTTCCAGGGAGGCGTTACCAACAACCGGTCTGTCGTGGCTGCCTTTGAACAGGTGACAGGAAAAAAGATCCATATCCCGCCCCATTTCGACGTGACCGGGGCCATCGGGGCCGCCATGCTGGCACGCGACCACGTGAAGGAATACAAGCTGAAGACCCGGTTCAAGGGGTTTGATATCAGCAAAATACCCTATACCGTCGACAAATTTACCTGCAAAGCCTGCTCCAACCAGTGCGAGATCAGGCGCGTACGGATCGAAGGCGAAAGCAAGCCGCTGTTCTATGGGGGCAGGTGTGAAAAATATGAACTGGATGAACGCAAGGGAAAAGGTGTGGGCATTCCCAATTTTTTCGAAGAGAGACTCGAAATGCTGCGGAACGGTTACGAAGAACAGCCTCCCGAAGAGGGAAAAATATCGATTGGCATTCCCCGCGGGCTCATGATTTACTACCAGCAGTTCCCGTTCTGGCGCACGTTTTTCGAAGACCTTGGGTTCAGGGTTGTTGTGAGTGAAACAACCAATAACCAGACCGTAAAAAAGGCCCTGAACCTGATCGTTGCTGAAACATGTTTCCCGGTGGAAGTAATGCACGGGCACATCTATGAAATGCTGGAAGATGAGGAAGTAGATTATGTATTTACACCATTCATTATCAATAACAAAGGGGAAAAGGACAATCCCACCACCAACTGCAACTGTCCCTGGGTGCAGACCTTCCCTTTCATGGTGAAGGCATCGGTTGATAAAAAGAAGCGGGAAAAAATGCTGATCCCGGCCCTGAATTTCAGGTATTTCGGATCCGTAACCGCCAATGAGCTCTACAAGAGCCTGGGTAAAAAGTTCGGCATTTCGAAACGTCGCATCACCGTGGCCATGCACAGGGCAGACATGAAACAGACCGAATTTGAAAAGAAAGTGGCTGAAAGGGGACGCGAGGTTCTGGAAAACCTTCCGGAAGACAAGGAATGCGTCGCTGTTGTGGGACGTCCCTACAATACCGGCGACCCGGCATTGAACCTGAGCATGGTGGAGAAACTGATCAACCTCGATGTGGTACCCATTCCCATGGATTACCTTCCACTTGGAGAACAACATATCACCCGTGAATACGGACAGATGTACTGGCCCAACGGTCAGCGGATCCTCGCCGCAGCCAGGATCATTTCCGAACATCCAAAACTACACGCTGTCTACATGGGAAATTTCCGTTGCGGTCCCGACTCCTTCCTCTCCCATTTTTTTCACGAGGAAATGGCCGGGAAACCCTATATGGAGATCGAGATCGATGAGCACAGTGCAGATGCAGGCATGATTACGCGGTACGAAGCATTTCTCGACAGCCTGAAGGGATCGAAAGAGGAGACCTCTGATGAGCCGAAAATAATCAACCGTCCGGGTGTTTCTGCTACTTCCCCCATGGAAGGCAGAACCCTGTACTTCCCCTACATGAGCGATGCTTCCTACCTGGTGGCAGGGGCCTGCAGGGGATTCGGGATCCGTTCTGAATCACTGCCGATGCAAACGCAGGAAGACCTGGAACTGGCGCGCAAATATACTTCCGCGCGGGAATGCTTCCCGATGATCTGTACCACCGGAAGTTTCCTGAGCAAACTGATGGAACCGGGGATTGATCCGACGAAAGTGAGCTTTTTCATGCCCGACCACAACGGCCCTTGCCGCTTCGGACAGTACAACAAGTTCCAGCGGATCCTTTTCAACCGGCTGGGATTTGACAAGGCAGAGATCATCTCTCCCAGCAACGACAACAGCTATGAAGATATTTCAGGCGGACATGGTACCCGGCTGCGCATTAATATCTGGAAAAGTTTTGTGGCTTTCGATATACTGCGGAAATTCAAACAGGAACACAAGCCGTATGAACTGATCCCCGGCAATACTGACCAGGTCTATCAGCACGGTCTGGATCAGCTGATACAATGTGCCGAAAACGGGGCGAAGGATATTCCCGAAACACTGGAGCGCATCGGAAGGTCTTTCATGGAGATCCCCCTCTCGAATGGAAAACGCAAACCCGTGGTGGCTGTGCTGGGTGAAATATTCATGCGGGACAATCCGTTCTGCAGCGCTTACCTGGTCGACAGGCTGGAAAAGTTCGGAGCTGAGACATGGATCGCGGGACTCTCGGAATGGCTCGTTTATTCCACCATCCGGTACACCCGCGACAGCAAATGGAAAGGAGATTATGGCGGCATTTTGAAATCAAAGATACAGGAGCTGACACAAAACATGTCTGCCAGGAAGATCATCAAACCCGTGCAGGAGATGTTCGACCATCACCTTGAAGTCTCCGTAATGGAAATGCTTGAGTCGTGCGGACCCTATGTGCACAGGCATTACGACGGCGACCCCGCCCCGAACCTGGGCACATCGGTTGCACTGGCCAAACGCGGTATCTCCGGGATCGCCAATATCGAACCCTTCACCTGCATGCCCGGAACCCTGGTCACCTCACTGTCCGACAGTTTCAGGGCGGACCATGGCAATATCCCGATGGTCGGAATCGCCTATGACGGACAGGAAGATGCATCCATTGAACTCAGGTTACAGGCCTTCATGCACCAGGCTTACCAGTTCAGGGATGAGAAGGGATTTACACATTTTAACAAACACCTGAATCGAGATAAAGTAAGCCAATCAGTCCTGGCGAAGTAACCAGGCGATCATGCCGCCAAACAACCAAACCCTTAACGCACCGGAAGCATCCTTGCAAAAGTGATCTCTTCCGGTGTTACTTTTGCCTGCACCACCAGCACCTCAACACCGGCAGCCATTGCTTTACCGAGCGCTGCTGCATACCCGGGGTCGATATCTGCTGCAGGCGCAAAGGAGTCCACATCCGTGCGCTGTACAAAATACAGCATGACCGCCCGCATTCCCTGTTCCTTCACCCTGGTCAGCGTTTCGAGGTGCTTCCGTCCGCGGGTGGTGACCGCATCCGGGAACATGGCCACATCCCCTACTTTCAGGGTCACATTCTTGACCTCAACAAAGCACTGCTCCTGTCCATTGGCAAGACAGATATCGAAACGGCTGTCTTCCCATTTCACCTCCCTCCGGTGCACAACGTACTGCTCAAAACCGGCAATCACTCCCTCCCTGATCCACTCGAAAGCCACCTGGTTGGGAATGCCTGTATTGATCCCAACCCAACCTTCGCCGATCCGGATCATCTCCCAGGTGAAACGCGTTTTGCGTTTCGGATCCTTCGCCGGGCTGAAGTATACCTCGGCGCCCTCTTCCAGGCAACTTTTCATAGAACCTGAATTGGCGCAGTGGGCAAGGATTACGGATCCGTCCTCCAGCGATATATCGGTAAGGAAACGTTTATATCTTCTGATCAGTTTCCCTTTTTGTAATGCTTCATACCTCATAGACACATACCTTGTTAAAAACCTGTCTTCTTATGATTTGGAAATCTTTTTTCGGATCAGGTGGTTGTTATTTCACTTCGAATGGTTTTATTCTTTAAATTTGTTTATGCTGCGCGCTGAACCCATGATCCGTTTTACGCATCCTGAATATAACGACAATATACTTACAACAGCAAACGGATGGAAATGATCATGAAGATTCTCTGTATATTGGACGCTTGTCATCATATGTTTTGAAATAAAAATGTAATAAAATGAAAAAAATTGTCGCCATTTCACTCACATTATTTATTGCTGCGCTCACCACTACCTCCTATTCCCAGGTTGTCACCAGGCTGATCAACAAGGCTGCCAACAAAGCCGAAGACAAGACCGAAGAACGCATCGAAGAAGAGGCTGACAAAGCAGTGGAAAAGCAGGTGAACAAAGCTTTTAACAAGCTTTTCGGAAAATCTGATGAAACATCCGATTCCACTGAATCTTCTGTTGATACCCCTTCCGCATCAGGCAGCGGAGGATCTGCTTCTTCAGCAAGTTCGCGGGCAGCAAGGAATGCATACCTGAACGCGCTGGGCATGTCCACCGGAACGGCCAATGTGAAACCCCTTTATGAATTCGACGGATATATAGAAATGTCTGTTTCAGAATTTGAAAAAGAAAAAGAAAAAGAAAAAACCATCTACACAACCTACATCGACTCCAGGTCATTCGACTATGGGATACATTTCAAGAGTCCTGAAGCGGAGGATTATTCACTCATGATCTTCGATACGGAGAACAACCTGATGGTCACCCTGTCAGATGCCGACGGGGAAAAAACCGGGTTTGCCATTTCCTTCACACCTGAACAGGCTGAAGCGATCGCAGAAGAGGCCAAAGAAGACAATGGTAACACGGATGCAGCGGCAGAGGATGCCTACAAAGCCTATAAAACAGGAAAAACCAAAAACATTCTCGGATACAAGTGTGAAGAATACCTCATCGAAGATGAAAAAGAGACCGTTACCATGTGGATCACCCGGGAGTTGAACAAGGAGATGAAAAAAACATACATGAAGAATTCCACATTCTCGGGACTGTTTTCATATGCATATTATACCGACGGGTTGGTAATGGAATATATCATCGAGGACAGGAAGGATGGTGACAAGAGTGTCATGACGGTCACCGATATCGATCTCAGCAAGAAATCCTCTTTCAATACCATGGGCTATACCATTATGGACATGAGCGGCATGATGCCCGAAGAGGAACCTGGCACCGAAAATTCCGGGGAAAACAACGGGGAAAACGGTGATAAGGAAGGAAATAACGGTGAGGAAGGCGGAGAAGATTAGACCGGATGGATTTAAGAGCGTTCCTTACAACTGCTGTCTTATCGCTTAAAAAGGAAGAAATTGTCAGCATCTTTGGCCCGGATCCCGGGAAATTCAATGACCTTTTCGCCCTTTCTTTCTCCAGGGAGATGCCGATTTGCTGGCGTGCCACCTGGATCATGGATCACCTGTCAGAGGTACATCCCTGGCTGGCTGAAGCGCACATTGAAAGAATATGGAAAGAGATCCCCAGGCAACATCCCGACGGTGTTACACGCAGTGCCCTGAGGCTGCTTGCCCGGTACGAGATACCGGAAGACTACCAGGGCGTTGCTGCGGATCTCTGCCTTTCGTGGCTGGAGCAGGAGTCTGTCCCCGTGGCCATCAAGGCCTACAGTATGGAGATGCTGCTGAAGATCGCCACTGCATACCCGGAATTCACCAATGAGTTTATCACTGTTATCGAAACGCAGTCACCCCACAATTCAGCCGGGTTTAAAGCCCGCGCACACCATATCACAAGGGCCATGAGAAAACTCTGACCATTGCCACAGCAGGACAAAAGCCAGACACAGATAACATTGGTTATCTTTGACACTGAATTCTAATCACAATGCAACATGGCAGACCCGGACTTCTGTTTTATACTTTACAGGCCGGCAGTACCCGGAAATATCGGTGCTGCTGCACGTGCCATAAAAACCATGGGGTTCAGCGAACTCCGACTGGTTGACCCGGCAGATCATCTTTCCGATGCGGCAAAAATGATGGCACATGGCTCGCATGACATACTGGAAAACAGCAAGGTATACCCAACTTACGAAGCCGCGGTGGATGATATCGATTTCATCGTGTGCACCACCGCGAAAAAGAAGGGTGCCAAGGTGGACTACGTCCCATCCGGGCAACTGAACGGGTTTATTGCTGAAAAAATTCCGGTTACGCGCAGGATCGGGATCGTGTTCGGAACCGAGGAAAGCGGATTACCCAATTCCATCCTGTTGACTGCAGATGCCGGTGTGACCATTCCCATGGCCACCACCCACCCTTCCCTGAACCTTGCCCAGTCGGTAATGGTCATCGCCTACGAATTATCCGGCATGCTACGCGGTGATGCATCTGACAGGACTTCAACACAGGTGCCCGGGGGAGCGCAGCAACAGCTGAATACCACAGGAGCGCAGCAACAGCTGAATACCACAGGAGCTCAGCAACAAAAAGCGAACATCAAAACGCCGGAATGGGAAGGGTCTGCGACAGTGCTGCAACAGCCAGAGGCCTGGCGGCAACTGCGTGAACGAACTGCAGCGATCCTCCAGCAGGCAGGAATCCAGCCCGGCACTCCCCTGTTTCACCGCATCCTGGAACGCATGTCGTTTATGAAAGCTTCGGATGCCCGCCTGGCCCATTCGGTGACCAGCAAGGTGATGGATATGCTGGATCGTCAGGTCAAGGGCTTCCGGGAGCAGTGATTCAACCGATGGGAGCCTGCACCAAATGCATCATCCTTTTTTAATAGGTTTCCTCGAGAATAGTAAACCCGATGTTATCGATACTTACCATTCCATCCTGTGCCCGATCAAACACAAATTGAATCGAAGACAATTTTTCTTTACCAAATCCGGAATTACCGGAATAAAAGTACTGCAAATTGATTTCGACATGCTGGGGTACAGGCTCCGGCGCTGCGTCGAAATTAAATGCCTTTAATTTATACAGCGGGATTTGCACAGGCACCATGAGCGGGTAATGCTCCGAAACGGCCACACTTACTGTATTCCCTGCCTGGTCGGTCAGCAAGATCGTAAACCCGGTTTCCCCCGGCTCCTCGTCACCCGATTCATACCATGCGGGTCCGGTCTCCCTGTTATCCTGAACGGTGTCGCCGTCATTCAACTCATCGCTTTCCGGCACTTTCGCCAATAGATGGTTTTCAATGACCCCAACGGGCCCTGGGGTATCAGCTGCATCGGAAGAATCCCGCAGTGCTGGTGCGTGCCCATTGTCCAATTCTTCCCGGCTCTTCCTTTCCGGAAGTTTCTCCGGATTCATTCTTTCACCCGGGTACCGGTCGAGCACCGCCACATCAAATTGGAATGCACGGAACGGTTGTGCCGTCAGATCGATTGGCGGGTCAAAACGGATCATGTAGTTTCCGGGGGAATCAGCACCACTATTGTTCCATCCGATCATTGCCGTTTTCGTTCCAAGGGATCCTTTGCGCAATTCATTTTCTTCTTCAAACAGGGCAGCCAACCCATCAAATTCAATAGCAGCGCTGCCGCCCAAAGAAGTGGTAAGCAAGTCCACATCCTCTTCAAAATCAGCAATGATGTACGTCTTGTTGTCAGCAAACTGGCTGATATAGCCGGCTTCCGGAAGCCAGTCACGTCCGGTGCGATGGTCCCGGAACAACTGCACATAACCTCTCTCTTCATCCAGTGCTGCCTTTACAAAAGCAGTAATACAGACAAGTGCCGCCTGCTGCTGTGCTTCGGCACCCAGCAGCACCCTCCGGTTCAGCAACAGTCCGTTTGGATACCCCGCATCATTCACTCCCCAGCTCGTGTTGAACTGGCCATGATTGGCATTCAGGATGTATAACCCGGCTTTGAAATAATAGTCTGAATCAGCGTACCGGATCCTGTTGAATTGGTGCAGTCCCATGTAGGAATCCAGGTCCGCATCCATGGAACCCTGTATCGCCAGGTAATTCACATCCGAAAGCGGCGTAGGACGGTTCCCAGGGGTATACTGTCCGTCCACCGGGGCGATGGCGACAATTCCCCGGATACCGAATCCGAAATCAAATTTTTCGCTTGCATCGTCGGGGAAACAGGGCAGTTCGTTAAAGCAGGCAGCGATGCTGACGGCTTCTCCGCCGCGTGAATGGCCGACCAGGATCACCTGCCCGGTATCTGCTTTCCCAAAAAAAACCGAAGCACTGTCACTGTTCCAGCTTCGCAGCAGCTCCAAATGCTTCAGTAACAGCCAGCCCCGGGCGTCATTCTCTTCTTCAAGAGAGTGGTTGAAATCTGTGAGGCCGTGGTTCAGGAAATTTTCATCAACGGATACGGCAAGATAGCCATGAGATGCCAGGTGTTCCGCAAGGTAGGCATAGCCGGCATCTGAAAAATCCCTGTCAAAATGATTGCCATGCACAATCAGTATCACAGGGAAGGGGCCTGTACCCTCAGGCATCCAGACCCGCCCGTTCAGCGGCAACTCCCCCGGTCCGAACCCCCAGAAGGCGCTGCGCAGTCTTCCGGGAAGCCGGTCCCAGCCTCCGAGGAACACGCTGCCATCAACTGTCCCGGACAGGATCGGTACTGTTTCACCAAATTCTTTCCTGTGCTTGTCGCTGCCGGCCCCATAGGTCAGCAAATCAACACCGAAAGCTCCCGGCTGAGAAGGATCAGGAAGTGCCAGTTGGCCGACAGGATGCAGCACCTCGCGGTCCGCATCAGAATACAATGCCTGTTCACGCCCGGGAAACACAAGAAAAATGGTCGCCACGATCAGGTTGCTTACACCCACACACAGGAAGAAAATATTCAGCAGCCTTTTCCTCCGGTGCAGCTGTTTCCATCCCTGCGACAGGATATTTGACAAAGCACCTGCAATGAAAATGAATGTGAACAGGATATAAAACAGCAGGATGAACACTCCTTTCAGCGGAAGGCTGAAATAGATAAAAAACAGGGCGCCTGCTGAAAAGAGAAGCCAGCCTGCGTGCACCGGGATCCTCCGTGCAATGACCAGCCCGGTCTTGATCATTCCGCCATACATAATGGGAAAGGCAGCTGCGATCAGTCCGGCGATGAGCATCCACCAGAGATTAAGGGATCCCAGGTGAAATACCATGTTCCCGGCAACAAACAGGAGAATAACCAGCAGTGAAGCTGCAGATATCCATTTCCAGTTGCGCCTGTTCAGGCAGAAAAGGTCCTTTGTCAGTGTTGCCCACACATACCGGACTCCAGCAATGAAGTTACTGAGCGTATCTTTAAACGGGGCGTACATAAGCCGGGTATTGGAAATGGTATTCCGCTGGTTCGAAGGTCAAAACAAATATGAGAAAAAAACACAACTGTACAAAGAGGGTGTCTCAAAAGAAAAGTTATGCCTCTGAAAATTGAATATCTGATAAAGCTCCCTGGGGGGCTATGATGAAATAGAGGCTATCTCAACCTTATGAGACAGCCCCTATCATGGATCATATTTTTTGTCGATGACTACATCAACTTCCAGCCTTCCCTGTATTCATGCTTGATCATCTCTTCAGCGAATGGTTTGGCCTTCACCGTTGCGTGTTCGGTCTCGAAGTGCGGATGTCCGTTCTCCACGTAGAATGTGTCTGAGCTTACAATTCTCACCTCGTCGTTGTCATTGATGTTGGTAATCTTCATTGCATCACCATCCCATTGCAATTCGCGTTTGAGATCCTGAAGGCGCACGGCCAGGTTCCCCATTACCACCATTTCATTCAGTGGTCCGGAATAATTGAAGTTCGAGCTGGCCTCTACCCTGTTTTCCGGGCTTTCCTTGCAGGCACGTACCCAATCCATCTCGTGGGAGGTTTCAACCCTGCGCAGCACCTTGGGTGCCTTGTATTCGGTTGTGGCTTCCTTACCGCCGATCCACAGCCTGGGATTTGCAGCATAGCATCCGCACATGATCTTTCCTTTCTCCCCTTCAAAGACAACACCTCCGCTCCAGTCGCCCATCATCTCTCCGTCTTTGAGTTCCGGGATCCGCTCGGGCATCATGCCGCCATCATACCAGGTGGCATGCACAGCCGGCATTGAAAACTTCGGCATATTCTCCCTGGCCGGGAATTTATAATGTACCACTTCCGCCTGGGGAGCACTTTCCGTGTTGAACTGTGTGGAGCTTGCCTGGACAGCACTGGGGTGACCAAGCTTCAGTCCCATGAAAACAGGATCCAGGATATGGCAGGCCATATCCCCCAGTGCACCTGTACCAAAGTCCCACCAGCCTCTCCAGTTCCATGGTGTATATGCTTCGTGGTAGGGTCGCATGGGTGCGGGGCCGATAAAGAGGTCCCAATCAAGGGTTTTCGGCACCTTCATCTTTTCATCCGGGCGTTCCAGACCCTGCGGCCAGATCGGGCGGTTGGTCCAGGCATGCACACGTTCAACTTCACCAATTGCACCATCCCACAGCCATTCACATATCGTGCGCAGCCCGTCACCCGAATTCCCCTGGTTGCCCATCTGGGTGGCAACGCCATATTCTTCTGCTTTCAGGCGCAGCATTCTTGATTCGTATACTGTATGGGTAAGCGGCTTCTGAACATACACATGCTTGCCCAGTTGCATGGCTGCCAGCGTAGTGACTGCGTGTGTGTGATCGGGTGTGGCAATAACAACTGCATCAATGGAATCTGCCATCTCATCAAACATCTTACGAAAATCCATGTATTTCTTTGCATTGGGATAATCTGCAAAAGTACCCTTCGAATAGTTCCAGTCCACGTCACAGAGTGCCACGATATTTTGCGAATTCATCTTATTGATATTGGTGTGTCCCACTCCGCCAATACCGATGCCGGCAATATTCAGCTTATCACTTGGTGCAGTCCGGCCCCTGGCACTGATAATGCCACTCGGCAGGATTGTCAGGCCGGCAGCTGCGACTGCAGAGGTGGCAACAAACTGCCGACGTGAAACATGGTTTTTCTCACGGGAACTTTCAGGTTTTTTCATAGTAAATTGGTTTTATAAATTGATAGAATAATAAACAGCCATTGACAGAAACAGGCTTGAAAGTTAATAATTCAGTTTAAAAATTCCTAAACAATACTGCACCCCCATGTGCTTGCTGACATTGAAAAGAAAATTAACTGAAAATTCGCCCGGGACATATTACCTTTGTACCCATGCAGGCTGATGATGAAAAATATATCAGGAACCTTATTGCTGAGGGGGAGCACCAGCAGCAGGACTTCAAATTTGAGATCACAAATTCCAGGAAGATCGCTAAAACACTGGTTGCATTTGCCAATACGGATGGGGGAAGGCTGCTGATCGGGGTAAAGGACAACGGGAAAATCTCAGGCATCAAAACCGATGAGGAGTATTACATGATCGAAGCAGCGGCATCCTTGTTCAGCAGACCGGAAATTCCATTTGAAAGCCACCACAGGATCGTGGAGGGTAAAACCATCCTGGAAATCACGATTCTCCCGTCGGAAAAAAAACCACACTATGCCCGCAGCGAAGAAAACCGATGGCTGGCCTACCACCGTGTAAATGACAAGAACTTTCTTGCCGATTACATCCTGCTGCAGGTATGGAAACGGGAAAAAAGAACCAGGGGTACGTTCATCGTTTATTCTGATAACGAACAGAAAGTACTTGAAACATTAAACACCGGGGGGTGGCTTGATCTCAATGAAATCCGTGAGCAGACCCGTTTTGGAAAAAAAACACTGCAGCAGATCCTGATCAATCTTGTGTCATTGCAGGCGGTCAAAATGAGTTTCCTTGAAGAACAAATACGCTTCGGTCTGGAAGAACTGCCATAGTAGCTGCCGGTCAGGTCCGCTTACAGGGATCAGAAAGATGGATATATCGACAGCATATCAACCATTGCAACTGCTTTCTATCCGCTGCAGCAGTGTATTCAGTATCCGCTTCCCGTCGGCATCCCTTCTGAATTCGGAAACAGCCCTCTCAGGCTGCGGAATCATCCCGAAAACAGTATGCTCGGCATTGCTGATACCGGCGATGTTGTCCTTTGATCCGGTCTCATTTACTGATTCCGTGATCCGGCCTTCATAATCACAGTAACGAAACAGTATCTGCCCTTCCTGGCGCATCCCCACAAGCACCTTTTCATCTGCTTCATAATTGCCGTAGGCAGTTGCAATGGGCATACGGAAAACCTCATCCGGATCCAAATCAGCGGTTATGGCATTCAGCTGGTTTTCTGCCTTAATATACACATGTTTGCATATGAACCTTCCTGCGCTGTTCAGCTTCAGCTCCCCTTGCAGCAGTCCTGTCTCGCACAGCAACCGGAAACCGTTGCCGAACCCGATCACATATCCCCCCCGGGAAACAAATGTTTCCAGGTAACGCAATGCAGGCGATCCGTCGAGACACTGATGCCCCGGTTCAAAGTGGTTGCAGGGAAAGCCTCCCCCGATGAACAGCGCACCCAGGTCTGCATACGATTCCTCCAGGTACCATACTTCACGGGCCTCTTTATTGAAATGCTGCCTGAGGATATGTACCAGTTCCGCATCTCCGTGTCCACCGGGATATTTCAGTACGCCAAATTTCATTGCAAGTAATCTTGATGGATTCAAAGTTATAGATAAAAGTGAATCAGCCAAATGGCAGGAGCAATCTCTTGGCTGCAGAAGACTGTTACGACAACCCGGTACTTTGTTGTTATCCGATTAATCATTAGATTTACAAAGCACCATACAGGACAGCAAGAAAGTGATATGGATATAGATGAAAAGGAGATCAGGCGCTTTCAGTCAACGATCAGCAAACATTCCACATACGATTTCAGTGAGTACTCTGTCAGCTCCCTTAAAAGAAGATTATCAAAGCTGCTGGATGATTATGGCTCAGATTTCAGCAGGCTCATCATGACGATAGAGTCTGATGCTGCCGCCATGGAGCAAGTGGTTAAGAGAATCACCGTTAACACAACAGAACTTTTCCGGGACCCGAAAATATGGCGGAATATCATGCTGGAATTGCTGCCGCGTTTCAGCAACTACCACTCCATTAATATCTGGCATCCCGGGTGCTCAACAGGACAGGAAGTCTATTCCATGATGATCGTCCTGGATCAGCTCGGATTACTTGAGAGATCCAATATATTCGCCAGTGATCTGAACACGGACGTGCTTGAAAAGGCCAAGTTGGGAGCTTACCGGCTCAGGTTCAACAGGGAGTATATTGATAATTTCAACGAAGTATTTCAGCAGGAAGTAAATGGCCGGCCCGGGCATGTGTACAAACCATTCCGGTCCTATTTCAGCATCGATGAAACAAGGGACCTGATCAGGATGAACAAATTTCTTTGTGAAAAGCCGGTGTACAAAAAAATTGACCTGGTGATGGATGATAATCCCTTTTTTATGAATTTTGACATGATCATATGCAGGAATGTAATTATCTACTTCAACTATGAATTGCAAAACAGGGTGCTGTCATTGTTCCACCGGAACATGCACGAAAATGGATGCCTGGTCCTGGGGCTGCATGAATCCATTATTGGTCCATGTGCCAACCTGTTCACCAAACGGGATCATTTTTATGTAAAGCGGAGTTATTAAAACCAGACGGACCAACATGAATTTTTTTGAGAGGACATCAGTAAAAATAAGATTTCTGTACCTGATCCTGGTCATCACAATCTTCACTGTTGTATCGGCACTCACTTTCCTGCATACCATCCATTCCATTGCTACACTGGGTGAACTGAAAAAAGAAGTGGACACCTACTTCACTGACATACACCTCCTCGATCACCGGCTCGCCGATTTTGGATCCGCCCTCGCAGATTCATCACAGGATGAGGCAACGATCAGGCGGGAGATCTTCGCACTGTGTGATAACTTCACAGCAGCACTGGCATTGCTGAAAAATGAACCACTGATCAGGAATACCGACACGATACCTCAGCAGATCGACCTGGTCATGGCTGGCATTACCGCGATCAAAAAAAATGTTTCGGATCTTGCTGCGGAGGTCGGGAAAGGGCATCCCCCAATGGTTGTTTCCGGGTTGCATAACAGGCTGATCGATCCGCTCCTGGAAGCGCGTGCAACGATCCGGGAAGCGCTTTACCGGGCATCCTTCCTTCAACAAAAAAAATATGCCCTGAACCTGGTATTCATCCTTTTTATCAGTATTGCCTCGCTGATCCTGATGGTTTCCCTCTCTGAAATAAGCAATTACAGGAACATCAGGCAAATCCTGGATTTTTCCGCGGACCTTGAACGGGGTGACCGGAAGGCAAAAATCCACCTCACCTCGGGCAGTGAATTCGTGGAAATTTCGCGGAAGTTCAACAGCTTCCTGGAAAAACAATCGGAAAAGATCCGTTTCCTGAGGACCATCGGTGAGGGAGGAGATCACAGCAGTTTTGAACCGGGAAGTGCTGACATCCTCGGGAATGAAATCATGGTAATGGCCGGCCGGCTGCGCAGGAGCCAGGAAGAGGAGGCCAGGCGACAGGCAGAAGACAGCCGGCGAAACTGGACTTCCGAAGGGATTGCACAATTTTCCGAGCTGCTCCGTTCCGAACGCGAAAATGCCAGGGAACTCGCCCAACTGGTAATACAGAAGCTGGTCACCTACCTGCATATTGAAATGGGAACCCTTTTCCTCGCCATGGAAGACGAGGAAAAGGAGCGCCGGCTGGAGACCCTTGCTGCCTATGCATACGACCGGAGAAAATACATCAATAAAACGTTTCGGTTCGGCGAAGGTCTGCCAGGCACCTGTGCAGTGGAAAAGGAGAAGATTTATCTGAATGATATCCCGGATACCTTCAGCAATATTATTTCCGGTACAGGCCAGACCAGGCCCAGGCACGCACTGCTGGTACCCCTCAGGATAAGGGACGAGATTTTCGGGGTCCTCGAGCTGGCATCATTCAGGGCGCTGGAAAAACATGAGCTTGATTTCGTCGACCAGATCGCCGACAGTATAGCCTCCGGCCTGGAAACGGTCAGGAACAACGAACGGACTGTACTCCTGCTTCAGCAATCAAGAGACCAGGCGGAACAATTGCGCCGGCAGGAGGAGGAACTGCGGATCAACCTGCAAAAGCTGGAAAGTGCCCGGGAAGAATCCCTGAAGAAAGAATCAGAGATCTCGGGTATTCTGAATGCGGTCAACGAATCCTCCATGGTGGCGGAATACAGTACCAGTGGCCGCATTACGCAGATCAACGATAAATTCCTTGAATTGCTGGAAACCCAGGGCGACATGGTGCTTGGGAAACACCATTCAGAATTTGCTGTTATTGAGCGATATACAGATGAATACAAAAAATTCTGGGAAGCCCTGAAATCCGGGGAGATCATCACCAGGGATGAAATGTTCAAATTGTTCTCGGGAAAAGAGGTATGGCTGCGACAAACCTATACCCCTGTGCTGAATGAAGATGGAAAAGTATCCAGGATCCTGAACATTGCATCCGACATCACAACGATAAAAAAACAACAGGAGCAGCTGAACAGGCAAGACGCTGAGATCACCAGGCATACCCTCGAAATGCAGCGCATGCATGATGCGATGGAGCACTCCATACTGAGCTGTGAACTGGACCAGGAAGGCACCATCACCGCCAGCAACAAAAAATTTGCAGACACAACAGGATTACACGGGAAGGAATACATCGGAAGAAATTTCCGGCTTTTTTTGCAGGAAAAAGAAAGGGAACGGTTCGAACCACGATGGAACGAAGTACTGCAGGGCAAAACGAACGAGGGAAACATGGAATGGTCCACTCTCCAGGGAAAAGAGGTGTGGTTAAGAACCATCTTCTCGCCTGTGCAGGACAGCGAAGGAAAATTGACCAGGGTATACTTTATCGCAACTGACATTACGGAAACCACAGAATTACAGCGGGAACTTGAAAGTGTCCGCAGGGAACTTGAAAGATTAAAAAAGGAATACTGAAACCAGGCAAGGCAATATAGAAACAACAATAAATGGGCATCAGGAAACAACAATACATTTTCACCTGGATCGCACTGATCTCGATCATCACTGCAGTTACCGTGCTGCTGGTGATTCCGGCATTTACATCGCTGCCTGCCGGGATGAGGACACTGATCGCTTTCATAGCCTGGGGACTGGCGGTGGTTCCGGCGATATTTCTTTTCCTTGCCGGTTCCAGGGGGACGCTGGCAAAAGTGATGCGCTCAAAAGAACCTGCTGAATCAGTGTCCGAAACACCCCGGGACCGGCACCCGGCACCCGGGGAGAAAGAAACCATGGATCTCCAGTCAGTGGCCGGGAAAATCACGCGAAGGACAGATCCCCGGCAGGCACCCGGAAAATGGGGAAAGGAAGTCATCAACATGCTCGTTTCAGAAATTGAGATCATGTCGGGACTCTTCTTCTACCGGGATCAGCAAGACACATTTACAGCACTGGCCACTTATGCGGTTCCCCACAACGAAGCACCGCGACGGTTCACCGAAGGGGAAGGACTGAACGGCCAGGTGGCGAAAAACGGCCAGGTACAGTTCATCAGGAACATCCCCGACCAGTACGCAACAGTGTTTTCGGGACTTGGGTCAGGAAAACCAGCCTACCTGGCCATTATTCCGCTGGTTGCGAACGAACGCACCCTTGCTGTGATTGAAGTGGCAGGCTTCAGGTGGGCAGATGACAACCTCGAACAGTTGTTCCAGGTGATTGCCCGCAAATTATCGGAAAAAATTCAGGCTGCAGACCAGGAACAGAAGCTATGAAAAAAGCAATTTGGAAGCATCCGTCTGACCATTACAGGGCGCTGTTGGTGTCACGCAACATCAAGCTGTATACCCTTGCCGGTCTGCTCCTGGTCGTCGTTGCAATGATCAGCCTTTCCTGGAAGCCGGGCACCGGTTTTCGCTTTGAAACCCTGGTGAAATTGCACCAGGCTTATCCGGCCATCTTCCTGCTCGAAGCACTGCCGGTATATATCTGGATCATTCTCCGGGTGGCGCGAAAAAACCTTCAGAAAACTGCAAGGTCCTACCACCTGGAGACTGAAAAGACCACGGAAATCCTGGAGAAGAATTCCGGTTATGCCAGGGCTGTTTCCGAAGGGGACGATCCTGCAACATTTGAGGGTATGCTGGATACGGAACTCGGACAGGCACTCAAGCTGATCCACCTGAACATCCGGTCGAACCGCAGAAAGGAAAGGGAAATCACCTGGATCACCGAAGGCAAGGATATGATTTCCCGCGTCCTGAGGATCCACAATGAGATCGACACGCTATCCTACCAGGTGCTGAAGAGCCTGGGCAAGTATATTGATGCGGTCCAGGGTGCCATGTACCTGTTTGATGAAGAAACACAGCGGATCAGGAATGTGGCACTCTATGCCTATAACAGGAGAAAATATGCGGGACAGGAGTTTGGGATCGGTGAAGGACTGGTGGGACAGTGTGCCTATGAAATGGATTTCATCTACCGGACTGAGATACCGGAGGATTACATCACCATAACCTCAGGGATCCTGGGCGACCGCAAACCGTCGTGTATCCTGCTGGTGCCCCTGATCACGAATGATCAGCTCCAGGGGGTCATCGAATTTGCATTCCTGGAACCCAGGGTCCCGAAACTGACCATCCAGTTCATGCTGGAGCTGGGGGAAATCATTGCCCGGACCCTTTTCAACCTGCAGGTAAACATGAAGACCCGCATGCTACTGGAGGAATCAAGAAAAATGACGGCGGAGCTGCAGCAAAATGAAATGATGATGAAACGCAGCGCAGAAGTAATGCAGTCTACCCAGCAACAACTGCAGAATGCCAATGCCCAGCTGCAAAAAAAGATCGAGGAGGAGAAACTGGCGCAGGACAGGTTGCACTGGTTGCTTGAAAACGCTTCCGAGGTGATTTCCATTTACGACAAGGATTACCAGCTGAAATACATCAGCCCGTCAGTGGAACGCATCCTTGGCTACCGGCCTGAAGAAATGGTCATGGGCAAGGATTTTGAACGCATCGACCAGAAAAGCAGCAATGAGATCAGGAAGGCATTCGGGTTGCTGATGGAAGCTCCGGCACAAACAATTCGTCTCGAGTACAGCTATATCAGGAAAGACGGGAAAAGGATTTTCCTTTCGTCCAATATCCGGAACCTGCTGAATGACCCTTCTGAGAACGGGTTTATTTTCAATACAAGGGACATCACCGAATCAAAACAGGTTGAAAAAGAACAACGCCTGAAGTCAAGGGTGCAATCCCTGTCAGAGAATTCCCTGGACCTCATCCTGAGGATCAGTACCTCCGGTATGATTTACTATGCCAACCCGGTTGTGGAAGACTATTCAGGAGTTCC
>Ga0180436_10001248_pt1 | contig 25089 bp, 23 predicted proteins | sample SS_ome_2_FD_132434 | JGI IMG/M metagenome (GOLD analysis project Ga0180436, IMG submission 132434) | Hypersaline lake sediment archaeal communities from the Salton Sea, California, USA - SS_3_S_2 metaG | ecosystem: Environmental > Aquatic > Non-marine Saline and Alkaline > Hypersaline >... | reverse complement strand
TGGCGAGAACATCGGAGGAAGAGCACGAGGCCGCGAGCAGCGCCAGCGCCAGGATGATGAGTAGGCGACGGAACATCAATTCTCCTGTTCAGATGGCCACATATTACGAACGAACTCAATCAAAGCCTGCACCAGATCTCCGCGCGGCGCAGGGATGAACACAGTTGGACCCCGGACCACCGCTCGGGGGGCCAGCCGGTCCAGCCTCACTTCCTGTGAGGGTCTGAGGGTAACCGGGCCGATGCGGACCTCGCTGCGGACCTTGACGATCTCGGTGAGCCCAATGCGCAGGGCCTCTACCCGGAGCAAGGCGACATCGACAAGCGCCCTGGCTTCAGCCGGCAGCTCGCCGAACCGATCTCTCCATTCTGCAGCCACATCGGCCACGGCATCCTCGTTTTCGGCGGCAGCCAGGCGCCGGTACGCTTCGAGACGTTCATTGGCGCTGTCGACGTAGTCGACGGGCAGGTGCGCGTCGACGGGAAGATCGATCCGAATCTCCGGGGGACGCTCCGGAAGGGGCTCCCCCTTCAACTCGGTAACCGCATCGGATACCAGCTCGACATACAGATCGAAACCGACGGCCGAGATGTGGCCGGCCTGAGTCTCCCCCAGGATCGATCCGGCTCCCCGGATCTCCAGATCGCGCATCGCCAGCTCGAACCCGGACCCGAGGTCTGAGTATTCGCCGATTGCCTCCAAACGCCGGTAGGCCGCTTCGGAGAGGGTCTGCTCGCGTGGGTGGAATAAGTATGCGTAGGCACGCTGATTGGATCGCCCCACCCTTCCGCGCAGCTGGTAGAGCTGGGCAAGCCCGAGCCGATCGGCCCGTTCCACCAGCAGGGTATTGACTTGTGGCAGGTCGAGTCCGGACTCGATGATCGTTGTTGCGACCAGCACGTCGTACTCACCGTTCCAGAAGTCGTACATGACCTGCTCGAGTGTGCCTTCGCTCATCTGCCCATGTGCCACGGCAAAGCGTGCGTCGGGAACGAGTTCGCGCAGCCGGGCCACGGCGTGGTCGATCGACTGAACCCGGTTGTGCACGTAGAAGACTTGCCCTTCCCGGAGCATCTCCCGGCGGATGGCTGCAGAGATCGCCCGTTCATCCAATGGGCCCACGTAGGTGAGGATTGGATGGCGATCCTCCGGCGCGGTGCGAATGTGACTCACTTCCCGGATCCCGGTCAAGGCCATCTCCAGCGTCCGGGGAATCGGAGTGGCGGTGAGTGTCAGCACATCAACCGACGTACGCAACGCCTTCAGCTTGTCCTTTGCAGCGACTCCGAACCGCTGCTCTTCGTCGATGACGAGCAGGCCTAGATCCTTGAACTCGACATCCTCGGAAAGCAGGCGATGGGTGCCGACGACAATGTCCACAGTGCCGTCGGCGAGACCGCGTACCACCTCTCGCTGCTGGGCCGCCGTGAGAAACCGGCTCAGCACGGCAGTGCGGATGGGATAAGGACCGAACCTGTCCTCGAGCGTGCTGAAGTGCTGTTGGGCCAGCAACGTGGTTGGGACGAGCAGCGCCACCTGCTTGCCACTCTGTACAGCTTTGAAGGCAGACCGCAGCGCGACCTCGGTCTTGCCGAAGCCGACATCGCCGAAGATCAATCGATCCATCGGAGCCTCGGCCTCCATGTCGGACTTCACGTCGGCGATGGCCAGCAACTGGTCGTGGGTCTCCTCAAACGGGAACGCAGACTCGAACTCGGTCTGCCACGGCGTGTCCACCGAGAAGGCGTGCCCGGTGGCAGAGGCACGTGCTCGGTGTAACTGCACCACCTCGTCGGCGACCACGGCGACGGCCTTTCGCACCTTGGTTCGGGTCTTTGCCCAATCGGCGCCTCCCATTCGGGATAGTCGGGGCGTTTCGCCACCGGTGTAGCGAACCACCGCGGCAAGTTGATCGGTCGGCACGTAGAGACGGTCCTCACCGTGGTAGCGGATGAGCAGATAGTCACGCTCGACCCCGGCCATCTCTCTGTGCACGAGTCCCTCAAACCGCCCGATCCCATGGTGGTGATGGACCACGAAGTCACCCGGACTGAGGTCACGATATGCGTCACCGAGGTCCTCGGTTCGTTGCGGCCGACTGCGCCGATGGGCTCGGCGGCGTCCCGCTATCTCTCGCTCGCCCACGACCCCGATACCGAGCTGCGGAGCGACAAAGCCGTGGTGAATGCCATCGCCCAAGACTGCCGCTTCGATGCGCTCGAGCAAGATGCGAACCGGAAGCGCGTGGCCGGCTTCGGCGAGAAGGCGGGAAATGCGCTGCGCAGCACCGGCCCCGTCCATAGCCACCACGATCTCGACACCGCGACTCTGCCAATGCCGCAACGCCGATGCGATCGAGTCGGCATCACCGGCGATGGCATCGAGACCGCGCATTTCGACAACTTCGTCAGCGGGCCCGGCTGCCGCCGGCGGCGCCTCGACGTAGGGGCGGGCCGGGAACTCCTGGAACAGTGTCGGGTGCTCGTGGGCCTCCGGAGCGCCGCTTCCCCAGGTGGGAGCCAGAGTCGCAGCCAGGTCCGCCTCTTCCTTGCGAAGCTCCTCGCTACGGGCCCTTGCCTGGACTGGGTCGAAGACGACTGTGCGACTCGGCGTCTCGACATCCATGACGCAGATGGGATCGGCCAACCACGGCAGCCAGGATTCGATCCCCTGGAATGTCACGCCAGCGACAATCCGGTCCCAGGTCTCTGCTGCCCACGCCTGCTCTCCGAGTAGCGCTTCAGCCTTCGCCCTCACCTCCGGGTCCGGTCGCATCTCGCGCGCCGGAAAGACCTCGACAGCTTCCACTTTGCTGATGGAACGCTGCGAGCCGATGGCGAAATTGCGAATCTCGTCGATCTCGTCGCCCCAGAATTCGATACGAAAGGCGTCATCTCCCTGGGCCGGAAACACGTCGATGATCCCGCCGCGAACGGCATATTCGCCACGGGCCTCGACCCGTTCGGTCCGGTGGTATCCGTGGACGGTCAGCTCGGCGATGAGCCGCTCGAAGCCATGATCCGAACCACCGACGATCTCGATAGGTGCAAACGTGGAAGGACTGAGCCGCTGGGTGGCGGCCCGGACCGAGGCGATCACGATCGTTCCGGCCCCCCCTCGCACAAAACGATGGAGTGCCTCGGCGCGCCTCGCCATCGTCGCCATGTTTGGCGACACGTGCTCGAATGGAAGCGTACCCCAGGCGGGCAATTGCCAAACGGTGTCGGTGAAGAGGGCGACGTCGTCGTACAGCTCCTCAGCTGTTCGCTCTCCCGGTACAACTGCGAGGAGCGGTGTGTCGAGACGCTCGGCCATGCCGGCAAGACTGATTGCGCGTAAACCCGGAGGCACCACCAGCCGTCCCCCCTCCCTCGGGACAAACGACTCCGGCCAGATAGAAGCAAGCGGTTGCAGCGGTGCAGTCACAGAAGATGGAGGGTACTCGCCTTTGCCAAACCCAAACCCAAACCCTTCCCGTTCTTGCGTAAGACACGGCAACATATTGCCGCCAGTTACGCACGAACAGGAGGGGGGCTACTCGTCGGCGGGAATCTCCACCTTCTCGTCGGAGCTGAAAGCGCTCCAGTAGCGGTGGAAGTAATCCCAGCCGGAGAGCACGGTGGCCAGAACTGCCACGAGCATCAGCCATTCATCGAAGAAGAAGGGCCCGAACTCGGACTCGGGTCGAATCATCGCGAACCCAATGGCAAAGAACTGAAACGTGGTCTTGCTCTTTCCCCAGAAGCTAGGCGGAACCGTAGCCTTCTCTAGAGCTGCGACGGCACGAAGCCCCATCACCGCCACCTCGCGCGTGATGATGATGAAAGCAGCCCACGACCAGGCGCGTCCCACCTCAATGAGAACCAGGAGGCTTCCGATGACGAGAACCTTGTCGGCGACCGAGTCCAGGAAGGCTCCGAACACTGTGGTCAGTTTCCAGCGCCGCGCCAGGTAGCCATCGGCGAAATCAGTCAAAGCAGCGGGGATGAAGATGGCGAGCGCAATTCCAAAAGCGTGGTCGATCTGATCCGAGAGCAGTACAAATGCCATCACCGCCGGGGTCAGCGCAACGCGGGTAAGTGCCAGCAGATTAGGGATGTTGAGCGGTTGCGCCATGGGCGGGATGGTAACCGCTCGCGCCGCAGCGAACCCAGTGGCGCGGTACTGGGGGCGAGCCGTCCCTACTCGATCCAGTTCAGGCTCTTGGTGACCGCCTTCTGCCACGAGGCGTACAAGGTTGCCCGCTGCGCCTCGTCCATGGATGCCAGGAACCGACGGCCCTCGGCCCAGTGTTGGCGCAACTCGTCGATATTGCGCCAGAAGCCGGTCGCCAGCCCGGCGGCATAGGCAGCGCCAAGGACTGTCGTTTCGATGAGCATCGGCCGAACGACGTCGACATCCAGTATGTCCGCCTGGAATTGCATGAGTAGATCGTTGACGACCATCCCGCCGTCGACTTTGAGCTCCTTCATCTCGACCCCGGAGTCGGCTTCCATCGCTTCGAGGACATCACGGCTCTGGTAAGCGACCGACTCGAGAACGGCACGGGCCACATGGCCTGCTTCACAGAACCGGGTGAGACCCGCAATCACGCCGCGGGCATCGGAACGCCAGTACGGCGCAAACAATCCGGAGAAAGCCGGCACGAAGTAGACGTCGCCGTTATCCGGCACCGTCTTGGCGAGCGATTCGACCTCGGGGGCATCATCGATCATCCGCATCTGATCGCGCAGCCACTGCACCCCGGAACCTGCAATGGCTACGGACCCCTCGAGGGCATAGCGCGGCTTTCCGGAGGCGATCTGATACGCCACGGTGGTCAGCAAACCCTTCGTCGACTGCACCGCCTGTGTCCCGGTATTGAGCAGTAAGAAGCAGCCGGTTCCATAAGTGTTCTTGGCGTCACCCGGGTTGAAGCAGGCCTGACCGAACATAGCCGCCTGCTGATCGCCGAGGATGCCGGCTACGGGCACGCCATCCAGAACCCCGCGACCCCTGCCGATCAGCCCCACCGATGGAACGATCCGGGGAAGCATCGACGTCGGGATGTCAAAGATCTCGAGAATATCGTCATCCCAAGCCAGAGTCTCGAGATCCATCAACATGGTCCGGCTGGCATTGGTGACGTCGGTGATGTGCTCCCCGGTGAGATTCCACATAACCCATGAATCCATGGTGCCGAAGCGGACCTCGCCCGCTTCTGCCCGGTCGCGGAGCCCGACGACGTTGTCGAGCAGCCAGCGCAGCTTGGGGCCGGCAAAGTAAGTGGCCAGTGGCAGGCCGGTTTTGGCCCGGAATCGATCGGGTCCATCATCCCCGCCCAGGTCCCGACACAAAGCGTCGGTTCGGGTGTCCTGCCAAACGATCGCAGGCGCCAGCGGCTCGCCGGTAGCGGCATCCCAAACCAGTGTGGTCTCGCGCTGATTCGTCAGACCGACGGCGGCGAGATCGGTCCGTTCGAGCCCCGCACCAGCCAGAGCGGCGGCGATGACCTCTTCGGTATTGGCCCAGATCTCGGTGGCATCGTGCTCAACCCATCCGGGTTGGGGCATGTGTTGTGCGTGCTCTTTCTGCGCCATGCCAACAAACTTGCCGGCATGATCGACAATGGCAAAGCGGGTGCTGGTCGTACCCTGATCAATCGCTCCGACGTAAGCCACGTGTTCTCCTTCCAAGTCCTATGCCGAGCCGGTCAGCTGCTGGGCAGCTAATCCGCCATCGCTGACGAATCGCTCCACCACATCGGCGGCCTGCTCGACCATTAGATCTACTTCTGGTTGTTCCTTCGTAGTAAACCGGCGCAGCACAAATGCCGCTGGGTCCATTCTGCCCGGAGGACGACCCACTCCGCACTTCAGCCGCCAGAACTCCTGAGTACCGAGAGAACGAATAATCGAGCGAGCTCCATTGTTCCCCCCTGAACCTCGGTCGAACTGGAGCCGCATGCGGGCGAAGGGCAGATCGATATCGTCGTGGACGATGAGCAGATCCTCTGGTTCCGCATCGAAGTAGCGCAGTAGAGGCGCCACCGCCTGGCCGGACTCGTTCATGAACGTCGTGGGTATGGCCAGGACAACCCGAGCTTGTTGCAGACGAGCTTCGCTTACTTCTGCCCGAATGGTGCGGCGAGCGCGTTTGAACACTGCCCCGCTTCGGCGGGCGACGACGCGCAAGACATCGGCGCCGAGATTGTGTCGCGTTTGGTCGTATCGGGAGCCCGGATTGCACAGACCGACGACAACCGGGAGACGAGGCTCGAAAGCGTCGGAGGAGACGGCTACTCCTCTTGCTCCGGCGCGTCCTCGGCCGCAACCTCCTCGTCGCCGGCGGCTTCTGTAGCGACAATGGGCTCGCCGTCCTCGTCGTATTCGACGATTCCTTCCGGCTCCTCCTCGACCCGTGGCAGAAGAACGGTCACCAGCGGCCGGTCCTCCTCGTCGGTGTACTCAACGCCCTCGATTGCAGGCAAGTCGGCAACCTTGAGGGTGTCGCCCGTAGCCATTCCTGCGATATCGACGACGATCGACCCGGGGATGGCGGTCGGGAGCGCTGAGATGCTGACGGTCGCAGCGATAGCTTCGACGAAACCGCCATCCTCGCGGACCCCGACGGGAGTACCTACGTATTCGACCGCAACCTCAGCCGCGATCGCCTCGTCGAGCGAGATCTGAATCAGGTCGAGGTGAATGACCTCGCCACGCACCGGGTGGCGCTGCACCTCACGGGCAACGGCCAGCACCTTCTCGTCGCCGTCGATGTCGACGTTGATGAGAGCATTGCGGCCCGCCTTCGTATGCAGGGCCGCATAGAGCTCGCGACTATCAACTGTGATCGACCTCGCTTCAGAGTTCTTGCCATAAACCGTTGCCGGGACCAGGCCCTGGCGTCGCAAGCGCCGGGACGGCCGGGTCCCGAATGCGGAGCGCGGCTGGGCGCTGAGTGTCACCTGGTCCATCGTGAAAGTCTCCTCGTCAGGGTTTGCTGGGGGTTGCCGCGCCGCGCAGAGAGGGCACAGCGCTCTAGAACGGACCACATTATGCGCCATTGCGCCGCCGTAGGCAAAGAGAACCACCGCTTCGGCGTCGATATGCGCAGCATCGGGCGGGAATGTACGCCCACCCTGGGATCAGGGTCACATGTTCTCGCCCTTGAAGATGGCGCTCACGGAAGCGTCGGTAAAGATGGCGTTGATGGCGCCGGCGAGAACCGATCCGATCGAGAGCACCGTCAGGGTGGGGAGATCGGATGCATCGTCGGGTACCGGCAATGTGTTGCTGATCACGACTTCGCTGATCGCCGAGTTCTTGATGCGGTCGACGGCGGGGTCGGACATGATCCCGTGGGAGGCGACCAATCGCACGCTGAGAGCACCGCGTTGCTGCAGCAGATTCGCCGCTCCCACGGCGCTGCCTGCCGTATCGATGATGTCGTCGACGATGATGCAGTGACGCCCGTTGATGTCACCGATCACCTCGAGTGATTCCGATCGATTGCGCACATCGGTGCTACGCCGCTTATCGATGAAGGCGACCGCCGCATCGAGATGGCGGGCATAGCGGGCCGCCCGCTTCACCCCACCCGCGTCGGGTGACACAATCGTGGTGGGGCCGTCGAGGGTCTTGGCCAGGTAGTCCACAAAGACCGGCAGTGCAGTCAGGTGGTCGAAGGGCACATCAACGAACCCCTGGATCTGGCCGGTGTGGAGATCAACCGAAGCCAGGCGATCGGCGCCGGCAGTGACAAACAGGTCGCCCATCAATTTCGCAGTGATCGGCTCGCGCGGGCGCCCTTTCTTGTCCTGGCGGGCGTAGCCGAAATACGGAATGACGGCAGTTATCCGCTTCGCCGAAGCCCGCTTCAGGGCGTCAATCATGATCAGCTGCTCGACGATATGGAAGTTGACCGGAGCGACATGGCTCTGGATGACGAAACAGTCGGCACCGCGCACGCTCAACGTGAAGTGGATGTAGATCTCGCTGTTGGCGAAGACCTCGCGCTCGACACCGCCGACCTCGGTCCCGAGGATGTTCGCGACCTCGCGGGCCAGACCTTCGTTTGCCGACCCGGAAAAAACCATCAGACGTTTACGACTGCTGATTTCCACGTTGCGACGACCCTCCCGTGGCTTCAAGTGCAGGCTAGCGCTACGAGAACGGAACGACCAATGCCTGGAGGAGGCAAGCGAGACTTCGGACAGGAGGCTCGATCAACTGCGACGACGCTGTAGCAGAACCGCCTCGACCCCGGCAATCTGGTCGACCGAGTTGATCCCCAGGCCCTCTTCCGGTTCACCGATGAAGGCGGAGGCCCGGAACCCTTCGTCGACCAGAATTCCGACGGCATCGGTGAGGTAGTACTCGGCCTGGGCGTTGTTTCGATCGATCTGCTGCAGCGCCCGGGGAAGGTGCTCGGCAGCAAACAGGTAGACCGACGCATTGACTTCGGTGATGTCCAGTTGCTCGGGAGTAGCGTCCTTCACCTCGACGATCCCAACCACATCACCGTCGGCCCGAATCACCCTGCCGTACGCCCTCGGCTCATCGAGTTCGACAGTGAGCAGCGTGACTGCAGCCGCTGAGTCGATGTGCAGAGCCAGCATCTCCCGCAGCGTTGCGGCGCTCACCAGGGGCATGTCGCCCGGCATCACCAGGATGTCGTCCGAGGCGTCGAGATCGAGTGCGCTGAGACCGGTAGCTGCAGCGTGACCTGTGCCGAGCTGCTCCACCTGGTGCGCCGAGCGGACTCCGTCCGGAAGTATCGAGCGGACATCGTCTGCCTGGTGCCCGACAACTACCGCAGTGTCGTTGATTCCTGCTTCGGCTATGGCATCGAGTACCCAGAGCAGCATGGGCCGGTCGGCCACGGGGTGCAGGACCTTGGCCAGATCCGAGTTCATCCGGGTACCCTTGCCGGCGGCGAGGACTATCGCTTTTAAGGCCACTTGTGGAACACCATTCGTCGGGAGTGGCTGGGGGACCAGGACTCGAACCCGGACTGCGTGGACCAAAACCACGTGTGCTGCCGATTACACCATCCCCCAGAGTACGGGGACCCCAATTGAGGGGCGGATAGGGATTGTAGAGGCCTAGGTGTCTTCAGTGAATCGCCACCCCCGGGGCACGAGCTCGCAGGCTTCGGCGAAACGGGTCCCAATCGGAGCCGCCGCGGCCGCACCGTTGGCTTCATCGCAATCGACAAAGAACCCATACAACGACGGACCGCTGCCCGAAAGCATCACCGGCCGACCCCAGGCTCGCTCCAGTTCCCCTCGCCAGTCATCGAGCTCCGGGGCCAGGGCGACGGAGGCGGGATACAGGTCGTTGTACAGATCGCCTTGACTGCGCAGCGCGGGGGGCAGCATCGACAGGCTCATCCGCAACCCGGCCGGTTCCCCGAGTTCGTCCCACTTGCGGAATGCAGCCGGAGTTGCGATTTCGACCGGGGGTACCGCAATGGCGAGGCTGAATCCGCTGAGTGGATCGAGCGGTTCGACAAGGTCTCCCCGTCCGGTGACTCGCGCAGTGCCACCGCGCAGGCAGAATGGCACATCCGAGCCGAGCTCAGCCGCGAGTCCCACCAGGAGGGTGTCGTCGACACCGAAGAATCTCCCGGCCAGCGCCAGCCCTGCTGCAGCATCAGCGCTGCCTCCACCTAGTCCGGCCGCCGCCGGAATCGACTTCTCCAGTGTGATGGCGAGCGGCTGCCGGCTAGCTACCCGCTTGCGAACCGCGGCTGCGGCCCGGAATGCGAGGTTGTCCATGCCGTCGATCACCGGGGAACCTGATGGAGAGGTCACGGTGTCTTGTTCTGCCGCAGCGAGGACCAGCCGATCAGCGATCCGGACGGACTGGAAGACTCCCTCGATTGGATGAAACCCGTCGTCGCTACGCGACCCCACCCTCAAGCCGAGATTGACCTTGGCGAAGGCCTCGGCGCCGATCATGCGATGGTCTCCGCAAGTCGTACGAAAGCCGCGGGGGGTAGATCCTCCGGCCGTGCCGTGGGATCAACCCCGGCTGCGGCCAGAACCGCGCGGGGATCGTCGAGGGCAGTGGCCAGCGAACGCCGCAGCATTTTGCGCCGCTGCCGAAACACCACGCCGGCGAGATCAATGGCCCGCTCAACGCCGGCAGGTGGATTGATTCTGGTCAAGACGATCACCGCTGAGTCGACCTCCGGCATCGGATAGAAGACCGACGGCGGCACTGTTATTACCTGTTCAGTGTCGGCGTGCAGCGCAGCAACGATGGAAGGGACTCCATAGGAACGAGTTCCCGGACCGGCGACCAAGCGCTCAGCCACTTCTTGCTGGACCATGACTACCAACCTGGTGATCTCAGGCACGTGCCGCAGTACATCGAGAACGAGGGGGGTGCCGACGTTGTAGGGAAGGTTGGCCACCATCGTCCACGGCCCCGCGCCGAGGGCGGCGCTCAGATCCACCCGGGTAGCGTCGTCGAGCCGCAGGTCGACTTCCGTTCCGGCCAGCACATCCTCGAGGAGGCGCACCAACCCGCGGTCTACCTCATAGGCCACCACCCGGGCGCCGGTGGCGGCGAGGGCTTTAGTCAGCGTTCCGGTACCCGCGCCGACTTCGACGACACGATCACCCGGCCCGACGCCGGCGATTCGCACGATGCGGTCGACGAGATTGGGGTCGGCGAGGAAGTTCTGACCCAGGCTGCGCTGGGGTTTGAGCCCATGAGCACCGAGCAGCGACTTGATCTCCGCCCGACCCTGACCGGTCATGATCTCGGATCGCCAAACACGCGGGAGGCCGTAGCCGCCGTCATTGCGGCGACCTCCGCAATCGGCATGGCCCACACTTCTGCCAGTTGCTCGCCGACCAGCGGGACATAGGCGGGCTCGTTGGGAAGATCCCGACGCTGCTGTGGCGGCAGATAAGGAGTGTCGGTCTCCACCATGCACCGCTCCCGCGGAACCACTGCGGCGGCACGACGTACAGTGTCCGCCGTCGGATACGTCACCATTCCGGCAAACGAGAAGGTTGCTCCCAATTCGTTGAATCGTCTCGTCCACTTCGGCCCGCCGGTCCAGCTATGGAGAATGACCTTCTCCCCGTGATCGGCCGCCGCAACGTCTTCGTAGACATCCCGAAACGAGTCTCGAGTGTGGACGATGATCGGCTTGTCCAGCTCTGTCGCGAGGCGCAGCTGTTCACGAAAGACCTCCCGCTGGATGGGTCGTGGTGATAGGTCTCGGTAGTAATCCAGGCCGCATTCACCGATTGCATCTGCCCTGGCAATTAGTGCGGTCAGCCTTGCCCCCTCGTCGCCCCACCGGGCGGCATCGTGAGGGTGCATCCCGGCTGCCCAGAGGACCTGACCAGGGTACGAGACCGCAAGGCGATGAGCCTGTAGCGATGTCTCCAGGTCGATGCCGGGACACATCAACCAGTCCACTCCGGCCGCACCAGCGCGCTCCAGCAGCGCTTCAGGAGCATCGGCGGATGCGAAGAGATGACAGTGGCTGTCCACCCACATGGTCAGTTGGTATCGGCAGGCAAATCGACTTTCGAGAACAGCGGGACCGCCGGCCCGAGCACCGTCCCTTCCGGTACCGCTGCCCGCTGCCAGGCCGGCTGCCGGACCGATACATCGAGCCCGAGTGTTTCCCGGACCCTTTGCGAAGTCGCGGGGAGGAATGGGGCAAAACCTGCCGCCAGCCCGGCGATGGCCTGCAGCGCGGTGTGCAGGGTCGTTCCGGTACGGTCCATGTCGATCTTGGCGGTCTTCCACGGTTCGAGCTCGGAGAGGTACTGATTGGTCGCTTGTGCTCCCGCAAGCAACGTGGCCAGCGCGGCACGTAAGCGGACCCCCTCGAGATGAGATGCCGCTTCATCAAGAGCGCCGTCCACCGACCGCAGGACTTCCAAGTCGGCCCACTCCGGCTCTCCCGCTACTGGCACGACACCGTCGAAATACCGATGAGTCATCGACACAACCCGGTTGACCAGGTTGCCCCAAGTCGCCACCAGCTCTTCGTTGATGCGCCGCACCAGTTCGCCCTCAGTGATATCGACATCGGAGGTCTCCGGCAGATTCGCCGCTAGGGCATACCGCAACGCGTCGGGCTCGTACCTCTCCAAGGCAGCGCCAATCGTGAGACCGACCCCGCGGCTGGCCGACGCCTTACCGCCTTTGAAGGTGACGTACTGGTTCGCCGGTACATCGGTGGGCAGATGGAGGTCGCCGTAGCCGAGCAGGATCGCCGGCCAGATGATCGTGTGGAAGGGGACGTTGTCCTTGCCGATGAAGTAGAAGTGGTCGGCATCGTCGTTTTGCCACCAGCGCTTCCAAGCATCGGGGTCACCCCGGCGGGCAGCCCACTCCTTGCTGGCCGATAGGTAGCCGATGACGGCATCAAACCAAACGTAGATGCGTTTGCCTTCGCCGAGGCCCCCGACCGGGATCTCGACCCCCCATTCGATATCGCGGGTAATGGCGCGGTCGTGCAAACCCTCCTCGATCCAGCCGAGGGAGAAGTTGAGGACGTGCTTGCGCCACCCCTCTCGGGAACTCAGCCACTCCTTCAGTTCATCGGCGAAGTCCGACAGGCGCAGGTAGAAGTGCTCCGTCGACCTCCTCTCCGGTGATGTGCCGGTAAGACTGGAGCGGGGATTCACCAGATCGATGGGATCGAGGGTGCGTCCGCAGTTGTCACATTGGTCGCCACGGGCACCGTCGTAGCCGCAGTGCGGACATGTTCCCTCCACATACCGGTCGGGCAGGAACCGAGAGACCTCGGGGTCATAGAACTGCTCCGATGACCTCCTATCGATATGGCCGCGCTCATAAAGCCGCCGGAACACATCCTGCGTCACCGAATGGTGATTCTCCGTTCCGGTGGTGGTGAAGAGGTCCCAGTCAAAACCAAGCTCACTCCACTGCCCGACAAACTCGCTGTGGTAGCGATCGACGATCTCCTGCGGGGAGACGCCTTCCGTCTCCGCCCTGACCGTGATAGGGGTCCCGTGCACGTCCGAGCCCGAGACCATCAAGACATCGTTGCCGCGGGCCCGGTGGTACCGGGCAAAGATATCCGCAGGCAGATAGGCCCCGGCAAGGTGGCCGAGATGACGGGAGCCGCTGGCGTATGGCCACGCCACAGCGACAAGAATCTTGCGAGCGCTATTTGAAGTATCCACGGGCGCCGGATGGTACCAGCCGACCAGCACACGACCCGAAAGGCCCCGCGGAAAGTGCATTAAGTGCGATTCCGGGCTACCACAACGCGCCTCCCAGATTTGCTCAGACAGGGGTACACTCGATCCGGACAGACGAGACCAGGCGGCGCAAGAGGCGCTGCTGCAACTGGAGGTTCGATCTCTTGAACACCGCAATGGTTCGCAAGATCGACGACCTCGGCAGGATTGTCATCCCGGCCGAGACTCGACGACTCTTCAATATCCGCGAGGGGGACGAACTCGCCATTTCGGTGGACGGCGACTCAATAGTCATTCGCAAACTCGACGCAACTTGCGTTTTCTGCGGATCGACTGAAGATGTTGGCGAATTCAAGGGACGTGGAGTCTGCGCATCTTGCCGCTCCACCTTGGCGGGATAGGTAGGGGACGACCCAGATCGACAAGAGTCCCGGAGAATCAGCGGAGTTGTTTGAGGACGGCTTCGTAGAGTTCCCGACGACTGACCCCTGATTCCGAGGCGATACGTCGTACCGCGTCGGCCATCGACTCCCCCGACTCGATCGCATCGATTGCATTCGCGACGGTGCGGTCGAAGTCGGCGAGTTCCTTGTTCGCTCCGGCAATCACGATCGTGAACTCGCCGCGCAGTTCGCGATCCGCCCAACGCTGAACGGCGTCATCGAGCGTCCCTCGCCAGACTTCTTCGTACACCTTGGTCAACTCACGGGCGACTGCGACCCGACGCTCGCCGCCGAGAGCTTCCGCAAGATCCCTGAGATCGGGGACAACGTGCGCCTTGCCGGAGAACAGCACAATCGTGCGCTCCTCCTCCGCTAGCCGGTTCAGCCGAATCCTGCGGTCCTTGCTGCGACGGGGGAGGAACGCCTCGAACACAAACCGATCGGCCGGGAGTCCAGAAACCGCCAGTGCCGCCGTGACTGCACTAGGTCCTGGAACCACCGTCACCGTGGCGCCAACTCCGATGGCTGCGTTCACGGCAGTGAACCCCGGATCGGCGATGGACGGCATCCCGGCATCGCTGATCAGCGCTACGACGTCGCCGGCCCGCAGCCGTTCCGCGAGCTCGCGGGAGCGCTGATCCTCATTGCCCACGAAGTAGGAGCGGACCTCGGCCCTGATATCAAGGGCACGCAGCAGTGTGGCCGCCCGCCGGGTGTCTTCGGCATAAACCAGATCGGCATCCCCGAGCGCACTGCGCAGCCGATCGGGAGCATCACCAAGGTTACCGATCGGTGTTCCGCAGATAATCAGCTTGCCGCTCACAGCGGCGAGCATAGATGTCAAGCCGCTCGCCTATCTCCGGGTGGGGATCGTCGATCGGGAGTTCGAGTACCCAAACGACCCCGGGAATCCTGAGCAAACGTCGAGGATCGAGGATCTGCTGCTCCTGCACCGTGCCGTGGCGGTCGATGCCGACTACTCGCAGTGATTGGGCCACCCCAACGCTGTGTACGCAGCATGTCTGCAGAAGCACCCGCGGTACTGAAGTCAGGACACCGCGACGTCGGTCTTTGCAGCTCTCAGCAAGCAAAACGTCGGTTGCAGCCCAGCCTCCGTCCTGTGAAGCGACGGTGACGAAACGACGCGACCGTGCTACGCTCTCCCGCCTTATGGCTAAAGCAAAACGACGCAAGCTGCGCGCCCGCCGCAGTAAGGCAAACCACGGGCGCCGTCCCAACGCCGGTCGCGGCTGATCCGCCGCGTGCTTTCGCTTCTGTGATTCGGTGTCTTTATGTCGCGCCCGCAGCACGATTCGACACTACGAAGATCACTCCCGGTTGAGAACCCGTTCAGGGTATCCGCATCTGATCGGCCGCCGCCGCTCCCGCCGCTGCATTTGTCGACAGCACGAAGACAAAGCCGTCGCCGATCCGGTCGAGGTGGGCGTAGCGGCCGTCCTCGGGTTGGAACGTGATGCCACCGCCATCGCCAAAGCCCTCGCCCATGGCCAGGGTCTCCCCGGCATACGTGATCAGAGCATCGGCCAACTCGAAGGCATCTTCCTCGGTATCGCCCTTGTAGGAGAGAGCGAACACGACATCGTCGCTGTCGTAGAGGACTTGATATGCATCACCGCCCCAGCCGTTGGCTGCTTGAGCGGAAACCCCGGGAGCGGCCGATCCGTCGAGTAGTACCCGGAAACCCCATTCCCCATAGGAAGATGTCTCGTGGATTTCATACCCGTCGAGTTCGATCTCGAGCGGCGGCACTGGGAGAACACCCTCGCCGGCGGCATAGCGCGACGGATGCATGATCACCTCGGTGGAGATCGGTCGGTCTGTGTACGCCTGATCGACCGCCGCTATCCCCCCAGAGGAGACGAGGGACTCGACAAAGACCTGACCCGATTCGTAGGGGAAAGAAAGATCGTTGAGGATCCAATCAGGCACTGAGTCCGTAGACGAGTCTTCATAGAGCTGGAGTGCCTCGGTAGCGAGCGCCAACTGCTCGGCAAGCGGCAGCTCCTGCATGTAGATGAACTGAAAGTACGTTGCATCGCCCTCGATCAAGGCCTGGAAAGCCGAGGCTTCCTCGTAGCGCTCGTCGTCCCACATCGCCTCATAGTCATCATTGAATAGGAAGTGCTGATCGGTAAGCGCATGAACGAGCTCGTGGACAACGACGCTCTTGGTATAGGGCGTCAGCTCGCTCGCTTCGCCACCCACGACCATCTCCTGCGTATCCCCGTCGTAGAAGCCCGCTACCTGCTCCCCGTAGAGGTCGATGAGCATCGTCTCGAGATCGTCGCCGGGCTCGAGCAGGCCCATGAGTTTCAGCAAGCGAGAGTCCACTGCTAGCGACTCCGAATCGATCTCCTCGGCGATGTCGGCTCGCACCCGGGCTTCGAGTTCTTCCGGGGAGAGAATCGCCACGACCGGTTGCGCCAGGAAGGGAAGGCCGCGCACTTGCTCGGTGACATTCACCAAATCGGCAATTTGCACGGACAGCTGTTCGACGACCTCATCCGGCACGCCGGGACCGGCTGTGACGATCGGCCCGGAATCTTCTTCTTCCGGCTGGGTGGTTGTGGTCGTGGTCGTCTCGACCGGCGTTGTGCTCTCGCTGCTGATGACCACGCTGGTCTCGGTGGCGCCACCGGTGTCGCAGGCGGCGGCAAGCAGAGCCAGCGCAAGCAGCGCAGGAAACAGCAGTTGAAATCTCCTGGTCTTCATCAGGCGGTGAGCGTACCCCATGGCGGGAGTTGTATCGGCGGTCGCCGCCCGATGCTGTAGGTCGGTACGGCGCCAAGGACCGGGGCAGACGGACGGACCGCCACTCCCCTATTCTCGACACATCGACACCCCAACCGACCGGGCAACTCCCTGGACAGCGCTGATTGCGGTCGCGGTGACCGTGATGATGGCGTTTGGTGTCATCCTTTACGGCTTCTCGATCTTCATCACCGATACCGCTGCCGGAGCAAGATTCTCTAAGACGACCCTCTCTCTTGCCTACGGCGGATCCGTCGTGGTAGGCGGGGTTCTTGCCTTACCCATCGGTGCCTGGGCGGACCGGCGGGGGGTGCGGTCGATACTGGTTACCGGCGGGGTTTGTGCTGCTGCGGGCATGATCGGGTTTGGCGCGGCGCAGGATCCCTGGCAGGTCATCGGGGCCTGGTGGCTACTGATCGGGCCGGCTTCGGCGATGCTGTTCTACGAAGTGGCCTTCATCGCCCTCGATCAGTGGTGCAGGCCGCAGGATCGTCCCCGGGCGCTCGGTTTGGTCACCCTGATTGGCGGCCTCGCCGGGATCCTTTTCATCCCCGGTACCGAGTGGCTGGTCGCCATGATCGATTGGCGGTGGACCGCCGTCCTCCTTGGATCGCTCGTTCTGGCGACGGCGCTGGCTACCTCACTCGGCCCGTTGCACCGAACCGCTCCCCCGCCGGCTCTGCGACCGAGACGGCCACAGCGACTACATCGGCGACTGCTCGGCGATAGCAGGTTCACCATCCACACCGCCGCCATGGTCCTGGTGTTCTTCTCGGTGCAAGGCTTGTTCGCCCATAGGGTTGCAGTCTTCGAGGAGAGCGGTTTCGACCTACGCGTTGTAGCAACATGGGCGGCGCTCGCATCAGCCCTGAGCCTCCCGGGCCGATGGCTTGCTCCCCTAATGGCGAAACGACTTGGCGCGCCCAACCTCCAGGCAACCACCACCGCGATACTTTCGATCGCCACCGTCGTGATGCTGGGCGCCGCCGCGCCATGGCAGATGGCCGGGCACTTCGTTCTCTTCGGGCTCGCTTTTGGTGCATTCCTACCGCTGCGAGCCATGACCATGTCCGAATGGTTCTCAGGATCGAGCTACGGAGCGACGATGGGGTCGCAGTGGACAGTTGTCACCATCCTCGGCGCTTTGGGACCGGTGGCAACCGGACTGCTGCGTGACGCCACGGGCAGCTACTCCACCGCAATGCTCGCGCTGGGAACGGCGCTGGCAGTAGCAGTCGCCCTGCTGCTGGTTGTGTCGCGCCTCGACCGCCCCCGCTACGACTGATCAGCCCAGATCGCCCGATTGATCTCGTTTTCCAGCAGCTCCTGACGGCCGGAGACCGGCACCGGATCGATCCCTTCGTCCAGCACCTTATCGGCGATGGACTCGAGCGAAGCCTCATCGGACATGATGTAGGTGCCGAGGTCACCCTTCCAACCCGCATAACGGTCGGCTCTTGCCTTGGTGAGGGTCTCCCTCTCCAGCAGATCCATCGCAACGAGGAACGACTTGGCCAGGGTGTCGATGCCACCGATATGGCCGTGGAAGAGGTCGGTGCGATCCATACTCTGCCGGCGCAGCTTGGTATCGAAGTTGAAGCCGCCACTGTCGAAACCACCCGCGCCAAAGATCTCGTGGAGAGCGAGGGTCATCTCTTCGACCGAATTGGGGAACTGATCGGTATCCCAGCCGTTCTGCGGATCGCCCCGGTTGGCGTCGACACTGCCGAAGATCCCGTTCTCCACTGCGTACTTCACCTCATGGTGGAAACTGTGCCCGGCCAGGGTGGCGTGATTGACCTCGATATTGACAAAGTACTCACCGAGCAGGTCGTAACGCTCGAGGAAGCCGTGGACCGTTGCACTGTCGTAGTCGTACTGGTGCTTGGTCGGCTCTTGCGGCTTGGGCTCGATGAAGAGCTGCCCGCTGAAGCCGATCTTGCGCTTGTGCTCGGCAACGAAGTGGAGGAAGCGCGCCAACTGGTCGGCCTCCTGCTTCATCAGCGTGTTGAGCAGGGTGTCGTAGCCCTCGCGACCGCCCCACAGCACATAGCTGCTACCGCCGAGTCGGTGGGTGGCTTCGAGGGCATGGCGCACCTGCGCGGCGGCAAAGGCGAACGTGTCGGGGTCGGGATTCGTGGCGGCTCCGGCGGCAAAGCGAGGGTGGCTGAACAGATTGGCGGTGCCCCAGAGCAACTTGACTCCGGTCTCTTCCATCTTCTTGGCGGCGTAGTCGACCATGGCATGGAGGTTGCCCACGGTCTTCCGGTAGTCGCCTCCGTCGGGGGCGATGTCGCGATCGTGAAAGCAGAAGTAGGGAGTCCCCAGCTTGCTGAAGAACTCGAAGGCTGCATCCATCTTGTAACGGGCGGCGGCCATCGGATCGGCAACCGTTGCCAGCCAGGGGCGGTCCATCGTGCCATCCCCGAAGATGTCGCTTCCCGGCCAGTTGAAAGAATGCCAGTAGCAGACTGCGATCCTGAGGTGATCCTCCATGCGCTTGCCGGCGACAACCCGTTCGGGATCGTAAACCCGAAAGGCCAGCGGGTTGGCGGTGCCCGGCCCTTCGTAGCGAATGGGCTCGGTCACCTCGGTGAAGAACTCGGTCATGCTTGCACCTCTCTTGGCACGGGAAGATCACCTCTATTGAAGCAAAGGCAGACGACTTCGCCACTTCGTTCTTTGGCGGGCAGACTCCACGATGGGTGCGGTGCCTACCATTTGGCGTCATGGACATCATTGAAACGATCAGCAACCACCGCAGCATTCGGAAGTTCAAGAAGGACCCGGTGACAGAGGAGCTGCTGACCCAGATCCTCGGGGCGGGCATCCGCGCTGCGTCGTACGGCAACATGAACCCGTACTCCATCGTTGTCTCGAGAGAGCGGGCGACCAGGGAGCGCCTGTTCGAGCCGCTCAAGAACCAGCAGATGGTGCTGGATGCCCCCGTGCTGCTGACCCTATGCGCCGACTTCCGCAAGATGCGCAAGTGGCTGAAGATGAACGAAGCCCCGGACAATTTCGGCGACTTCTCTGCGTTCATGATCGCGGCAATCGACGTTGCTCTCGTTGCCCAGAACGTTGCCCTGGCTGCCGAGGGATACGGTCTCGGGATCTGCTACATCGGAGCGACTCTCACCAACACTCACCTTGTCGGCGAAGTGTTGGAACTGCCACCCGGTGTAGTGGCGATCACCAGCATCGTGATGGGATGGCCCGACGAGGATCCCCCGCTCCGCGACCGGTTGCCGCTGTCTGGCCTCGTTCACCGTGAGCGGTACGAGGACCGCACAGATGAAGAGGTGAAGCGGATCTACCGAGAGCGCGACAGTGTGGGCTGGGATCGCTACATGAGCAACGATCGACTGCGGGAGATGGTTGAAGCGTCGGACGTGAAGAACCTGGCTCAGCTGTACACAACGTTGAAGTACACCCCGGACGCACACGATCGGCAGTCGGCGTCACTGCTTGAATACCTGCGCGAGCAGGGGTTCCTGGACTGAGACTGTTCGGCGAGAATCGGCGCACCACGACGCCCGATCGGGCTCGGGATGGGAAGAAAGGCGCTAGAGCAGCTGATCGACGGGGTGGGAAGCTAGCGAGCCCAGTCCCAAGGTGGACCATGGCCCGGCCTGATCAGGGCGAACGTGCCAGATTCGTTGATGGTTTCCAGCGAGAACCCCGTCTGGTGAATCGCAACGTGATGATGGAACCAGCAGAGTGTGGCCAGGTTGTCCGGATCGTGATCACCCTCGCGGGCTCGGTGTTTGATGTGGTGGGGTTGGAGCCGATAGCGGCTGGAGCAGCCGGCGACTGTGCAGCCACTGTCCCGCCACGCAACGAAGCTGCGCACCGCCGCCGGGATAGCCGAGGCCGACTGCGAAGTGACGATCGGTTTGCCGTTCTCGAGCCCGACGATCTGTACGGAACCGCCGCAGAGGATTTCGTGGAGCACATTCGGTCCCACTCTCGGCCCGTACTGGAGTTCTCCACCAAGTTCGCCACCGGTACCGCGAGCCTGGTCGAGGTCAATGAAGACCGTGGCATCTGCGCCAGGGCCACCCGTGGCCGTCTCGGCGCCCAGCGAGTCTTGAGAGATCATCACCAGGGCATCGGCCTGCAGTTGATTGCGGGTGAAGTAGTCGCCACCCGGCTGCCTACGCAGCTCGTCAGCCCGCTCGGTGATGGCACGGTCGACGATCCGGCCCTCAACCGCGGGAAGCTCGAAATGGCCCGACCATCGGGATTCATCGAGGGACGGCTGGATGGTGAAGTAGCGGTCCGAGAAGATCTGTTCTTCGTCCTTGCGGGAGATGCGGCGGTACTGCTGGGTCAGCCGGTTCACAGCCGTGAGGTCGAGATCGAAGCTCTTGTCAACGACAGACTCGGGGGCTCCGGTACCCGCGAGGCGCATCGCAGCAACTGCTCGATCGAACGTGATGTTGCCCGACTCGAGTTCCTCGAATAGATATGGATCCTCTCGATACATCCGATTCGCCGCGTCGACGAGACGCTTTGCGCTCGCATGCGCAATGTCCAAAGCGGTGGCCGTCCAATCGACCATGGAACGTGACCCGGTGTCCTCGGCCACCCCGGCACGCTGCAACTGGTTGATGATGACCAGCAATCGAGCATGCTGCCGGGACATCGTGCGTCGGATCTCAGCAAGCTCTGCCTTGAAGTCGGCAACCACTTCGGGGTCGGTGAACAACATGCCGACAACCTATCAACCAAGTGTGACAAGAAAACCGGCGAGGGACACCTATCTGGTGCGGCGAAATAGGTAGGCAGAAGGGGACTTTGTGTAGGCGATGCTTCGGCCAGTTTTGTGCAGCAGCTCCTTGGTGATCACCCTCTCCCGCTTCGGAATCAGGTATGTGTCGATTGCCCGATCGCTCAATCGATAGGTCCCGCTCCTGGACTGCACGACACCGGCAAGCTCGTAGCTGGGATCGATCGAGGCCATCGCCACATCTCCATGACTCGGATTGACCAGCAGGTACCCGCCTCGCCTCAAGAAGCGGGTGCAGTGCTCCGACACGAACCCGGCATACAGCGAAATCAGCAAGTCGAAACCCTCGTCCGGAAGGGCAAGTGGTGTCGTGTAGTCGGCGCCGATGAAACTCCAAGTTGCTGGTGTCTGCACCGCCCGATGCTCAGCGATGATCTCACCTACCCCGTCGCTGTCGGCGAAGAATCGCGCGGCGCGGTGATCGACGTCCACATAGGTCACTTGGTCGAATACGAACGAGGCTGCAACATCCACAAACGAGCCGGGATAGAGAGCAGTCGATACATCCGGCAGCGATTCACCGACTGCGGTGAAGAGCCGCAGCCGGTCATCGGGATGGCGGTTCTGCAGATCCCACAGCTTCCTCGTCCGTTCCTCCATGGGCGCACTCTACGGGTGCCCGCGGCGACGCCAGGGAAACGCCGCAGATCAATCTGGTTTCGTTGAGTGTTGCGGAAGCGATCGGAAAACCCGGCCGATCCAGAGATCGAGCCGGGTCTTGTGGAGGTGACGGGATTTGAACCCGTGACTTCTACGTTGCGAACGTAGCGCTCTGCCGAACTGAGCTACACCCCCGGGCGAGGTGCAAGTGTAGCCAGGCTCAGCGGTCTTCGAGTTGCCGCCGCAGCCGCTCCTGAACGATGGTTGTCGTCAGGTCGGCGCGACTTCGCTCGATGAGCGAACGGGCAACATCAGTCGTGCGGCGCAACTGTGAGGTCATCCCGTCGGGATAGTCGAGTGCGGCAAGCAGGCTGTGAATCACTTCCATGTCCGCAAAAGTCGCCTCGGCCTCAGCTAGATCGCCTTTGCGCAGCTGATCGAGCAGGCGACGCCGCAGCTCCCCGACGGCCTCCCCCAGGCCTTTGAGATACGGGACGGCATGAAGACCGAGCGCGGACGGCAACGGCAGCGGATGCTTGCGGACCAGCGCCTTGGTCAACTCGGCTTCGGCATACTCCTTCACTGCGTCGTAAAAGAACCCGGCGTGATAGATGTCGCGATGTTCGGCAAGCGGCGCTTCTGCCTCATCGATGAGCGCCCGGCCCTGCGCCAGCAACTCGTCGGCGTCGGCCAAGTCGCCACGGTGCAACGCCCGGATGGCCTTCGAGGATGCCTGGATGATCTTGCGGCAGTTCTTGAGCGCGAGCTCGCGGGCCGCGAATTTCTCGTCGAGCTCGGCACGCACCTCAGCTTCGAGCTGATCGAGATTGAGCGCCTCGGACACCAGCTATCAGGCCCCGACGATGCGGATAGAAGGAGTGGACCCGATCTCGGTGCCGTCTCTTTGCTCGGTCAGGTCGATCGACACCACGGGCGCTACCTTCTCGAAGCGATCCGCCTTTATCTGCAGCAGTGCAGTGACGAAACCGGCCAGCAGGATGTCGAAGGCAATAGTTACCCCGAGCCACACCGTGCTGCCGGTCAAGACTGCGGCACCAAGCGAGCCGAGGGCTCCCGTGCCGAGCACAGCCACCGTTCGTCTCCTGCGCCGCCGAGCCCTGCCGGCAGCTCTCACCTCTTCGGCAGTGTGCATGGCAACAGAGGCGAGAAGGTCGTTGTGGCGCGCAAAATTCCGGGTCGACCTCATCGAGGCACTCCGTTGACCCTCGAAGAAAGAGGGCAGCAAAAACACTGCCCACACGCCTCCGATGATTAGGAAGGCCAATATCTCCATCTGTTCCTTACTCCGTCCGCCACCGAGCGTAGGCACGGTGCCATGCGCAACCAAGCATTTTGGCCCGCCGTCCCAACGGGTATCACATATTGTGGTCGCTTTGACCCGCTATGAGCAATTCGACACCATGCCGAAGAGCAGGGCCTACAACGTCCATCGATTCCTCAACAGCCTTGACCGAACCGGGCAGGTTGACAATCAACGTAGCCCCGGCAATCCCGGCGACACCGCGCGACAGCATCCCGTGCGGGAAACGGCCGAAAGTATCGGCCCGAATCGCCTCAGCCAGGCCCGGCGCTTCCCGGTCGATCACACGCCTAGTGGCCTCCGGTGTGAGGTCCCGCGGGGTGAAACCGGTTCCGCCGGTCGTGACGATCAAGTCGTACTCAGCCACCAGGTCGTTGAGAATCGTCTCCACCGACTCGACTCCATCGGGGACCACTCGCAGGTCGGCATTGGGGAACCCGTACTCGGAGAGTTTGGTCACAACCGCCGGCCCGGAGAGATCATCGGCCACGCCCTGCGATACCCGATCGCTCACGGTGACAACGGCTGCCTTCATCGATTCCACTCTCCCGACTTCCCACCGCTCTTGTGCAGCAGGCGCACCGGTCCGATCTCCGCTGCCCGATCGAGACCCTTGACCATGTCATACAGAGTAAGTGCCCCAACAGACGCCGCGGTCATTGCCTCCATCTCAATACCCGTCTTGGCGGTGGTCCGAGCGGTGACTTCGACCCGGGCACCATCCTCCGTTTCGTGAATGACAGCATCGACACCGTCGATCGGGATGGGATGGCAAAGTGGGATCAGCGAAGCGGCTTGCTTGGCGGCCATGATGGCCGCAATCCGGGCAACGCCCAGCGCATCGCCTTTGGGCAGGTCTCCCGAGAAGAGCCGGCTCCGGACCTCCTCATCAACCCTCAGGTCTGCAGCCGCGATTGCCACTCGAGAAGTGATGTTCTTGGCACCAACATCGACCATGCGGGCATCGCCGTCTTCGTTCAGGTGAGTGAACCCATCAGTCAACTTGCACCCCCTCCCAGGAACGGCTCTCGGGCATTCGCATCATCTCCAGGTCAACCAGCGATCCGGCGGCGACCTCCGCCACCCCGACCGGGATCACCGCATAGGCATCGGCAGCGGCCAACGCGCTGAGAATGTTCGAGCCCTGCCCGCCACTCAACCTGGCTCGCAACAAACCGTCTCCGCCCGGGGTCGTGGCGACTCGGAGAAACACGATCTTCTGCGGATCAGTCTTCACATCCTGTTCGAGGACCGCCTTGACCCGGGGACGAAACAGCAGTACGGCCCCCATCATGTGGAGCAGGGCGGGGCGGAGGAATTGCTCGAACGCAACCGCTACCGATACCGGGTTGCCCGGTAGCCCAAAGAAGGGCTTCCCGGCAATACGACCGAAGGCAAATGGCTTGGCCGGCTTCATCGCCACTTTCCAGAATTCAACCGAGCCGAGTTCGGCAAGCAGATGCTTGACCAGGTCATACTCGCCCATGGAAACGCCGCCGCTCGACACAACAACATCGGCAGCCTCGGCCGCCGCAGCAAATCGATTCCGCAGTTCTGCCGCATCGTCACCGACGATCCCGAAGTCGATGACCTCGGCTCCTACCTCCTCCAGCACTCCCCGCAACGTGAACCGGTTGGCGTCGCGGATCTTGCCCGGCGCTAGTGCGACCGTCTCCGGCGGGACGATCTCGTCACCGGTGGACAGGATGGCCACCCGCGGCCGGCGACGCACCATAGGCCGGGCATAGCCGAGTGACGAGCAAACACCGAGCTTCACCGGAGTGAGCCGCTCCCCTACCTCGAGTACAACGGTGCCGGCAGCGACATCATCACCGGCGGGGCGTACGGACTCGCCGACCGGCACCCCGGACAGAATGCGGACCTGTCCGTCACCGGGCTCGGTGTTCTCGACCGCAACCACGGCGTCGGCCCCGTCGGGCATCGGAGCACCGGTCATGATCTTGATTGCGGTTCC
>Ga0180436_10001247_pt1 | contig 25102 bp, 13 predicted proteins | sample SS_ome_2_FD_132434 | JGI IMG/M metagenome (GOLD analysis project Ga0180436, IMG submission 132434) | Hypersaline lake sediment archaeal communities from the Salton Sea, California, USA - SS_3_S_2 metaG | ecosystem: Environmental > Aquatic > Non-marine Saline and Alkaline > Hypersaline >... | reverse complement strand
GACGACTCGAACGTTCCGCCGCCGATCGAAGTCATCTCGAACGTCGGCGGGAGGAGCCGCAGCTCGAACAAGCAGAAGGAGGGCGCCCCGACGTATCTCGGCGGGGAGGAGGCGATCGGAAAGATGCACATTCCGGACGGTTTCGAGGTGAATCTCTTCGCCGGCGAGGAGCGCTTTCCCGGCATGGCGAACCCGGTCCAGCTCCAGGTCGACACGCGGGGCCGGCTTTGGGCGGCCTGCTGGAACACTTATCCCAAGTGGGAACCTCTCAAGCCGATGACCGACAGCCTCCTCATCTTTCCCGACGAGGACCGCGACGGAGTGGCAGACAAGGCCGTCGAGTTCGCGAAAGTCCACAACCCGCTGGGCTTCGAGTTCTGGGCGGGCGGGGTGATCGTCACGTCGGGGCCGGACCTTCTCTTCCTGAGGGATACCGACGGCGACGACCGGGCCGACGTGCGGGTGGTCCTGCTCCAGGGACTGGGCACCGCGGACACCCACCACGGCGCGAACAACCTGATTTACGGCCCGGACGGGGCGATCTACTGGCAGAGCGGGATCTTCTTGCAGAACAACTTCGAGCATCCGTGGGGCCCGTCGCTCAACTCGACCGCCTCCGGGATGTATCGTTTCGACCCGCGGCTTTCCACGATCACCTTCCATGCCCGGAACGGCCCCAACCCTCATGGGACCAGCTTTGACGGGTGGGGCTACCAGTTTGCCACCGACGGCACGAGCGGCCGCTCCTTTCAGGTTCGTCCGGAGGGCGCGGGGTTCAGGATGCACCCGCTGGTGAACAAGCAGGTCCGGCCGGTTCCTGCCAACGCGGTGGTGTCCAGTGCCAACTTCCCCGCGGAGTTCCAGCAGGACTTCATGCTCGTCAACACCATCGGATACCTCGGCATCAAGCGCTACGACCTGCACCGCGACGGCTACACCGACGGAAACAAAACGTTCGCTCCCGGCGAGATCTGGGGAACTCCCACCGGCGACTTCCTCCGGAGCGACGACAAGAACTTCCGCCCCACCGGCCTCGTGTTCGGCGAGGACGGCGCCCTCTATTTCGCCGACTGGCAGAATATCATCATTGGCCACATGCAGCATCACATCCGCGACCCCAGCCGCGACCACACCCACGGCAGGATCTACCGCATGGTGGCCACCGGCCGGCCGCTGCAGAAAAAGGCCGCCATCGACGGACAACCAATCGCCTCCTTGCTGGAAAATCTCAAACACCCCGTGGACGGCGTGCGCCACCGCACCCGCATCGAGCTCAGCGAGCGGGAGTCGTCCGAGGTCATCGCCGCCACCCGAAGGTGGATGAAGCAATTCGATCCGCGGAAGACCGCCGGCGCCCGCCACCTGCTCGAAGCGCTCTGGCTGCACCAGCAGCACAATGTGCGCGACGAGCAGTTGTTGGAGAGCCTCCTCGGGTCGCCCGCCACCCACGCCAGCATCGCGGCCGGGACCGTCCGGCACCTGTGGGGGCCGGCCGACCCCACCAAAGGGAAACTCGTGACCCGCGTCGAACAGAAGGAGGAGAAGACGAAGATTGAGGTCCCCGCCCACCTTTCCATGGCCGACGCCGAACTCTACACCCTCGGGGCCGGGGTTTTCGGACGCGATGCCCACTGCGCCACCTGCCACCAGCCGAACGGGGCCGGACTCGACCCGATCTACCCGCCCCTCGCCGGCAGCCCGTGGGTCACCGGCAGCGAGGAGCGCCTCATCAAGCTCACCCTCCACGGCCTCTGGGGCCCGATCGAAGTCAACGGCAAGACCTACGATCCCGCCAAGGGAACCCCGCCCATGACGGCCTTCGGATCCCTCCTTGACGACAGGGAACTCGCCGCCGTCCTGACCTACGTCCGCAACTCGTGGGGCAACAAGGCGCCTCCGGTGCGTCCCGCCACCGTCAAGAAAGTGCGCGAGGCCACCAAAGAGCGCAGCATCTTCTGGAAACCCGAAGAACTCCTCGAAGCCCATCCGATGGAGTAGACAAGCCAGTCTAACAATATTGATTATCAGGAATTGTTTGGGAAAATCCTTTCCGGCAAGGCATGTGGGTGATCGTCCTGTGTGTGGTGGCGGGCGTGGGCGTTTTGTCCGTGCTTGGGGTGGGGGTTTTTCTGGCGACGTGGCGATTGTCCCGGCCGGTGGTGGAGGGGGTGGAACCGGACGGGATCCCGCCGGAGCGTTTTGAGAAGCTGCGTCCGTTGGCGGGGAAGCTGGGCGCGGCGGGACTTGTCTATGCGGGCTTGCAGCGGGAGCGGCGGGGGCGGGCGTATGAAGCGTGGCAGGCGCTCTTCCGGAACGCGGAAGGGTCGATCTGGGCGGTGGCGGAGTGTGTCGGCAAGCGGGCCCCTCGAGTTGTCCTGCATTCGTTTTTCCAGAGCGGCCGGTCGGTGACGACCTCCCAAGGTGAGTTTGCCGATTACAACGTGACCGGGGATTGGCGGTTGACCGAGCAGCTTTGGCCGGATTTCGAAAGTCAGGTCAAACATCACCGGCAGGTTGTGCTCGGGGCCGGGGCGGATCTCGTGGCGCTGGATGATGCCGACGGGTTCCGGGGATGGTATCACGCCACGGCCAACGCTCAGTTCGAGCAACTTCAAGCGTCGGGATTTCTTGTCGCATCGGCGGGTGAGCCGGGCCGCTTCAAGGTTCGGCCCCTGCGGTCGCCCGGGATCGCGCTCAAGATGCTGCTGCACACGCGGCGCAACAAGTGGGCCGAGAAGTCGCGCCAGCGGGATGCGGATTTCCAGAAGCGGCTCGATGCCGAAGCCGAGGAAAGGAAGCGCTACGGCGGACTCGGCGAATACACCTACCTGCAACACTACAAGCGCCACCAGGAACGCGGCAATACCCTTGTCCTCATGGGGTGGACCGCCAAAGGGGCCATCCTGTTCTTCTCGATCCTTGCCTTGATCGTGATCGCCCTCGCCCGCGGGTCGATCGGAAGCGAGACCGCGGCGGTGATTGCGGGGGTCCTCGTGCTTCATGAACTCGGGCACGTGGCCATGATGATGTGCTTCGGATATCGTGACCTGCACGTCTTGTTCCTGCCCGGGGTGGGCCGTCTGGCGCCCGAGCGGCACCTGCGGGTGTCGGCATGGAAGGAGTTCCTGGTCCTCCTGATGGGCCCGTTGCCCGGCTTGCTGCTGGGCTGGGCTCTGCTGGGCTGGGCCTACTTCAACCCGAATCTGCCCGAGGTCTGGAAGACGGTCGGCTTCTGGGCCGCGCTGATCAACAATCTCAATTTCCTGCCGGTCCTGCCCTACGACGGCGGCCGGGTGGTCAATCTCCTCATCTTCGAGCGGGTTCCGGCGTTGCGCCTGATTTACCTCATCGGATCGAGTCTGGCGGTGCTGGCGCTGGCGCTCGTTTCATGGCTGGTGGCCGGTCATCCGCCGATCATCCTGCTGGTGATACTGATCTCGGCATTCATCGCCATTCCGGACAACTGGCGCATGGCGCGGATGGCGCCATGGGCCCGGCACAACCTTTCGCCGGACGACAGCGAAACCGACGCCCTCATGAAGGCCTTCCAGATCGTCGAGCAGACCGATTCCGTCAAGGGGCTCGAGAAGTTCGGCTGGGTCAATTTCGTTGATCGCATCGTGCGATACGGATGTTCGAGGAAGCTGGGCTTCTTCGGCACGGTGGGTTGCCTGGTTCTGTTCTTCTCGTTCCTCTTCGCTCCGGTCTGGACCATGGCGGGCGTGGCGATCGGCGACAAGGTTGGCATCGAGGCAAGGGAGGCCGAGGTGGCGCGGCGGATCGAGGAACTCGAACCGAAGGTGAATTGGCCGCAGAAGCCTCTCGGCGCCGTGACGCGGAAGGTCCTTGACGCGCTGCTCGCCGACACCCGCGACGGTCTCGCGATCGGCCGTCTCGCGGGAACGACAGGAGAAGAGGGTCCCCCGGGAGCCGCCGTGACGCGTTTCGAGGGAATCAGCATGCCGGCCCCGGCATCCGGGAGCGTCGGCAAGGAGTTTGACCCGGCGCCGTTCATTCGGCGCATCCGCTGGAACGAAGCCGCCTCGTGGGCCGCCGGGGAAGAGTCCGCCTTGCGCGAGCAGGTCCTGATCGAGGCGTTTCAGGCGCAAGTCGGGTGGTTCGAAGCGGCGTGGGACGGCGGGGAGCGCGAAACGGCTCTCTCGGACGCCAGCAAGGCCTACTATGCGTGCATGAGCTGGGCCCCCCGGACTTCGCTCGGGGCGCGGCTCGATTGGTACCACCATGAAGACCGGCTCCTGCAAGGCCTGTTGGAGGCCGACCAGGAGGGGCCGCTGCCGTCCCGTTACCGGCAGTGGTTCGCCGGCAGTGTCCGCCGCCGGAGTCCTCCGCAGGGGAGGGAATTGGCTCTGGTATTGCTGCGCGAACTGCAGATGGGGGCTGAGAACCTGAGGCTCGCGCCACTGAAGAGGAACCCCCGCGGCGGGCTCGACATTCCCTCCACCCCGCTGCGCCGCTGTGAGGCGGACGCACCCTTTCGGGAGGACGAAGATCTGCGGCCCAACGATCTTGTCTCTGCGTTCGGTCTGGTCCGTCTCGTCCAGGGGCGCCCGACCCGCCATGACCTCGGGTCCGGCTTGATCGTCGCCGCGCACTGGGCCGGCCATGCGGTGGTGGATTCCATCCCCTCCGAACTGATCATCGACGACGAGCAGCGGAAGCGATGGGAGGCGCGGCTCGACCTGATCCGAAGTCTCGAAGAGCGCCGCCGGCTGGTGGTGACGCAGTTCAGCCGCCCCCCCCGCCGGGGCGGCGCCGGCATCCTGCCGCTCTCGTCGAATTGAGGGAAAGGCAGCGCCCGCTGCAGGGAAGCTCTCCGGCCGTGCCGCGTTTTCTCATCGCAAACGCCGCCGTCCCGGCGGCGTTGGATCAAGGCTGCGCCAAGGCGGGCCGCGCCGAAGAACAGGAATCAGTTGCCCGTCCTTGGCAAACGGTGGGCAGGGTGGTAAACTCGGGAGCGTGTTGCAGATCCGATCGGGGTGGGGAGCAGGGCGGCCCCATGCGGCGCTCGCCGGATGGGCGGCCGGGTTTCTTCTGGGGATCACCCCGCTTGTCGCGGAGGTGGCGGCATCCGCGACTTCCACGGCCACCGCGGAGGCCGGGGAGACCGGGGAGGCATCGGAGTCCCCCGGGAATGCCGAACCGGCCCCGGGAGCAGGGGAAGTCAACCACCGGGAGGAAGGCGTCGTGCTGGACGTGGAAATCGCTCATGGAGTGGACATGGCCGCGGTGCGGGTGCGGGACGCCGCCGCCGATGCCGCCCTCGAAACAGCCCGGGACCGCGCCACCAAACCCACCGACGTCGAAACGGCGGTGCGGTTGCAGATTTACCTCGATCAGATGCTCTTCGGCCCGGGGTTCCTCGACGGCAAACCGGGCAAGTTCACCACCAAGGCGGTGCACGCCTACAACCGCAGCGTGGGGCGGACCCCGGATGACTGGACGGCCCTGATCGAGGAGGCGAACGAGGCCCTCGGCGAAACCTATGCTACCGCCATCGTGCCGGATGTGGCCGCGGAGTGGGTCAACCCCGAGGTGCCGTGGAAGTATTCCCAGCAGGCGGAACTCAAGCGGCTGAGCTACCGGAGCTGCCTCGAGTTCATGGCGGAGCGCTATCACACGTCCGGCACCTTCCTCGAAGAATTGAACGGCAGTGCCGTCGTCCGCGGCCTTGGTCCCCGGAGCGTCCTGAAGGTCCCCAACATCGAGCCGTTCCGCATCGAACTTCTCGAAGAGGGCCGGACCTATCCACCGGACGACGTTCTGAGCAATCGCTACGTGATCATCGACACGAAGGGACGGAACCTTTTCATTTACGGTCCGGGCGAGGCCCCGGTGCTGGCGGGAGGGGCGGTGGTTCTTGCGGAGGAGGACCACACGCCGCAGAAGCTTCTGGCCATGTTTCCCATCACTCCGGGCAAGGTGCAATTCATCCACCATGGGGAGTGGGCCATTGCGAACTGCTTCGAGTTGCCCAGTTGGCGTTACGACCCCCTGTTCCTGAAGACGGGACGCCGCAGCAAAGACAAGTCCGCCGTCAAGCAGTTGGCCCCGGGGCCAAACCTGCCGGTCGGCATCCTGTGGTCCGGGCTCACCAAGTCCGGAATCGGAATTCACGGCACCGCGAACCCGCGGACCATCGGAAGATCGTTGAGCGCCGGGTGCATCCGCCTCTCGAACTGGGACGCGGCGCGCTTCCCGCAGGTGGTGCGGCCCGGAGCCACGGTTGAAATCCGCTGATCCGCGCGCCGGAACCCGGGAAGATGAATGTCGACAAAGGGATTCCGGTGCGGCTGGTCCTCTACCTCGTTGCGATCGCGTATCTCGTTCTCGACCTGTTCGTGATCGGGGGGCCGGTGCGGCGGGCCGTCTTCCGGCAGCGCCCCGACAGCCCGGAGGTCATCGCGGCCGCCAAGCGCGAAGGGGTCGCGGCCCGCGTCTTCTTTCAACCGATCCTCCTGACGCAGGTCGACCGGCGGGTCGAGGAGGAACTCTGGAAACAAGGACGCACGCTCGAAGACCTCGGCCCGGGCGAACACAAGTTCCTGCGCCTCGCGGCCGTGAACGACCTCGTGGACCTCCACCTGCTGCGAACCAAGGTCCGATACAACAGCAACGACTACCCGGTCGGCGAACAAGACATCGAGGACGAACTGGAGCGATTCGCAAAACGCTTCGGCAACGACAACGAGTTCGCCGCCGCCCTGAAAAACCGCGGGTGGAGCAAAAAGGAATTGCGCATGCGACTCGCGGCGCGCCTGCAACAACAGAAATACCTCGAAGGCGTCATCGAGGTCGCCGTAAGCGAAGAGGAAGCCGGAACCTGGTTCGATCAGCACAAGGCGGAACTCGCCGTCCCGGAACGAGTCAGGGCGCGGCATGTCTTCCTCGCCACTCTCGAACGCGACCCCGAAGAGGCCCGCCAAACGCTGCACGACGCCAGACGGGCGATTCGCGACGGCGAGAAAAGCTTCGACGAGGCGGCCCGCGAAATCAGTGACGATCCGCGCACCAGATCGCGGGGCGGCGATCTCGGCTGGCTGCGGGCCGAACGCCTCGACCCGGTCCTGGCGGAGGTCCTCTTCGAGGCCGAGCCGGGGACATTGAACCTCGTGCGCACCGATATCGGATGGCACCTCTGCGAAGTGCTCGAGAAAAGGGCGCCCCGGGAGCGCTCCTTCGAGGAAGCCCGCCAAGAGGTCCTTGCCGCCCTCGAGGCCGTCAAACGCGATCGCGGCTTGCGTCTCTACCGCAGCCAGCTCCGGGAACGGGAAGCCCACCGCGTCGAGATCTTCCACGACGTCCTCGCGCGGGGTCTCAAATAGCAAGGCCCGGTCTGCCAAGTGCCGGGTTCCGGAGAGGCTGCCCGCAAAGCTGCGCCTGACACGGCCGCCAATCCCGCCGCACCCGCCGAAACCTGAAAAAGGTGCTCAATTTGTCTTGGACGGCACCATGACTTTGTGCTACAAAGCATTTCGACGTGGCGACCGCTTGATGAAGCTATGGTAGACGCAGGAGAACGAAGACCGACGAGGCCCCGATTTCGCATCCTTCTGGCGGAACACTACGGGATGTGTTTTGGCGTGCGGGATGCCTTGGGGGCCGCGGAACAGGTGGCGGTCAGGCGTCCGGCCACCATCCTTGGACAGTTGGTTCACAACGAGGCGGTTCGGAAGCGGCTGGCGGACCTTGGGGCCCGGGAGGGGAAACTGCGCGACAGCCATGCCGCGACGCGGGACGTGATCGTGACGGCGCACGGAGCGGCGGACCGGGACCGGCAGCGTTGGCGGGAAGCGGGTTTCCGGGTGACCGACACCACTTGTCCGCTGGTGCGCAAAGCGCACACGGCGTTGGCCTCGCTGGTCGCGGAGGGCTGTCAACCGGTGGTCGTCGGCAAGAAAGGTCATGTCGAGGTGCAGGGATTGACGGGGGACTTTCCGGGGGCTCATGTGGTTTTGAGCCCGGAGGATGTGGCGTCGCTGCCGTTTGCCGGGAAATTCGGAGTGGTGGCGCAGACCACCCAGCCGATCGAGCGGGTGACGGCCCTCGTGGAATTGATTCGGGGCCGGCATCCCCGGGCGCAAGTCATCTTCCGGGACACGGTGTGCCAGCCGACCAAAGCCCGGCAACGGGCCCTCGACGAGCTCGCCCGGCGAAGCGACCTCGTGCTGGTGGTGGGCGGGGCCGAGTCCAACAACTCATGGCAGTTGGTGGAAAAGGCGCGGCGGCGCGGTGCGCGCGCCGAACGGATCTCAAGTGCCGCCGATCTGCGGGTCGATTGGCTTCGCGGCGTCGAGACCGTGGGGGTCACGGCCGGGACTTCGACCCTCGAACGGTGCGTGCAGCAAGTGCTCGCGCGGCTCGAACGGCTTGGAGGCCAACGGGTCGCGGCGCCGGCTGCCGTCGCGCCGGAGCAGGATATCATTCGGGGTCGCGCCGCCGGCGTCCGGGGTTGAAGATCGGCGCCGCTGGTCTTGCGGCTTTACATGGCCGGACAAACGTGGGACGAAACCGTCCCATGAAACGAGCGATTGGCATCTGCCTCGCCGTCCTTCCATTCATGGCCGGGGCGGAGGAACTCAGCCCGGATGAAGTGCGGTCGCTGATTAAGCGCCTCGAGGCCCTTCGGGAGGGAAGCGAGGAGCGCACCGAAGCCCGCTATCGGGCCGCCCATGCGGCCTTTGCCAAGGCGGTCCGCTCGGATACCGCCACGCACGATCTGTACATCGATTGCATGGAGAAGGTTCATTTCGAAGCGCGGCATCGCGAGTCGCGCGAGTTCCGGGAATGGAAGCGCCGGCACAAGGAGCACAGCAACAGCCCGGCCCTCCGGCGCGCCTTGCGACACCAGTTGAGCTGGCTCCTCCTCACCCTCGAAGCCGCCTCGAATCCCGAAGAACTCGAAGCGCTGGGCCCCAAGGCGATGGACTGCATCGGAGCCATCTTCGACGACGCCGCAAAAATCCAGGGCGAGCAGGAGCGGCTGCGCCAGGACGTCTTGCAGTCCGTCTTCGCCGCCGCATACGGAATCGACCGGATCGACGTCGGTGACTGGCCGGGGGCCCCGCTGCAACTCGGGCGGATCTACGAGAAACTCATCCTTCCGCCGCTACGCCGGCCGGATCGGGGGAGGTCCCTCCGCGAGGCGTGGCTCAAGCGGATCGAATACGAGACCGCCCTCGTCGAATTCGGCGAGCGCCAAGGTGGTCTCAGCGAGGGAGGAACCCCTCTCAAGACCGAGCCTGCTTCGGCGCGCGTGGAACGGTTCCTTGCCGGACGGCGCCCGCAGCTCATTTGGGAAATGGAAAGGGATCTGTTCATGGCCGGCGACCAGAAGAACGCCGCCTTGCGCATGCTGGCCCATATCGAAAAGTATATCTCCCACGAGGACAGCCTGCGGTGGATCGCTGAAATCGAGGCCCTCGCCAAAGGCGAGCCGCTTCCCCCGCCGCCCGGAGCGGAGGGGGATCAGGAGGCGGCTTCCTGACCACCGATATTCGTCTCGTTCCCGGCTACGCCATTTCCTGACCCGCCAATGCCCCCGCCGGCGGAAGTCACGGCCGGAAGGTCAGGACGCGGGCGACAAGGCCGAGGACCCTCCCGAGCGTGTCGGCCGTTCTCGGGAACTGCTTCAGTTCCGCGGTCAGCTTCTCCATCTCCCCGAAGCCCTTGGTCAGCTCGGCCGCCAACTCGTCGAGCTTCCCGCCGGTCACGGCGAGTTGCTCGCTCTCCAGTTGAGCGCGCCGCACCACGACTTCATCCCTCATGGTATGGAATTTCTCGCGCTTCGCTGCGGGCTGGGTCGCGACCCAGCGGCGAAACCCGGGTTGGAACAGGTCGAGTTCCATCGCCCGAAGATGACTGAGAAGTCTGGCTCTTGTCATTGGTCTTTCGATCTTTCCGGCCGGGCCGGTCCGCGGATTGCTACCGCAGGCGTGCCGCGGCCTCGGCGAGGCGGTCGAGTTGCACGATGACGGCGTTGATGCGCGCCAGGGTGAGCTTGCCCGCGATGAGCGCCTCGAATGCCTCCTTCATTTCGCGGCTGGCCTGCCGGGCTTCCCCCAGCATGGCGGCCGTCGTCGCGCCGGTGTAGAGGCGGGTCCTCCTTGCAACCCATCTTTCGGGCGACGACATGGGCTGCTTCTCCTGCCACGGTTTGATGATCACCTCGCTCTCCTCGATCTCGCGCCGGAGTTGTTGCGCATGTTCGATTTGTTCCTGCAGGTGTCCGAGGAGGACGGCCTGGAGTTCCAGTTCCCTCCGGATGACCGTCTGCCTCGACTCGAGTTCCCGTCGCAGCGCCCCGTGAATGCCGGCATCGACGGCGAGCCGCCCCAGCCCGGCGGAGACCTCCGGGACCTGGATCTGCTTCTCGACCGTGGTCAACCGCACCGCCACTTCCTCGAGAGCCTTCGAGGTTTCCTCCGGCGCATCCGACGCCGCAAGTTGGCCGAGGAGCGCGAAATACCTTCCCAGAAGCCGCGCGTGCTCCTGCAGCCGAAGCACAAGTTCCAGTCGTTTCCTGTCCGCCTCCGCCTTCTTCCGGTAGTGCTCGACCGTCAGTTGCGGCGGTTCCTTGTCGGCATTGTCCGCCACCAGCGCCCATGAGGTGCTCTCCACCTGCGCTGCGCCGGCCGCGTCGAGAAGCTCCCCCACCGCCGCCGTATACTTCGTCCCCGCCAACGCGAACGCCGCGTATTCCTCCTTCGGCGCACAGCAGCCCGCCCCCAACGCAACAACCACAACCGCCAGCCGAGTCAATCCTCTCCTCCCCGCCCTCGATACGTTCGCATCGACTCTCATGGATCCCAATCCCGGTGACATCGAGCTTCGCAAGCATTTGGTAAAGATCCCAGGAATATCAGTAAAGTAAAAAGCTCCCTGACGGTGGGCGATTGGGCGATTGGGCGGGCAAGGCCTTCGCGTGGTTCGTGGTCTCGGCACTCCGGAGGCCGGCAAAGGGAGGCAGGGGCCCGGACCTCTCGCCATGGATCACGATCCCTCGGTCTCGGCGGCGAGGCCGAGGGTGTCGCGCCACCAGGCGAAGGAGGGGACGAGCAGGTCGCGGAGGTCCCGGCCGACGAGGAGGATCATGGGAAGGAGGAGAAGGGTGATGAAGGTGGCGAAGAGGACTCCGAAACCGAGCGAGATGGCCATTGGCTTGAGGAACTGGGCTTGCACCGCGGTCTCGCTGAGAAGTGGAGTGAGACCCACGAAGGTGGTGATCGAGGTCAGGAGGATGGCGCGGAAGCGTTGGCCGGCGGCGGCGTGAATGGCGTCTTCGAGGCTGAGGCCGGGGTCCTCCCGCCGGAGGTCGTTGAGGCGATGGACCAGCACCAGGGAGTCGTTCACCACCACCCCGCTCAGGGCGAGAATGCCGAAAAGAGAGAGGATCGAGACCGCCATGCCCATGAGGTAGTGGCCAAGCAAGGCCCCCACAATGCCAAAGGGAATGACCGACATGATCAGGAGCGGACGCAGGTAGGATTTCAGCGGAATCGCCAGCAGGACGTAGATCAGGACGATGGAAAAGACGAAGCCGGTACGCAGGGATTTCATGGACTTGGCGCGCTGCTCGGCGGCGCCGCGCAGCGCAATCTCGACGCCGGGAAACTCGGCTCGCAGGGCGGGGAAGTAGTCGCCCGCGAGGCGTTGGAGGACTTCCTCGTTGGAGGTGACAGCCTTGTCGATCTCGGCGGTGACGCGGACGATGCGACGGAAGTCGGAGCGCTCGATGGAAGCCAGGTCCTCCCCGTAACGGGCGTCGGCCACGATCGAGAAGGGAACCGCGGCGCCGTCGGTGCTGCGGACCCGCATCTCGCGCAGGGTCTCGAGGCGCCGGCGTTCCTCGATCGGGTAGCGCACCATCACCTTGATCTCATCCCGCCCCCGTTGGACGCGCTGGGCTTCCCGGCCGTAGAAGGCGTCGCGGGTGTTTTGGGCGAGGCGGCGCCGCGAGATGCCGGCTGCTTCCCCCTCGGGGGTGAGTTCGAGCTGGATCTCGGGCCTCCCGGTGTCGAAGGAGTCCTGTATATCGTAGACGCCCGGGAACGTCGCCACCTTCTTTTTCAGGGCCTCCGCGGCGGCGCGGAGCGAGTCGAGGTTTTCGCTTTCGAGTTGGACGTTGAATTCCCCGCCGGGCGGGCCCATGCGGCCGGAAAACGTGAGGGCCTTGGCTCCGGCGACGGCCCCGACGCGCTGGCGCCAGGCGCCAACGATTTCGGCGGTGGAAACGCGGCGGGTCTCGGAGGCGGTCAGTTCGGCGGAAATGGCAGCCTTCGTGTTGGTGCTGGCGGCGGTGTGGACGTGCAGAAGGATCTCTTCGCCGGACTTCTCCTCGAATTCCCGGACCGTCTCGACGAGGGCGTCCGTGATGCGCCGGGCTTGAGCGTGGAGGTAATCGACCGGGAGCCCCTGTTCGAGTTCGAGGTTGGCGGCGATGCTGTCACGGAAGATGTCGGGGAAGAAGACGAAGCGCAGTTTGCCGGCCGGCATCAGGCCGCCCACCAGCACGAGGACCGCAAGGAAGGAGAACAAGACGACATACCGGATGCCGAAGAGGCGGCGCAACAAGGGTTGATAGACTCCGGTGATGAAACGCCGCAGCCCGCCGCTGATGCCGCCTTGGAAACGCGCCCAGGCCCGGGCGATGACGTTCCCGGGCTTCTTGTGGACGTTGATGTGCGCGAGGTGCGAGGGAAGAATGATCTTCGATTCGATGACCGAGAAGACGAGGCAGAAGATCACGACGGTGGCCATCTGTCCGAAGACGCTGCCCATGCGGCCGGAGACCTGCGTCAGGGGATAGAAAGCGGCGATGGTGGTGACCACCCCGAAGACGGCGGGAACGAAGACTTTCGAGACTCCGCGGACGGTGGCGCGGTGGTCGGCCTCGGCGTCGGTCCAGCGCTTCTGCTGTTCCTTGGCGGAGAAGATGCTCTCTCCGACCACGATGGCGTCGTCGACCAGAATGCCGAGGACCACAAGAAAGGCAAACGCCGTGATGAGGTTGAGCGATAGATCGAAGGCCGGAAGCGGAAAGAGCATGAACGCTCCCGCAATCGAAATCGGAATTCCCATCGCAACCCAGAAGGCAAGGCGGAGGTTGAGAAAAAGGGCCAGGGAGAGCACCACGAGGCCCACGCCGAAGAGGCCGTTCTTGATCAGGAGACTAAGGCGGGAGCGGATCGCAACGGTGCCGTCGTTCCAGCTGACCACCGTCACCCCGGCCGGCAGGACGCGGGTCTGAGGATAATCCCGGACCAGCTCCTGTACTTGCTTGGCGGCTTGGATGATGTCGCCGTTGCCTTCCGTGGTGAGTTGGAGCGAAACCGCGGGCTGACCGTCGAAGCGGGTGAGGGCTTCCTGGTCGACGAACCCGTCGCGGATGCGGGCCACGTCGCCGAGGCGAATGCGGATTCCCTCGGCGGTGGTGCGCAGCGGGATGGCGGCGAACTCGCTCGCGACGTATGCCTGGTTGCGGGAGCGGATCGAGATCTCGCCGCGCTCGCTGCGGACCACGCCGCCGGCGAGGTCGATCGAGCTGTTCGAGACGGCCTCCGCCACTTCGTCGAAGGTGAGCCCGTAGGTGCGCAGGAGGTTCTCGGAGACCTCGATCGAGATCTCATAGTCGCGGGCTCCGAAGGTTTCGACGCGGCTGATGCCGGACAGACGGAGGAACTCGTCGCGCAGGCCGCGGGCGGTCTCCTTGAGCACGGCCTCCTCGACGTCGCCCTTGACGGTCACCCACATGACGGTGTTGCGCCGCTTCTGTTCCGCGATGACGGGCTTCTCGGCCTGCTCGGGAAAGGCCGGGATGGCGTCGACCTGGATCTTGACGTCGTCGAGGAGCTTCAGGATCGGGTAGTCTTCGACCGCCTCGACGGTGACCACGGAACTGTTCTCGGTGGAGGTGCTCCGGATGTGCACAATCCCTTCGATCCCTTGCAAACTCTCTTCGATCTTGATGGTCACGCCTCGCTCGACATCCTCCGGGGTGCCGCCGAGGAAGGGGACCGTGATGGTGACCGATTCCGCGTCGAAGGTGGGAAAGGATTCCTTGCGGACATGGATCGCGGTCCACACCCCTGTGACCAGGATCGTGACCATCACGATGTTTGCCACCACCGTGTTTTCGGCAAACCAGGCGATGAGGGGATGTCGTTGCTGGGGGGTGGGCATGGGCGCCATGCGTTAAGTGGAATCTGAAGGCCGGAGCTTATTTGGAACCTCGCGCCCGGGTCTTGGAACCTGCCGGCCGGACGGCCTGTCCGGGCTGGAAGCTTGCGAGGGGCCGGGTGACCACTTCGAGCGGCAGGGGAGCGAGCGGCGCCGGGATGCGGACAAAGACATTTCCTTCTTCGGTGAAGACGCGCGCCACCGGTTGGCGGACGAGTTCACGGCCCTCCTTGACGATCCAGACGTGGCGGTCGTCCATGAGAGCCGCTTCCGGAAGGCGGTGGACGCCTTGGATGACGTGTCCCGGGAGGGTGGCGTTGACGAAGGCGCCCACCGGCAGGAACCCGCCGCCAGGGTCGAAGGGGTTCTCGATCTCGGCGATCACCCAAGTGACCTGATTGCGGGGGTCGACCCCGGCCTCGGTGCGCGTGACGCGCGCCGTCCACGTGAGGCCCGGACGGGTGGGGGTGCTCAAGGCGGCCTCGAGGGGAGAGGGTAAGGCGGCGTCGGTGAAGGCGAGGGGAAGATCCAGCAAAGCGGCCTGCTCGGGGGTGAGCGGAAGGCGCACTTCAAGGCGGTCACGGCCGATCAGGACGCCGAGTTCGGTCCCGGGATTCACGATGTTGCCGGGGCTCGTGTTGCGGGCGCCCACGATGGCGTCGAAGGGAGCCCGGATCTCGGTGCGTTGGAGGTCGAGGCGGGCCTTGTCGAGCGCCGCGGAGGCGGCGGCCACCTTCGCCCTCGCGGCTGCGAGTTGCGGCTTGCGGAGGGTGAAGTCGGAAGCGTTCTCGATCCGGCGGCCGCTGGTGGTCCAGTCCTCGCGCGCCAGCCGCGAGCGGGTTTCCTCCTCTGCCAACGCCTGCTGATTGGTGGCGAGGGTGCTCTCGCGCTCCGCCACGACGGCATGGTAGTCGGCCGGGTCGATGCGGACCAGCGCCTGGTCCCTTGCGACCGCCCGGCCCGGCTGGAACGCCTCCGCCACCTCGATCACTTCACCCGAGACGAGGCTCGATAGCCGGGCCTCGTAAAAAGTACGAACATTGCCGTAGCTGCGGACCGCCGGGGTGGCATCGGCGGGCGAGGAGTTCATCACCGCCACCCGGGGCACGGCCTGCGCCGGGATGCGCGACGGCGGATCCTTCCTCGCTCGCACCATGGAAATCACCAGGGCCGCCGCCCCGGCCAGAATGAGGGGAGCGACGACAACATTCAGGACGCGCTTGGAAGGAGGCATGGAGGTGTGCGAGGTGCGATATTCTGAACTTGAGCGCAAATCAGAGGTTTCGTCCGTGCGCCGATCGTTCGGATCGTGATTTGCGGAAGCTCGGGACATCGTCTGGTTGTTCAGGGGCTGAGTTCCGGTGGTGGGAAGCGGTCTGGAAGCTGGTGAAGGGAAATTGGAGGGTCCGGTTCACACGCCCTTCCCAAGTGCCAGCGCCAGCCGCACGCGGTTTTGCAGGCGGGTCTTGTGGAGGCGGATGGCGCCTTCCTCGGTGTTGAAGACGAGCCGTTGGGCGACGAGGAGCGAAAGGACCTCGGTGACGCCGGCCTCGAAGTCGCGGCGCGTCCGGGACTCGGCGTTGCGGGCGGCGGCGAGGGCCGCGAGGCGGGCGCGCTCCTGCGAGCGGAGATAGGATTCGCTCCCGAGGGCATCCTCGACCTCGCGGAAGGCTTCAAGGACGGTGGCGCGCCAGGCTTGAGAGGCCTGCTCGGCGCGCTTGCCGGAGGCGCCCAGTTCGGCCCGCCGCTGGCCGGCGTCGAAAAGCGGGGCGCTGAGACCGGCCACCAGCGACCATGCGTCGAAGGAAGATCGCGCCAGGTCGGACAGCTTGTTGCTGGAGCGCCCTCCGTTGGCCGTAAGGCCGAAGCTGGGAAAGAGATCGGCGTGGGCCACCTTCACGCGAGCGTCGGCAGCCCGGATGCGTTGGTAAGCGGCGTCGATGTCGGGACGCATGCGGAGCAGATCCGAGGGAAGGCCCGACGGCACGGAGCGGTCGAGCGAGGGCCACTGGCGGGACGTCGTGATCGAGGCATCGGGATATGCCCCGCTCAGGACCCGGACCAGGCGCGCGGCGCGGTCGCGATCGTCGAGGCTTTGCTGGAGGTTGGCGCGCACATTTTCGGTGTCGGCGCGGGCCAATTCGAGCTCCCCGAGGCGGCTCGTGCCGAGTTCGAAGCGACGGGCCACCAAGCGCTGGGTGGACTCGAAACTCTCCAGTTGGCGGCGTCCGAGGTCGACGAGTTTCTCGGCGGCCACCAGTTCGAACCACGCCTGCATGGTCTGGGCGGCGATCGATTGGCGGGCCGATTCGTAGTCTGCGGCCGCCGCGCCCTGGTCGGCGGCGGCCGCGGCCATGCCGGCACGAATGCGGCCCCACACGTCGAGCTCCCAGCGGGCGTCAAGGGCGGCGGAGAGCGTGTCCGTGACGGGCTGGGCCGGCGAGTCGGATCGCGACGTCGAGGCGCTCCCGGAAAGGCTCGGAAAAAATGCGGCCGAGGTGCGGCGGGTGTTGAAACCGGCTTCCTCGAAGCGGGCCAGGGACACTCTCAGGTCCGGGTTGTTCGCAAGGGCGCGCCGCACCACCGCGTTCAAACCGGAATCCGAAAAGAGACCGAGCAGCGAGTCAGTGACTTGGGGGGTCGGGTACGGAGTGGCATCGTATCGAGCTGGCAACTCCAGGGAGGCAGCCGCTCCCGGGGCGAGCGGACCGGGCGACGAGCAGCCGCCCAGGAGCATCGGGAACGCAACGAGCGGGGAGAGGCGGATCATCGCGCGGCGGGGCGGGTTCGGGATTCGGGACGCAGCGCCGCGAGGCCCGCGAGGGCGAAGCGCACCTGGCGGTCGATGAAGCTTCGGATCCTTCGCGGAGAGGCCCCCGTCATGAGCCGCCGGACGGCCGGACCCTTCGAGGGAAAAACCGAAAGGCCGATGACATTGGCACGGGCCTGCGCGATGAGAGTCGGGGCGCGGGTCCCCAGCAATTCGCACAGAATCGGGTCGAGGGCGCCGATTTCGAGTTTGCGCAGCTCGCGCATGATCAGGTCTTCCAAACCGCTCTCGACGTTGAGGGCGCGCGCCATGATCCGGTTGAAACAACCCGCCGGACCGGCGTCGAAGGAGCGGCGGATCAGCGCTTCCATGAAGACCCGCAGGCGCTCCTCCGGGGGCGCCTCAGGCGGAAGCCCGCCGTCGATCGGATAGCGTCCGTTGGCGATCGCGAAGGCCTCCCGCAGAGCATGGCGGAAGAGATGCTCTTTCGAGCCGAAGTGGTAGTTCACCGCCGCGATATTTGCGCCGGCCTCCTCGCAGACTTCAGCCACCGTGGCCCCGAGGTAACCCTTCCGGGCGAACGCTCCGACGGCCGCCGAGAGGAGGCGCTCTTTGGCTTCGCTTGCCATTCCGACGCGGTCTGAAGAACAGCAGAAGAACGGATCGTGCAAACGAATATTTCAAATATCCATTTGAATCCAGGGCGTTGCATGGGAAAGCGGTCTTTTCCCGGCGGGTCAGTCGTGCTCGGGGGAGTATTGGAGGGAGCGGAAGATGGGGCCCCAGCGTTCCGTGATGCGCTGTCTGGCGTCCTTGGGGAGATCGGGGTATCCGTTCTTGCGGTATCCTGCGACCGAGGCGAGGTAGCGCTCGAAGGCGGGGCGGGCCCGGGAGAAGGCCGGGAGATCGAGCTCCCGATAGATGCGCTCGAGGCAATCGAGGGGCGTGGTTTCGAGGTCTTCGAAGCTGACGGTGGAGAGCTGTCCCGGCGGGATGCGTTGGAGGTCGCGGAAGAAGGCCTCGTACATTCGCCGGTAACGCCAAAGGACGAAGTCTTCCAGGGTTTCGGGGTCGGGGTGTTGGTAAGCGTACAACGGAAGGGTGGCCTCTTCCATCTTCATCGTCGAGCGGTAGACATGATACGGGTTGCGGGTGATGTGGATGAAGCGCGCGTCGGGGTAGAGTTCGAGGATGAGGCGCACTTTGGCGGTGTGGTCGGGCGACTTGAAGAGAAGGGTCTTGTCATGGCCGTGCCGGACTGCGAGGGCGCGGGCGAACTGGTCGAGGGCGCCTTGCCAGCGCCGTCGCGCCGCAGGGGCGGCGCCTTCGAGACCGAGGAGGTCGAGGAAGTCCGATCGCTGGCGGGGGAAATGTCGGGCCATCTGGATCGAGAGGAAGGTGGCGGTGCACAGGGCGCGTTCGTCTTCGAGCGGGCTGTCGGGCGCGAAGGCCACCCCGTCCTGGGGGCGCTTGCCGGGGGTGAACAGGCTCGCCGCGCCGCGGATGAACTTCTCGAGGAGAAGAAAGGTGTGGGGGAAGACGGCCTGCAGCACGGTGGGCGAGGCGAATTGGGGATCCTGCGCGAGGAGGTTCCACAAATGGGTGGTGCCGCTCCGGTGGTGGCCGAGGACGAAGACGGGACGGCTCACGCGGGCCGCCTCCACCTCCCGGCCATGACGGCGGAACTGAATCCGCGCCAGGACAGAGTTCAACAGCGCCATCAGCGTCGTGAAGGCCGCGCGCGGCCAGTAGCGCGGGGAAATCGAGGCCCCCCGGTGTCGAAGGAGCCGCAGCCAGTTGCCGAGCCTCACCCCGGCGAGCGGAGTGAACAACCATCTGACGAGGGCAAGTTGCAGCGATTTCTTCATGGGGGGCCGGGTATGGTTGGGATCAACTTCCGGATTCAGAAGGAGGCGCCGATGGCGAAGTGCAGGGCGCCGGCGGGGTCGCCGGGTTCGGTGAAGAGGCCGCGGCCGTATTCGAGTCGCAGGGCGCCGATGGGGAGATGCACGCGGACGCCGAGGCCGGCGGCGAACTTGACATCGGCATTGAGGAGATCCTCGTAAGAACGGCTCAGGCTGCCGGCGTCAAGGAAGGCGACCCCGTGGACGGGACCCGCGACGCGACGGACGTATTCGAGGTTGGCGATCCAATATGCTTCGCCGCCGCGCGGATCGCCCCCGCTTCCCCTCGGGCCGAGTTCGCGCTCGGGGAAGCTGCGGACGGAGTTGGCCCCGCCGGCGAAGAAACGGAGATCAATCGGCAGATCGTCCGACGAGCCGCCGGGGATGATGGCGCCGGCCCTCGCGCCGAACGCAAGGAAGGAATCCGTGGTAAGGGGATGGTAGTAGGCCGCGAGTCCCTCGGCCCGGAAGAATGAGACGTTTCGTTCGCCGAGGGCCAGGCCGAGGTCGGTCGAAAGACGGGCGATGAAACCGTCCGTCGGGACCGCCGCGTCGTTGCGCCGGTCGTAGGTCTGGGTCAGCCCGAGCACGTTGAGGGCGTAGGTGTTCGGGCCGATCTCGCTTTGCGAGAGGCCGTTGGCACTGAGACTCACGACCGAACTGGTCCAGTCGAGGGTCATCGAGTAATGCTCGGTGAGATCCCATGCGAGTTCGGCTCCCAATCCACCCTCGAGCTTGTCGTATCCCTCGTAGCGCCGGGCGAGGAGGAAGGCGCGGGGCGTGAAGCGCAGGTCGTAACCAAGGAACCACGGGTCGGTGACTCTGACTTCACCGAGCAGACCGAGGCCGGAAAATTCCGCCCGGGCGGAGAGGTTCCAAAGGTTGCCGAAAAGGTTCCGGTGATAATAGGCGGCGCCGAGGATGAAGCCTTCGTAACTGCCGGCGCCGGCGTAGAACTGATAGCCGGTGGGTTTGGCTTCCTTGAAATGCAGGGTAAGATCGATCGTGCCGCTGCGGACCGGCTCTTCTTCGAGTCGGATGCCGGAAAAGGCGCCCGTTGCGAAAAGCTCGCGGATTTGGTCGTCCGCCTCTTCGCGGTTGAAGAACTGGCCGGGAAACTCCTCGAAGAGGGAGTGGACAACATCGGGATTGGTCCGGCGAAGGCCGGCAAGATGCACCTTGCCGACCGTGACCCGCTTCCCGACCTCGACCCCGAAGGAGAGGCGGGTTCGCCCGTCCGCGTGGGCGGCCTGCATGGAGACCTTGGCGTTCCGGTAACCCCGGTCGCGGAAGAAGCTCTCCACGATGCTGCGGGCGCGGTTGATGCTCCCGGTATCGGCGACACGGCCGATGACGGAGCGGAGGGAAGCGAGAAGCTCCTGACGGAAGGGCGTGGGGGACCCGATTCCCACGGACGCGAGGCGGAAGAGAGGCCCGGGCGAGACCGCGAGGCGCAGCGTCGTCCCGCCGGTGTCAGGGTCTCGGCTGGCGCTCGCCAGTTCGACTTGGCCGGCCCAGTGACCGCGGGAGTGCAGCAGGGCTTTCACGTTATCGAGGCCCGCGTCGTTGTTTTCGGGCAGATAGGGGATCTTCCCGGCGGTCCGCTGCATGGGGCCGAGATGGGCGGAGCGCATTTGTTCCCGGATGTCCTTGGCGAGTTCCTCTTCGACTCCCGAGACCACGATGTCGCCAAGGGAGTAACGGGGTCCCTCGTCGACCAGGAGATGGATGACGGTCGGAGAAGCGATCTTCGATGCCACCGTCGCTTCGCTGAAGCCCAGCTTTTTGAGGTGACGCTCCAACAGGAAGGCGGCATCGCTGGCGCGGGAAGGGGTGGCGGGCCGGTTCAGGATGAATTCGAGCCGCCCGGAGATGGCGGCGAGGGCCTGCCGGGTTGAGATGGATCGCAGGCCCCTGATCCGGACTTTCGAGGAGGAAAGGGCGGCCGATGGGCTCTCGGACCCTCTCTTGCCGAGGAGGGCTTTGGAATCACTCGGCTGAGGCGAGAACACGAGCAGGGCGCGGGAATGATTCTCGCGGTCCACGGCCGCGGAGAGAGAAAGGAAGCGGTTCAGTTGCAGGGTGGCGGAGGTATAGGAACGACCGCTGAAGGGGTCGTTCTCGCCGATTCGGAATTCGACCACTTCGAGGGTTTCGAGGAACCGTTGAAACCAGGTGTCGCGACCGGGCTTTCTGAACCGGCGTTTCAGTTCATTGATCAGGAACTGGAAGGCTTTCCTGGTGGCCGTGTCCTGGTCTTCGAGGCCCGCGGTGGTGGCGCCGGTGGCCAGAAGGGTGAGGATCTCGTGCTGAGGCAGGGGGGGATCGGAAACGAGTTCGTAGCGCAGATTCGAAAGCGGCCCGAAAAGGTACACGTTGATCTGGTGGCGGTTCAGGACGGTGACGCCCCGCATGTCAAGGACGGGATCGAACGGATGTTCGGGCCGCAGCGTGAGGGTGCCTTGTCTGACACTGAGCTTGCTGAGCGGCAGGACGGCTTCGGCATCCCGGAGGTTGACGACCCCCTCGGGACGGGGATCGGCAAGCGTGCCGGTCAGACGCGCCGTGGCGGTGACCCGGCCGGTCGCAATGTTGCCCCGGATGAGGAGGGGGTCATCGGTGCGGATGGCGACGTCGAGTCCCCAACCGGCGAATGGCGCCGGGAGGTCTTCAAGAGGGTTGCGCTGGCCGAGGTCAAACTGTGGCAGGACCGGCCTTTCGGCCCCCCCGGCGGGGATGCCGCGCGGCAGGATTTCGATGTCCTTGTGATACAGACTTTCGACAAGGGCGAGGTCGCCACGGATTCGCATGTCCTCCCATGGTCCGGTGAACGTGAGGCGGCCGTTGGAACGGATCAGGATCTGGTCGTCGCGCCAGATGAGCACACTCTCCGCGATGGCCTGCAGGTCGAATTGCGGCTGTTCTTCGGCAAGCGAGACGGCGCCGGAGAGAATGAGGCGGCCGCCCGCCGCGGTGATCGGTGAGGGATCAATGACGATCCGGTCGCCATCGAGCCGCACGAGAAGCCGGGAGTCTTCGACAGCTCCGTGGGGGAGGTTGGGGAGCGGCAGATAGTCGAGCCTGAGGGCCGCGCCGCCGGAGAGCGCGGGCTTCCCGATTGTTCCTCCGAGACGCATGTCGGCCTCGATGGCGCCGCGGGATTCGGCGAGGCGGGGGAGGAAGATCCGGAGACGTTGAAGATTGAAATCCCTGACCATGGCTTGCGCGGTGAGCGGCAGGTCGTCGATCTGCCCGGGATCCTCGACCAAGTCCCGGATGCGAAGCGGCAGGGAGGCCTTGAAAGTAACCAGTTGACCATCCGGCTCCGCAACTTCGCCATGGGCGTGCAGGGTGCGGTTGCTGGTGGAGAGGTCGAGCCGCGCCGAGAGGACCGGCAGCGATTCGGGGCCGGGGGTCGTGATTTCGGCGGCTTGGACTTCGCCGCCAAGGGTGGGAGCGGCAGGTGTTCCGGCGATCTCCAAATCGGCGTCAAGAGTGGCCGTGAAGCCCGCGGGAAGATCGAGCGGAACCAGCTTGGCGAGTCGCTGAAGGCGGAGTTCCCGGGCTTCGAGTTCGAGTCCGAGTTCCTGTTCTTGTGCGAAGAACGCCTCCGGGGTGAGTGCTTCGGGATCCGCCGGCAGGCGGCCTTCAAGTCTGGCGAGGAGGCCGGTCTGGTCGTGGAGGCGAAGAGGCGCGACGGTGAGGCGGCCTTCCTCCCACCGCAGCGCGCCGTCGAGCCGCAGATCGCCGTTGCGCAGGGTGAAGGAATTCACTGCGAGGGATTCCGGCCAGTTGTAGGATCCCTCCAGCGTGGCGCTGGTGGTGGTGTCGCCGGGGGCGGTGAGGTGAAGTTCGCCTACCTCCAGACGGCCCTCGTGGCTGGCTGGAGCGTTCGGAGGCAAGGCGCCTCGGCCGGACCAATCGAGGGCGAGCGAGCCGGTGGGCCGCCAGAGCGGTCCCTCGCCCGGAAGAAAGGGAACGAGCCAAGAGGGATCAGGCAGCTCGGCTTCCAATTCGCCGTCGTAGTGGCGGGAGTCGAGATCCCAACCGACGGCCAGGTCGAGGGTCTGGCCCGGTTGCGGATCAGCCAGGCTGGCAGTGGCGCGCGCCACTCCGTCCGCGAAATTGACGGTGCCTTCAAACGCGGGCGCCGGATGACTCTGATAGAGGATCTCGCCGAGACTCCAGCGCAGATCGGCAGCCTGAACGCCGAAGGCCCCCCCCGTGGTAACGGTCCCCTCGATGGCAGCATTCCCGTCCGGGATATTGGCGAGATCGGGCACCTCCCGGCCGACGGCCGGCCATAGCGTTTTCAACGCTTCATGGATGGACGGAGTTCGTACCGCCAGCGACAGGGGAAGGTCTTGCCACGGGCCGGCCCCGCCTCGGTCGTCCCGGGTGTCGAGGGAGACAAGAACGGACCGCGGGAGATTCGCGTTCACCTCGAGGATCTTCCCGAGGCTGGATTGCGCTTCGATGCCTTTGTCCGTCAAGTCGCCCCTGACACTCAGCTCCGGCAGGCGGCCGTCCTCCAAGGCAACGTCGCGGCCGGACAGCCGGAATTTGCCCCGCCACGCGTCCGGGCCGTCCAACAACCCGGTGAGGTCCGCGACAAGGGTCTCGATCGTCCCTTGCAGTGCGGGCATTCCGGGAAGGGTGAGTTTCCCGAGGTCGAGGGGGCCATCTTCAAGTCTGACACGGCCGCGACCAGATTGATCGGTCTCGATGGCGAGGCGGGCGCCCCCCGCCGTGACGGTGGCTTTCAGCTTGGCCGCCTCGCCTTTGCCGTAGTGGAGTTCAACGTCCTCGGCCGCGATGCCGGGCAGCGCCTTGAACCGGTCGATCGAGATTTCATCTTCGCCCCAGTCGATCGTGAAGCTTTGCTTGGATTGCTGGTCCGGGCCGGGCAGATCCTGTGCGACGCCTCCCACTTCGGCGGTGGAGGTTGTCTTCTCCGGGGACGATGCTTCGGGTTCTCCAACCGCCGGGGAGGTTTCGATGACGTTCGTGGAGAGCCCTTCGATGTGAAACTTGGAACTGCCAGACTCGTGCCGCAGGGCGTCCAGATTCGCGCTCACGGGTGTTTCGCCGGCGCGCCGGACGGTCAGACGAATGTCCTCAAGGAGCAGTCTGGCCGGGATGACGAGCGGGCGCACCTCCCGCAGCGAGCGGCCGATCTCTTCCCACGGAATCGGTGGCGATGATTTCGGTCTCTCTTCCGGGGAGCCGTCCTCGAGGCGCATCACGACCTCGAAACCCCGTCCTGTCAGGCTCTCGATCTGCTTGTCAAGCAGGTCGCGGAGGTTGTAGCGAACGCTCAGTTCACCGAATCTCACCAGTTGAAAGCGGCCGGATCCCTCGAAGGCGCCGTTCTTCAGAGAAAAGCCCGACCAAAGCCGGCCCTCGACCTCCATTTCGCCGTGAAGACCCTGTTTCGCCAACTGATCGCGCACAACTCTCGCAACCACCAAGCGCGCAATCGGCCCGTCGATCAACAACACGAAGCCGGCGAGAAGCAAAACGCCCCCAAGAAGGATCTTCCCCCAACGCCGCGCTCTGCGCGACGGCGGGCGATTCGTGGAGTCCGGCGGCTCAGGCATGGGGACGGACAGAACCTTTAGGCGCTTTCTTCCCTCCGCGCCATCGGGAATACCACAACATCTCCGTCCCGGTTGCCCGTCCTTCCTCTTCCCTTCTTTCCGTTTCCCTCTTCCGTCCCTGGTTCATCCCTCGTCTCCTTCCTTGGTTCGTCCCTCGTCTCCCTCCATGGTTTCTTCGTGGATGCCCCCCTTTTTCTTCACCACAGCCCGTGTCCCTTCCCCGAGCGAAGACACCCACCACCCCCGAGCGAACACCAGAAAACGAAGGCACCCAGAAAACAAAGACACCCACGAGGACGACCAGAAAGCAAAGACCAGAAAGCAAAGACACCCACGAGGACCACCCACGAGGACGACAGAAGAAAAGACACCCACGAGGACGACAGAAAAGACACCCACAGCCGGCACGAAGCAAGTGTAGCGAGAGGAGACCCGGGATTGGAATGGGTGTTGGTGGGAACACGCAGATCGGGATGACGGAAATTAATTGTTGACAGGACTGTTCATGTGAGGAGTATCGACCCATGGCCACGCCTCGCAGTCTGGTTGTCGATCCTTCCAAGAGCGGTGTCTTCCATTGTGTGTCGCGCTGCGTGCGCCGCGCCTTTCTGTGCGGCCGGGATTTCTACTCG